>Ga0209370_1000228_pt1 | contig 99802 bp, 79 predicted proteins | sample AgamicAtPrz_FD_187164 | JGI IMG/M metagenome (GOLD analysis project Ga0209370, IMG submission 187164) | Agave microbial communities from Guanajuato, Mexico - At.P.rz (SPAdes) (version 2) | ecosystem: Host-associated > Plants > Phyllosphere > Phylloplane/Leaf | place: Guanajuato, Mexico...
ACGTTCGTGATCTGCTGTTCGAGCGCGGTCTTCACGCCCGACAACTGGCCGCCGTTGACCGCGTCCGTGCTGCCCGCGGCGAGGTTGCCGTCGGCCACGTTCGTCAGCTTCGTCGGCGCACCGCCGCGCGCGGCGTTGAACGCGCCGAGCGTCGGGTCGAATTGCAGCGCATCCTGTTGCAGCCCGGCGATCGCGGCCGTGTTGTTCGCGATATTCGTTTCGGCATTGCCGAGGCGCGTTTCGTGATTCGCGAGCGTCGTCGTGTTGCTGCCGACGCGGCCATCGAGGTTCGTCAGCGCGTCGCCGACGTTGTTGAACGCGCTGCCGCCGATCTTGTAGTTCGGTGCGCCGATCGAGCCGTCCGGGTTCGCGCTCGCGCCGCCGCCGAGCGCGGCCGCGGCGCCGTCGGTCGCGCGACGCAGTTGCGCGCCGTTCACCGCATCGGTGCTGCCAGCCGCCACGTTGCCTTCCGCGACGTTGGTCACGCGCACCGGATTACCGCCGTTGCCCGCGCCGAGCGACACCTGCTGCTTGCTCGCATCGTCGTATTTGACGGCGAGCGCGTCGAGCTGGCTCGTCCCGTCGTGAATCGCCGCGGTCAGCTGATCGACGTTGACGGCATCCGTGCCGCTCTTGCCGGCCGCGACGTTGCTGATCAGCTGCGGGCCGTGGCCGCCGTGGCTCGCATCATAGGCGCCGAGGGCCGGGTTCCACTGCAGCGCGTCCTGCTGAAGCGCCGCGATGTTGCCGGTGTTCGTCGTCACCTGGTTGCCGACCGCCGTGATCGACTGGTTGAGCGTGTCGGTCGCCTTGCCGAGCTGGCCCACGTTCACCGCGTCGTTCGCGGTCACGCCGTCCGCGACGTTGTGCAGGCCGACCGCCGCCGTTGCACCCGTGCCGCCCAGCGTGACGCCGCCGTGCGCATCGTCGTCGTACTGCACCGCGTTCTTCGTCGCGTTGCCGATCTGGCTCGTGATCGACGTGCTCAGGTTGCCGAGCGTCGTGCTGAGGTTGTTCGTCACGCTCGTGCTCAGCGATGCAAGACCGCCGTTCAACTGGCCGACGTTGACCGCGTCGTGCAGGTCCTTGCCGTCCGCGACGTTATGCAGCGTCGTGCCATTGGGGCCGGCGAACGTCACCGAGTCGAAGCCGCTCGCGCCGTCGTATTTGACGTTGCGCGTATCGGCCGCTTGCAGGTTGCCGATGTTCGATGCCGCCGTGCTCAGCGATCCGCTGATGCCGGTCACGCTGTTCTGCAGGTTCGTGATGTTCGACGACGCCGTCGAGAGAGACGTCTGCAACGGCGCGACGCTGCCCTTCAACTGGCCGACGTTGACCGCGTCGGTATCGGCGACGCCGGCAGCCACGCCGCCGATCGTCGTGCCGGTGGCGCCGTCGAGCGCGATCGCCGCATGCGAGTCGTCGGTGTATTTGACGACGTTCTGCGTCGCCGTGACGATGCTCGTGCTCAAGCTGTTGCCGACGCTGGTCACGCGCTGGTCGACGTTCGAGATCGTGGTCGACAGCGAATTGCCGACCGACGTCACGCGTGCGTCGACATTGCCGATGCCCGTGCTGAGCGTGCTGTTTACGTTCTTCAGTTGCTGGACGTTGACGGCATCCGTATCGGCCGCGCCCGCCGCGACGTTCTTTAGCTGGCGTTCGCTGCCGAGCGCGCCGAACGATACCGCGCCGCCGACCGGCGCGGCCGTGCCGCCGAATACCGGCGTGCCGCCGTTGTTCGCGCCCACGCTGCCCGAGCCGATCGCCACCTGGTTGTTGTCGTTCGTCTGCGCGCCCGCGCCGATCGCGACCGACTGCGTGCCGCCAGCACGCGTTTGCGTGGCCGCGTCGTACGATGCGCCGGCCGATACGCCGTCGCTCGACGTCGGGTTCGCGCCGCCGATCGCGACCGAGCGGTCGCCGCTCGCGAGCGCCGAGTGGCCGAGCGCGATCGAGCTCGTGCCGTGCGCATCCGCGACGTTGCCGAGCGCCATCGAGAAATCGCCGACCGCCGCCGACTGGCGGCCGATCGCCAGCGACGTATTGCCCCGCGCGACCGCCACCGTGCCGATCGCGGTGGCCGAGTTCGCCAGCGCCTGCGAGCCGACCCCGATCGCGATCGCGCCGCCGCTGCCGCTGCTGCCCTTGCTGCCCGCATTCGACTGGTCGCCGATCGCGATGCCGCTGGCGCCGGCCTTCGCGTTGGTGCCTTGCGTCACGTTGGTGGTGCTGACTGCCACGTAGCTGCCGTTCTTCGTCGCCACGCACAGCGGGTTGGTGCCGTCGATGCACTGGCCGTTCAGCGCGTTGTCCGGGTTGCCACGGTCGACGAAATTGTCCGCGTGGGCGGCGCCGGCGATCAGCACACCCGCACCGGTGAACATCGCGGCGGCAAGCGCCGAAATCTGCTTCCTTTTCATGGTCTTCTGCTCCGTTGTGTAGCGTCTGGTTTGAATACGGACTACTTACTTTTATTGACAGCTTCGACTTCGATTGCGACTTCGGTTCGGAAGCGGGTTCCGCCGGGCCGGCCATGTCGAGACGGCACGCATCGCGCACCCGTTTCGGCAGGGCGTTCGAAAGCCCGGGGCATGCCGTCGTCCTGACGTCCCGCTCCGTTAATTCGGCAACTACGTTAGGAATACGTATTGAAACTTATGGACGTGCTTTTCCCCGACTGAATCCGGAGATTCAACCCGTCGTCATGAACATCCTCGATTTGTTTGCCGCGCTGGCCGCGACCCACCACGCTTCTTTTATTTCATCCCCGGCAGCCGGGGTTTCATTTCCGTGCAACGAGCACGTGCCTGGACAAGCATCAATTGATGCGCCGGCCCGGGTCAGGCAACGTCCGTCACCGCTGGCGATGCTTCCGCTGCCCTGCTCCACCCGTTACTCAAAGTTCGGACGAATTATGAGACACGAGCCTGAATTATTAAAGACGGCATTCTTTATAGATTGTAAAATTCAATATATTCAAAGGCTTACGTATAATTGAAGCATTGCGCAAACGATTTCGCACCAACACCATTATTCAAGATCTTTTACTGAGCGGATAAATACTTTGCCAAAGCGGACTTCAATAATATTTTTTATTGAAAGGTCAATCCGGAAGCCGGCCGGCTGCGCGGTTTCTCGCTGGATATACGCGTAAACCACGAGTATTGACGCACATCGACACTTCACGTTCCTGTCGCAAACCGCCATTTTCGATAATCGCGAAGATGGAATGGCGCAAATAGAGCCGCCATGGCTGGTCGGATTCGAAATATGCTCCTACAATTCCGCTCGCATCGATTCCGGCAGTCGCGATCATTCTCCACGCGATCACGGCCATCGCGCGCGCCTTTACCCGCCAGTGATCAAAACAACGAACGCCGTGCGATGCGTCGAGCGATTGCGTGCCGCGCAGTGCCGCGCTGTCCCGAATCGATGCGAGCATGCGATGCGCTGGATGCATCGCCACAGAGCGGCTTCCGACGTTTCCACCGCACCGGGCAGGCCACCCGCGGAAACGCAGCCAACCGCCTTTTTACAACAGGTGCACGATGCCTTCATCGATCTCCGCATTGAGCGACGCGCATATCCTGATCGTCGACGATCAACCCGAGCAACTCCGTTTGCTGATCGACATCCTGCGCGACACGGGATGCCGGATCAGCATCGCATTCGACGGTGTGCAAGCGTGCCAGCGCGCGCAGGCGCTGATGCCCGACCTGATCCTGATGGACGTACGCATGCCGCACATGGATGGCTTCACGGCATGCCGTCTGCTGGCCGCCGATCCGCTGACGTGCGCGATCCCGGTCATCTTCCTGACCGTGGCCGACGCCTTGCACGAACGGCTCGAGGGGCTCGAGATCGGCGGCGTCGACTATGTGGTGAAGCCGTTCGAGCCGGCGGAGGTGATCGCGCGGATTCGCGTGCAGCTGTCGCGGACGACGCGCGAACGGCCGGCCGGAACGGAACAGGGGGAAAGCCCCGTCGCGGGTGGCAAGGAAGACGACATCATCGTGCGCGCGGCCATTCGCCACCTGTCGCGCACGTTGAACGATCCGCCGACGGTGGAGGAACTGGCGCGCGCGGTCGGCACGCACGAAAAGCGCCTGTCGCGCGCGTTTCGCGACAATCTCGGCCAGACCGTGTTCGAGTATCTGCGCTACGAGCGGTTGCGGATCGCGCAGGATCTGCTGGATTCCACGTCGCTCAGCATCGCCAGCATCGCGAAGGAAATCGGCTTTTCCACGCCGGCCAATTTCGCGACCGCCTTTCGCGAACGTTTCGGCATCACGCCGACCGAATGGCGCCGCCAGGGCCATGCTGGCGCGCGCACCGCCGCCCGGGAGCGGCAGCGCGGCGCGTAGGTCGCATGCGGCGCGCTCGCGCCTACCAGTTGTATTTCGCGCTGGCCAGCACGGTCCGCTCGTTGCCGAACACGCATACCGCGTAGGACTGGCAGCCGCTCACATAGCGCCGGTCGAACAGGTTCGCGACGTTCACCGCAAAATGCCAGCGCGGCAGGTCGTAATGGATCGCGAGGTCGTAAAGCGTCGCGCTCGGCACCGTCAGCGAATTGTCGGGCGCGCCCGCCGATGCGCTCTGGTAGCGCACGCCGCCGCCGATGCCGAGGCCCGCCAGCGCACCCGTATGCCAGGTCCAGTCGCCCCACATCGACGCCATCTGCCGCGGCAGCGGCACGGACACCGGCCAGTGGTTCAGCGACGCGTCGTTCGCCTGCACGTTCTTGACGTCCTGATACGCATACGACGCGATGATCGACAACTCGCGCGTCACCTTGCCGACCGCGCTCAGCTCGATGCCGCGCGAGCGCACCTTGCCGGTCTGCACCGACGTCGTGCCGGTCGGGTCGAGATTGATCGGCGTCGGCGTCACGACGTTGGTCTGGTCGATCTGGTACACGGCCGCGTTCAGCATCAGGTTCCGGCCGGGCGGCTCCCAGCGCAACCCGGCTTCCGTCTGCGCGCCGCGGGTCGGTTTCGGCAGGCCGCCGCCGAACATCCGCACGCCGATGACCGGATCGAACGACGTCGAATAGCTGACGTACGGCGACCACCCGGCGTCGCCGCGATAGGTGAGCCCGACGCGCCCGGAGAACGCACTGACGTCCTGCTGCGCGTGCGTGCCGGCCGTCCGGTCGTCGAAGCGCGCATTCACGACATCCTCGCGGCCGCCGAGCGTCAGCGTCCAGCGCTGCCAGCGGATCTGGTCTTGCGCATACACGCCGACCCCGTTCATCGCCGTGTACTGATCGACGTGGCCGAGCGACGTCGGGCCGGAGAAGATCGCGGCCGTCACGGGCCGATAGACGGGGTGGTACAGGTCGAGCGACGGCGCGAGCGCGAGCCACACGCTGTTGGTCGTCGTCTGCCGGTCGAACTGCACGCCGAACAGCAGCGTGTGTTCGAGCGGGCCCGTGCCGAAGCGCGCCTGCGCGTGATTGTCGATGTCGAGCCGACTGTAGTTGAGCTGGAACAGCCCCGCGAAACGCATCATGTTCGTCGTGCTGCGGGGTACGAGGCCGTTGCCGAACACCGTCGCATCGTCCAGCGACAGGTGCGACCAGCGCACGTCCTGGTGCAGCGTCCAGATCGCATTCACGCGGTGTTCCAGCGCGTAGCCGAGCGACCATTGCTTCTTGCGGTAGTCGTTGAACGACGGGTCGCCCATGTAGCGGTCCTGCGACAGGCGGCCGTTCGGGTTCGGCAGCACCGTACCCGACGCGGGCAGGAAGTTCGACGAGATGTCGCCGCTGTCCTGCAGGAACGTCGCGGAAAACGTCAGCGACGTGTCGGCGTTCGGCCGCCACCGGAACGACGGCGCGAGCGCGACGCGCCGGTTGCCGTTCGGGCCGGTCACCGCATTGCCGTCGCGCGCGACGCCGACGAAGCGGTACGCATACTTGCGATCGGGGTCGAGCGTGTCGCCGACATCGAGCATGACTTGCTTGCGCGCATCGTTGCCGATCTGCACGCCGGCTTCACGCACGCGCTCGCCGTCGGCCAGCTTCGGGTGCGCGTCGACGATCGCGCCCGGCTCGCCCGCGCCGTACAGCACCGACGTCGGCCCACGCAGCACCGCGATCGAGTCGATCGTGTACGGATCGACGCGCCAGTTCGCGATCACGGCCGTGTTCGGCGCCGGCAGGCCGTCGACGTACAGCGTCGGCGTGAAGCCGCGCAGCGCCGCATACCAGTCGGTGCGGCTGTCGGCGCCGAACGTCGCAAAACCCGGCACGTAGCGCAACGCCTGGTTCAGATCGGCCGCGCCGGTCATGTCGATCTGTTGCGCGGTCACGAGGTTGATCGTTTGCGGAATCTCGTCGATCGGCGTGTCGGTCTTCGTGCCGGTGGCGGTGCGCCGCCCGACGAGCCCGACGGACGGAGCGTCCGTCGGCCCTCGCACGTCGATGGGCGGCAGCACGGCTGCCGCCGCGGCGCCCGGCGCCGATGCCTGCGCGTGCGCGCCGCCCGCGGCGGCCACGCACAATGCCCCGCCGGCCGCGATCGCCCGCGCGCGCCGCCGCGTCCCTGTCTCCGTCCACATCGTGTCGATACTCCGTCGTGCTGGGTTGGCCCGTTCTGCCGGATCGGCGGACCGCATGTCGCCGGAGGGCCGCCTGATGGTGTCGTGATTGTCGTGCTCGCGATGCCGCTGCCGCGTCGCTCGGCAAGCACCGGCCGATCGCGTCGTTCGCGAGCGCAGCGATCATACCGGTCGAATGTGGCGCGGTCTTTAAAAAATCAAATCGGCGACGGCGGCGGCACGCATCTTGCGCGTCGCCGGGACCGCATCAGGAACCCGGCGCGGCCGGGCATCGACGTGACACGCACATCCGGCACGATTCACATCGGCATTTCAGGCTGGCGCTACGCAGGCTGGCGGGGCACGTTCTATCCGGACGACCTGAAGCAGGCGGCCGAGTTGCGGTATGCGTCGGGCCACATGCAGACGATCGAAATCAATGGCACGCATTACAGCCTGCAAGCGCCGGACAGTTGGCGGCGCTGGTACGCCGACACACCGCCCGGGTTCGTATTCAGCGTGAAAGGCTCGCGCTACCTGACGCACATGCTCCGCTTTCGCGACGAAACGGCCACGATCGCGTGCGCGAATTTCTTCGCTCAGGGGCTGTTCGCGCTGAAGGACAAGCTCGGGCCGCTACTGTGGCAATTCCCGCCGTCGCTGCGTTTCGATCCCGCGCACATGGAACGCTTCCTGAGCCTGCTGCCGCACGACACGGAAGCCGCGCTCGCGCTCGCCCGCCGCCACGATGCGCGGGTGCGGGAGCCGTATCTGCGGATCGACCGCAAGCGCGCGTTGCGTCACGCGGTGGAAGTGCGGCACGACAGCTTCGTCGATCCGGCATTCGTGAAGCTGCTGCGCCGCCACAAGGTCGCGCTCGTCGTGTCGGATTCGACCGAGGCGTGGCCGCAGTTCGAGGATCTGAGCGCGCGGTTCGTCTACATGCGGCTGCACGGCACCGAAACGAAGTATTCGGGCGAATACGCCGACGCGGCGCTCGAACGGTGGGCGGACAGAATCGAAGCGTGGAGCCGCGGCGCGCAGCCCGACGATGCGCGCCTCGCCGCACCGGCGCTGCAACCGCCGCGTGCGCAGACGCGCGACGTGTACTGTTATTTCGACAACGACACGAAAACGCAAGCGCCGTTCGATGCCCGGCGGCTGATGGCGCGGCTCGGGCTGCATGCGCACGATGCGGTAACCGAATGAAACGCTCGACACGCCGCGGGCATCGGGCATGCCGTCCGACACCGCGAGGCAGGCACGCAATATGCTCCGGTTCTCCTGGCTCGTGCCCTTCATCGCGCCCGCCGTGTGCGCCCGGTAAATCTTGCATGACCGGTAACCGGCGCCATGGGCCAACACTGCAAGGAGAAAAGCGATGACCCTGCTTATCTATCTGGTCGGATGGATCATTTTTATCGGCGGCGTCGCCTGGGGTTTGATGACGCTGCATGTCGCGCAGTACGTCATCGAGATCGTGGCCGTCATCCTGTTCGGCATCGCGGTCATCACGGGCGCGACGCGCGCCCGGAATCGCGACCGGTCGTAGCGCGGCGCGCATGCTCGCTATCGTGGTAGCCCCGCCGACCTCGATATAGCACCAAGTGCCCGCCGACCACCCCGTCTGCGCCAATCGTTCCGTCCATCGAGCCGCGCTGCGATGACCTGCGGCGCGTGACGGCGCGCGCCAGATAGTAGGCAACGCGTGCGTTCTTTGCATCGGCGACGACAGGTGCGCTACGCTCCATTCGACCTCGTATCGCGGGTCAAAATTTAAGCGCTTAAACACTCAGAAGCCGACCCCGCGTCCGACGGGGTCCATCACACGGAGGATGACGATGAACAGACGATCGATGCTGCGCTGGAGCATGTCGAGCGCGGCGCTTGCGTGCCTCGACCTGGCTGGCCCGCTGCCCGCCTTCGCACAACCCGCCCCGCGCAGTGCGGCGGCGAGCCCATTCGCGATGGGGGCCGACATCTCGACGTTGCCGGAACTCGAAGCGCATGGCGCGGCCTTCTTCGACCGCGGCGGCGCGCCGCGCGACTGCCTGAAGATTCTCCGTGCGCACGGCGTCGACTCGATCCGGATCAAGGTCTGGAACGATCCCGGCAATCCGGATTTCTTCCCCGCGAACCAGAGCGCTGCAGCGGGCTACAACAATGCCGCGCACGCCGTTGCGCTCGCGCAGCGCGCAGCCGCGCTCGGCATGCGCATCCTGATCGACTTCCACTACAGCGACTGGTGGGCCGACCCCGGCAAGCAGTATCCGCCGCATGCATGGGCCGGCAAGAGCCTGACCGAAACCTGCGCGCTGCTGTCGGCGTACACGACCGACGTGCTGCGCCGGCTGCAACGCGCAGGCGTGCGGCCCGAGTGGGTGCAGATCGGCAACGAGATCACGGGCGGCATGCTGTGGCCGCTCGGCCGCTACGACCAGTGGGACAACCTCGCGCAGTTGCTGAAAACCGGCCACGACGCGGTGAAGGCCGTCGATCCGCGCATCAAGGTGATGCTGCACATCGACAGCGGCGGCGACAACGGCAAGAGCCGCTGGTGGTTCGACAGCGCGACGCAGCGCGGCGTCGCGTTCGACGTGATCGGCCTGTCGTACTACCCGCAATGGCAAGGCGCGCTCGACGATCTGCGCAACAACGCGAACGATCTCGCGGTGCGTTACGACAAGGAACTGATCGTCGTGGAGACCGCCTATCCGTGGACCACGAGCGACGGCGATTCGGAGCCGAACGCGATGACGAACACCGGATCGACGACCTTCCCGCCGTCGCCGGCCGGCCAGGCGCAATTCCTCGCGGCGGTCGTCGATATCGTGAAGAGCGTGCCGGGCAATCGCGGCAAGGGCGTGTTCTGGTGGGAGCCGGAATGGATTCCGACGCCGGGTGTCGGCTGGAAGCTCGGTGCGGGCGACCAGTGGGACAACAACACGCTGTTCGATTTCCACGGTCACGCACTGCCGTCGCTCAACGCGTTCCGGCAGCGCTGACGCGTCACGGCATCGCTGCTTCACCGCACCGGCGCATGCCGCGTCAGTGCGGTGAATCGAAGCCGCGACGCGCACTGCCCGTGCCGCTCTCACCGTCGGCGCGGCCCCGCTCGCCGCACGCATCCGCGGCGAGCAGCGCGCACGCCACGAACGCGAGCCCGCAGCATCCGGCGAACGTCGCGCGATAGCCGAACAGATCGACGCACGCGCCCGACAGCACCCCCGATGCGATCGAGCCGACCCGCGCCGTGCTGAAGAACATCGCGGTCGCGGTGCCGGGGCGCGTGGGCATCAGGTCGCACACGCGCGTCATCCCGAGACACGACGTGATCGCGACCACGCATGCGCTCAGCAGTTGCAGCGGCAGGATCAGGTTCGCGCGCGTCACCACCGCGAGACCGATGAAATATGCGGCATGCACGAGCGCGCACGTGGTCAGCCAGCGCGCCTTGTCGAGGCGCGTCGAGCGCATGCCGAGCCACAGCATCATCGGAATCTCGAGCAGCGCGGCCAGCCCGAGCGCGGCCGACACGTTCGCCGGCGTGCCGCCGAGCGCGCGCACGATATAGAGCGGCAGCACGATCATCGTCGCGTTCGCCGCGAGCCCGATCAGCGTGAGCGCGACGAGGGTGTGCAGCACGCTGGCGCGCGGCGCGACGGCCATCGCCGCACGCGCATCGTCAGGCGGTGGCCCGGCTCGATCCATTGCCCGTACGTGCACGGCCGCGGGCCGCCGCGCCGGCTCCGGAATCCGCGCGACGATCGCCGCGCATGCGACGAAGCCCGCGGAAGCCGCAAGAAAGAGTCCGGTAAAACCCGTCTGCGCGAGCATCAGCGCACCGAGCGCGGGACCGAACACCCACGCGATCGACAGCATCGTGCGCAGCGCGGCCAATGCAAGCTCGCGCTGTGCATCGTCGGCGACGGGCAGCACCGCGCGTGCGAACGAGAAGATCTGCGACAGCGACACGGCGCCCGCGCCGAGCAGGATCGTGCCGGCGGCGATCACCGGCCCATGCGCGCGCAGCACGCACAGCAGCGCAAAGCCGAGCGCGGCAGCGGCGAGCGACACCACGAGCAGCGGCCGGTGCCGGTCGCGTCGATCGGACCAGCGCCCGGCCCACGTACTCGCGACGACGCCGCTCGCCGCGATCAACGTCATGAAGACGCCGGCCAGAAACGGCGACATCCCCGCCGCCTCGACGCCGAACAGCGACAGGTACGGCGCGGTGAACGACATCGCGACGCCGAGCATCAGCGCCGCCGCGGACAGCGGCACGAAGTACGCGATTCCCGCAAGGCGCGCGAAATGCAACCGCGGCGACCGCAACGACTGCATCGCGTCAGTCCGGCTCGACCCAGGCGGCCACGTCGACCGCGCCGAGGTCGCGGCTGCCGAGCACGAAGCGCGCACCGCCCGGCGCGGGCAGCATGCACGGCGTGTCACCGTAGTTGAACGCGAACGTGACGCGCCCGCGTCGACGCAACCGCACACCGTCCGGCAGCGCATACGCTTGCAACCCCGCATCGCGTGCGCAGCGGGCAACGATCGCGCGCAACAGCGTCCGATCGAAACAGGCAGTCGCCATCGTCACGTGAGCGCGCCGCACGAGCGCCGGCACACCGTCGTCGCATGCTGCCAGCACGTCGACGCCCGGCGCCGCGTCCATATCGACGTGATCGCGCCATTTCAGCGCATGACCTTCGACGCCGTCGAACGACACACGCGGCGCGAGCGACGGCCGCAGCGACTCGACCTGGCCGATCCGCACCGGCAGCACGTTGCGCAGCTTGCCGGGTGCGAGACCCGGCGCGATCGCGAATTCCGCGGTGCGCGAACCCGTGCGCGGCCCGAACAGCCAGTGGGCGTGTCCGCTCGCGGCCTGCTCGACGATGCGATCCGTGACGACCGGCAGCGTCGGCGCGACGACGAGCGCATAACGCGACACGTCGGCGCCGGCCGCGACGATATCGACGTCGAGGCCCAGCTCGCGCAGCGCGCGATACCAGTCGAACGCGTGCTGTTGATAGTCGAAATCGGCGCCGTGCGGCTGGATCCGGATCACCCAGTCGGCCTCGTAGTCGAACAGCAGCGCGACGCGGGCCGTGTCACGCTCGCCGGCGACGAGCGCGGGATCCAGCGCGGCGATCTCGCGTGCGACGCGCGCCACTTCGTGACCGCCCGGCGACAGCCGGTCGTCCGGCGCGTTGAGTCCCGAATGCAGTTGCTCCTGCGCATGCGGATACTGCCGCCACCGGAAATACGACACGAGCTCCGCGCCGTGCGCAAACGCTTCCCACGTCCACAGCCGCACCGCGCCCGCGTGCGGCACCGGGTTGTAAGGCCCCCAGTTGACCGGCCCCGCCTGCTGCTCCATCACCCACATCCGGCCGTTGCCGACGCCGCGATACAGGTCGTGAGAGAACGCCGACACGTCCGGATGCCCGGTGCGGGCCCAGCGTTGCTTGTCCGCTTCATCGAGCGGCAGCACTTCGGTGCGCGGCACCGGATAGCTGTCCCACGCGGCGACGTCGAGGCCACCGCGTGCGAACGCGTAATGATCGAACTCGGCGAAAAAACCCATGAAGTTGTGCAGCACGTCGCGACCCGGCGCGTGCGGACGGATCGCGTCGACCTGCGCCGCATGAAACCGCGCGACCTCGTCGGACTGATAGCGCCGGAAGTCGAGCAAATGCGAGGGATTCGCGTCGGTCGGCGTATGACGCGGCAGTTCGATCTCGTCGAAGCCGCGATATTCCATGCTCCAGAACACGTTGCCCCACGCGCGGTTCAGCGCGCCGATATCGCCATAACGCGTGGCGAGCCACGTGCGGAAGCCTTGGAGTGCCGCCTGTGTATAGCTCGGCAACGTGTTGTGACAGCCGAGTTCGTTGTCGGTCTGCCACGCGATCACCGCCGGATGCGCGCCGTAGCGCCGCGCCATCGCGTCGGCGATCCGCACGCAGTGCTCGCGATACACGGGGCTCGCGATGTCGTAATGGCGACGCGAGCCGAACTGCCACACCGCGCCATCGACGCCCACCGGCAGAATCTCCGGATGACGATCGACGAGCCACTTCGGCGGCGCGGCGGTCGGCGTGCCGAGTACGATCTTCAACTGCTGGCGTGCGAGCGTGTCGATCGCGTCGTCGAGCCATGCCCAGTCGTAGCGGCCGGGCTCCGGCTCCATCCGGCTCCACGCGAATTCGGCGATCCGCACGCGCGTCAGGCCCAGTTCGGCCATGCGCCGCGCATCGCGATCCCATTGTTCGCGCGGCCAGTGTTCGGGGTAGTAGCAAACGCCGAGGTGCATCGTGGATTCCTTGGAGAAAGAGGATGGACGGGTCAGCCCTTGGTCGCGCCGAACGTGAGCCCCGCGACGAAGTGCTTCTGCATCGCGAAGAACATCGCGACCGACGGCAGCGCGGCGAGTACCGAGCCGGCCGACACGATGTTCCAGGCGGTCGTCCACTGCCCTTTGAGCGCGGCGACGCCGACGGTGATCGGCGCCGCGTCGTCGCCTTGCGTGAGGCACAGTGCCCAGAAGTAGTCGTTCCACACGAACGTGAACACGAGGATCGCGAGCGCCGCGAGCGCGGGCCGCACGAGCGGCAGCACGACGCGCCAGTAGATCGCCCACTCGGACGCGCCCTCGACGCGCGCGGCCTCGATCAGCTCGAACGGCAGCTCGCGGATGAAGTTGCGCAGGAACAGCGTGCAGAAGCCGGTCTGGAACGCGGTGTGGAACAGCACGAGCGCCCATACGGTGTTGTACAGGCCGACGGCGAGCATGATCTGCCGCACCGGGATCATCAGGATCTGGATCGGCACGAAGTTGCCGGCGACGAACAGCCCGAGCAGCACGAGATTGCCGCGGAACCGGTAGTTCGCGAGCGCGTGCCCGGCGAGCGACGCGAGCAGGATCGACGCGGCGACCGACGGCACCGTGATCAGGAGGCTGTTGGCGAAGTAATGGAGCATCGGCGTCTGCGTGAGCGCGGCGCCGTAGTTGTCGAGTAGCGCGAACTGCTTCGGCCAGCTCCAGTAGTGACCGGCCATGATCTCGTCGGTCGAGCGGATCGACGTGACGAGCACCGCGAGCAGCGGCACGAGCCACAGCGCGAGCGCACACGGCAGCGACAGCCGGTACATGAGACGGGCGGGACGTCCCCAGCGGGACACGGGCATCGGATACATGTTGATCCTTACGATTCGACGCGCACCAGCTTGCGCAGTTGCCACACGATATAGACGAGCATGATCGCGAACAGCACGACGGCGATCGCGGCCGAATAGCCTTCGCGGTAGTACTTGATCGCCTGGTCGACCATGAAGTACGCGAGCACGGTCGAGCTGTCGAACGGGCCGCCGCCCGTCATCACCGAGATCAGGTCGAAGCTGCGCAGCGCGCCGATCACGGTCAGCACGACCGCCATGAACGTCGCGGGCCGCAGTTGCGGCAGGATCACGTGCCACAGCAGCGTGAAGCCGCGTGCGCCTTCCATCCGCGCCGCTTCGACGATCTCGCCGTTGATGCCGGTGAGCCCGGTCAGGTACAGGATCATGCAGAACGGGATCTGCGGCCACAGCGCGGCGACGATCACGCCGTAGGTCGCATAGCGCGGATCGCCGAGCACCGGGATCCCGTGCCCGACGATCAGCTTCAGCAGCCCGAACGTCGGGTCGTAGAACCACGAGAACACGAGGCCAACGACGACGCCCGGCAGCACGAACGGCGCGAAGAACAGCGACTTCACGAGCCGGATGCCGAACACGTTCTGGTTCAGGTACAGCGCGAGCGCGAGGCCGAGCGGCGGCGCGGTGAGAAACAGCGCGAGCCACAGCACGTTGTTCTTCAGCGCGACGGTGAACGTATCGGACTGCAGCAGCTCGCGATAGTTGTCGAGCCCGGCGAACGTCATCGGCGTCATCCCGTCCCACTGATGGAAGCTCAGCCAGATGCTGCTGACGATCGGGTACAGCACGAACACGGTGAAGAGCGCGAAACCCGGCAGCACGAACCACAGGGCTGCGCGATTGCGCCGCCGCGCGAGCGGCGCGCGCGCAGGCCGCCGTGGGCCGGCATCGCGGCGCGCGGCGCTTTCGGACAGGCTGGTTGACATGAGATGACCTTCGATGAAACGAACGTGACGGTGACGACGCAGCACCGGGCCGACATCCTCGCCGGCCCGGCCGCACGGCGCATTACTTCCGGTAGATGCGCTTGCGGGTCTGCTCGAGGCGCTGCAGGATCGCATCGAGCTGCGTCGGATCGGACAGGAACTGCTGCATCGCCTTCATCCCCTCGTCCGCCATTTCCTTCGTCATGTCGCGGTCGTAGAACTGCGCGATGCCGCCCGGCGTCGTCGCGAGCGTATGGAATCCGATCTTCGAGATCGGGTCCTGCGGCTCCGGCGCCTTGTTGTTCGACGGCAGTTGCCCCATCCCCTTCGCGAACTCGCCGCTGACCGCCGGCTGCCCCATGAACGCGAGGAAGCGTCGCGCATCGGCCTTGTTGTGCGCTTTCGCCGGCACGATCAGCACGTTGACCGGGCCGTCCTCGGCAAGCGGCACCGACGCGTCGATCACCGGAAAGCGGAAGAAGCTGATCGGGTTGCGCGTCGCGCCCAGCAGTCCTGCCGAATACCAGGTGCCCATCAGCGTCATCGCGGCCTGACCGTTGACGATCAGCGGGCTCAGCGAATCGACGTCGTAGGACAATGCGTTGTCGATGAAATACTTGTCGTCGATCAGCTTCTTCCATGCTGCGTACACGGCCCGCACGCGCGGATCGGTATAGGCGACGTCGCCGGCCATCAGCTTCTGGTGGAACGCATAGCCGTTGATCCGCAGGTCGAGGTAGTCGAACCACGCGGCGAGCGTCCATGCATCGCGCGCGGCCACCGCGATCGGCGCGATGCCGGCCGCCTTCAGCTTGCGGCACGCGTCGAGATACTGCGGCCAGTCGGCCGGCTCGCCGTGAATGCCGGCCTTCTCGAACAGGTCCTTGCGGTAGAACAGCCCGTACGCGTCATAGCCGAGCGGCAAACTGTAGAGCTTGCCGCCGTAGGTCGACGACTGCCTGACGGACGCATACGTGTCGTTCCAGCCGTTCTTCTGCCAGTCCGCGCTCAGGTCCTCGATCAGCCCACGCTTCGCGAAATACGCGAGCCGCTCGCCGTTGTTCCAGCTCAGCACGTCCGGCGGATCGGTCGCGAGCCAGCCGGACATCTGCACCTTGTACGCCTCCTCGCCGACGTAGCTGACCTTCAGGTCGATATCCGGATTCGCCTTGTGGAACTGGTCGAACGCGGCCTGCCACGTCGCGCGCTGGTTGCCGCGCGCGGCGACGTTCACTTTCAGCGTGCCCGCGTCGGCCGTGCCCGCGGCGCACGCCGCGGCAGTCGTCAGGGCAAGCAGCAGTCGGCTCGCACGAAGTCTCATCGTTGTCTCCTGATATTGGTGTGTTGAATGCCGCGTCGCGCGCGGCGGGTCGGCATGGCGCCGCTACGCGAACGCCGCTTCGGCGTGAAGGGCCGGCAACGCGATGCCGGCTTCGTCGAACAGATGGCAACTCGACGGCGGCACGAGAAACGCATGCCGTTCGCCGCGCCGCAACGCGGCCTGCCCCGGCAGTTTCGCGAGTAGCGGCACACCGTCGGGCTGGTCGAGATGCACGTACGCGGCTTCGCCGAGCTGCTCGACGAGCGCGATGTCGCGCACGATCGACGGCAAGCCGGCATCGCCGGACGCGGCGAGCATCAGGTGCTCGGGACGAATCCCCAGCGTCACGCGCGCACCGCGGCCGACGTGGCGCGGCAACGGACGATCGCGCAGCGTCAGCGTTTCGCCGGTGCCTTCCAGCGTCAGCCGGCAGCCGTGCGCCTCGCCCGCATCGACGACGGCCGGCAGAAAGTTCATCCGCGGCGAGCCGATGAAGCCCGCGACGAAGCGATTGGCCGGCCGGTGATACAGCTCGAGCGGCGCACCGGCCTGCGCGATGCTGCCGAAGCGCGCGACGTCGTCGCCCGCATGCAGCAGCACGATCCGGTCGGCCAGCGTCATCGCCTCGATCTGGTCGTGCGTGACGTAGACCGAACTCGATTGCGTGAAGCGCGCGTGCAGCCGCGCGATTTCGACCCGCGTCTGGCCGCGCAGCGTCGCGTCGAGATTCGACAGCGGCTCGTCGAACAGAAACACCCGCGGCTCGCGCACGATCGCGCGACCGATCGCGACGCGCTGCCGCTGCCCGCCGGACAACGCCTTCGGCTTGCGATCGAGCAGCGCTTCGAGCTGCAGCACGCGCGCGGCCTCGGTCACGCGGCGGCGGATCTCGTCCTTCGGCGTGCCGGCGATCCGCAGCCCGAAACCGATGTTGTCGAACACGGTCATGTGCGGAAACAGCGCATAGCTCTGGAACACCATCGCGACGCCGCGCTCCGCGGGCGGCGTGTCGTTCATCCGCGCGCCGCCGATCCGCAGCTCGCCCTCGGTCACGTCCTCGAGCCCGGCGATCATCCGCAACAGCGTGGATTTTCCGCAGCCCGACGGACCGAGAAACACGCAGAATTCGTGCGACGCGATCTCGAGGTTCACGTCGCGCAACACCGGCGCATGGTCGCCGTAGCGCTTCGAGACATCCTTCATTGAAATGGCGGTCATCGCGTTCTCCTCTTGCCGGTTACACGCATCGGATCGGAAAATTTAAACGCTTAAATTTTGATGGCGCGATTCGCCCGCTTCGCCGTACCATGTCGTCTCCTTCCTCTGATGTGTCGAGAAATTAGCGTATCGGCTGTCCCCGTGCAACTTGTGGGACGCACTCCCAGAATATGAGCAGATACTCTCCCGCTTCACTTCCGCTGCATCACGCCAACCGGCCGATCGGAGGCCGCGCATGGTGACGCTCGCGCAAGTCGCGCAGCGCGCGAACGTCACGGCGGCGACCGTCTCGAACGTGCTGCGCAATCCGCAGAAGGTGAAGCCGGCGACCGTCGAACGCGTGATGGCGGCGATCCGCGAACTCGGCTACCGGCCGAACCTGACCGCGCGCGCGCTCGCCGAGGGCCGCACGTCGACGCTCGCGCTGATGCTGTCGAACATCACGAACCCGTTCTATCCGGAGTTCGTGCTGGCAGCCGAGCGCGAGGCGCGCAAGCGCGGCCATTACCTGCTCGTGTCCAATACCGACGACGATCCGGCGATCACCCGCAACTACCTCGAGCGGATCGCGGGGACGCTCGCGGCCGGTGCGATCGTGATGAACACCGATCTCGCCGAAGCGGAACTCGCCGACATCGCGCGTCACGGCGCATCGATCGTGCTGTGCATGTGGGAACACGTGCATGCGTCGCGCACGCTGCCGTGCGTGACCGTCGATTTCGCGGCGGCAGGCGCGCTGGCGGCCGCGCATCTGTCCGGGCTGCGACATCGCGCGTTCGGCGCGCTCGTCGGCAAGGGGTCGGGCGGTCCGCAGTCGGTGCGGCTGCGCGGTTTCGCCGACGAACTCGCGGCGCGCGGCCACCCGGCGAATGCGCTGACGACCGTATCGGCGCACGACTCGATCGAAGGCGGCTACGAAGCGGCCGCCGCGTTGCTGCGGCAGCAGCCTGGCCTCACCGCGCTGTTCGCGACCAACGACCTGATGGCGATCGGCGCGATGCAGGCCGCCGCCGATCTCGGCCTGCGCGTGCCGGCCGATCTGTCGGTGGTCGGCATGACCGATATCCAGCTCGCGCACCAGTTCCGCCCCGCGCTGACCACTGTGCGGTTCCCGACCGCGCAGATCGCCGCGCGGGCGATCGCGCTGACGCTCGACATGATCGACGGGATCGAGCCGGCCGCGGCCGTGCATACGATCGGCGCGCCCGAGCTCGTCGTGCGCGAATCGACCGGGACGGCGCCAGGCTGACGGTTCGATACGCACGCGCTTGTGCATGCGGCGTGCGGCGTATGCGTCGGGATTGAACGGCGTGGCGTCGGTCGCGCGGGTTCCGTTCTCTCATTCGACGACGACGGCGGAAAGCGGCACATCGCCACCTTCGACGCGCGGCAAACCGATGCGGACGGGAAGAGATCGGGAAGTGCGGGATGGCGGCATCCGATGCCGCAGTTCCCCGAAACACAAATGGACGCGTCACCGAGACGACGCCGCGCGATTCGACACGATTCGTCGTTCCGCCGGGGTCGTGGGTGACGCGCGTGACGCGTGAAGATTCGCGGCCGCCCGAGCATGCGGCGGCCGCGGTATCGACGTCGACTACTTCTTGATCACCGGGACGGTGAGCGAACTGACGAGCGACGTCACGGGCGCCAGCAGACCGCCCGACGCGCTACCTCCCCCTTGCGCGGAATTGCCGTTCAGCGAAACCGTCAGCGCGGGAACGATGCCGGCCACCGACCCGACAGCCGAACCGACCGATTGCACCGCCGCGTTGGCGATGGTCGCACCGCCGGAGATGAGCGCCCCGGCGGCGTTCGTCACCCCGCCGACCGCACCGGCTGCCGTGCCGCCGTTGAGCGCGACACTGAGTGCCGGAAGCGTTCCGGCGACTGCGCCGGCAGTGCCGGTCACGGTGTGCGCAAGCGAGCCCGCCAGGCCGGTGGTCACCGTCGCGAGCGATCCCGCCGCACCGGTTGCGCCGGAGAGGACGCCGGTTCCCGAGCCGACGACGTTGCCGGCCCCGCCGGTGGCGGATCCGATCAGCGACGTGACGGTCGAGGCGATCGGTGTGATCGCCGCCGTGCCGCTGCCGGCGATGCCGGTTATCGCGCCGGACGTTGCGCCGATTGCACCGGTGGCTGCGCCGACCGGCAGCGAGCCACCGAGATTGCCGACGATGCTCGTGATCGGCGTGATCAGCGCGCCGCCGTTGCCTGCGACACCGGTGACGGCGTTGACGACGCCAGTGCCGGTGTTGGCGACCGTGCCCACGATGCTGCCGAGACCGGTGGTCGCGCCGCCAGCACCGCCCACTGCGCCAGCCAACGTTCCCACTGCGCCGGTTGCCGTGTTGCCTACCGTGCCAACGACGCCGCCGAGACTACCGAGGCCACCGGTCGCGCCGCCGCCGACACCGCCCACTGCGCCGGCCAACGTTCCGACTGCACCGGTTGCCGTGTTGCCGACCGTGCTAACGACGCCGCCGAGACTACCGGTCGCGCCGCCGGCACCGCCCAGGGCACCAGTCAGCGTTCCGACTGCACCCGTTGCCGTGTTGCCGACCGTGCCAACGACGCCGCCGAGACCACCCGTCGCGCCGCCGGCACCGCCCAGGGCACCAGTCAGCGTTCCGACTGCACCGGTTGCCGTGTTCGCCACCGTACCAACGACGCCACCAAGGCCGCCGGTTGCGCCGCCAGCACCACCCAGTGCGCCGGTCAACGTTCCGACTGCACCCGTTGCCGTGTTCGCTACCGTGCCAACAACGCCACCGAGACCACCGGTCGGATTGCCAACACCGCCCAAGGCGCCCGTCACCGTACCGATTGCGCCGCTTGCCGCGTTGCCCACTGTCCCGACAATGCCGCCGAGACCACCGGTCCCGCCACCGCCGACGCCGCCCAGCGCGCCAGTCAGCGTTCCGACTGCACCTGTTGCCGTGTTCGCTACCGTTCCGATGACGCCGCCGAGACCACCCGTCGGGTTGCCGCCGCCGATGCCACCCAGTGCGCCGGTTACCGTACCAACTACACCACCAAGCCCACCGGTCGGATTACCGACACCGCCCAAGGCACCTGTCACCGTACCCACTGCGCCGCTTGCCGCGTTACCCACCGTCCCGACAACGCTACCGAGGCCGCCGGTCGGGTTGCCACCACCGATGCCACCCAGCGCGCCGGTTACCGTACCGACCACACCACCAAGCCCACCGGTCGGATTGCCGACACCGCCCAAGGCACCCGTTACCGTACCCACTGTGCCGCTTGCCGCGTTGCCCACCGTGCCGACAATGCCGCCGAGACCAGCCGTCGGGTTGCCGCCGCCGATGCCACCCAGTGCGCCGGTTACCGTACCAACTACACCACCAAGCCCACCGGTCGGATTACCGACACCGCCCAAGGCACCCGTTACCGTACCCACTGCGCCGCTTGCCGCGTTGCCCACCGTTCCGACAACACCACCGAGGCCGCCCGTCGGGTTACCACCACCGATGCCACCCAGTGCGCCGATTACAGTACCGACCACGCCACCGAGACCACCGGTCGGATTGCCAACACCGCCCAAGGCACCCGTCACCGTACCAATTGCGCCGCTTGCCGCGTTGCCCACTGTCCCGACAATGCCGCCGAGGCCGCCGGCCCCGCCACCGCCGACACCGCCCAGTGCGCCAGTCAGCGTTCCGACTGCACCTGTTGCCGTGTTCGCTACCGTTCCGATGACGCCGCCGAGACCGCCAGTCGGGTTGCCACCACCGATGCCACCCAGTGCACCAGTTACCGCACCGACCACACCACCAAGCCCACCGGTCGGATTACCGACACCACCCAAGGCGCCCGTCACCGTACCCACTGCGCCGCTTGCCGCGTTGACCACCGTTTCGACAATGCCGCCGAGACCAGCAGTCCCGCCGCCACCGATGCCACCCAGCGCGCCAGTCACCGTGCCAACCACACCACCAAGCCCACCGGTCGGACCGCCAGCACCACCCAAGGCACCCGTTACCGTACCCACTGCGCCGCTTGCCACGTTGCCCACCGTTCCGACAACGCCGCCGAGACCGCCGGTCCCGCCACCACCGACACCGCCCAGTGCGCCGGTCAGCGTTCCGACTGCACCTGTTGCCGTGTTCGCCACGGTCCCGACGACGCCACCAAGCCCGCCCGTCGCACCACCACTTCCGCCCAGACCACCGAGCGCACCGGTCACCGTGCCAACCACGCCACCGAGGCCACCGGTCGCACCGCCGCCGCCGACGCCACCCAAGTCACCCGTCACAGCGCCGACCGCCCCAGTTGCCGCATTCGCCACGGTCCCGACGACACCCCCAAGCTCGCCCGTCGCACCACCACTTCCGCCAAGACCGCCGAGCGCACCGGTCACCGTCCCAACGACACCACCCAACCCACCCGTCCCACCAACGCCCCCCAACGCCCCCGTCACCGTACCGGCCCCCCCGCGACCGGCTCGAGCAATCCGCTACCGATATCGATGGTCGCGCTTCCCGTCCCCGTCCCCGCCAGCCCGATCGAGATACCGCCTGCATTCGGGTTGCCGGCCGTCAGCACCCCGTTCCCCCATCCCGTCACGGTGCCGACGAGTTCCCCGGGCGCGGGCAATCCGCCTCCGACGATGAGGCCGTCGGATTTGCTGACACTTCCCAGCGGAGAAGCCAGCACCCCCGCCTGAGACGCAGTGGCGGCCAGGCTGAACAAAGCCGCGACCGACAAGGCGATGCCTGTCAATTTCACGTTCGTTTTCGTTTTCATGAATAACCTCATTTCGGTTGGACAACCGCGGAACAGTTCGGAGCGATGACGCGTGGACCCCGTCGCCCGAAGGCGGCGCGAATCGTTCGCGGATTGCCCGATACGGCAAGGCGTTGAAACAAGTTCAAACAGGCCGACGCAACGGGATACCAGACACCACGTGACGTACTTCTTGAAAATTGATTTGCATCACGAAACTTCTGCAATGCGAATCTGAAAACCCACCATCATCGAACCATCGACAAACGATCGGCCGCTCACGACGACTTCATCGCAAGCGGCCGCCGCCCCTCGCTTTAGAACTTCCACAGCAGATTGCCGTACAGCGCGTGATCGCTGATGTTGCCGCCGAGCTGGCCGCTATACGACAGGCCGATCGACAGGTTCTTCGTCACGGCCGCATCGACACCGACCTCGAGCACGGCCGCATCGCGCGCGATCGGCACGCCGACCACGCTGAACGGCGCGCCGCCGCTCGCGAACGACAGCGTCGAACCCGGTTGCGTGTTGCCGAACGCATGCCGCCAGCCGATCGTGCCGAAGGTCGTGACCTTGCCCTTCGTCGTGACCGCGACGTCGGTCGAGGCCCGCACGCCGACCGTCGAGAAGCCGAGGCCCGTCGTGTCGGAATCGCCCTGCAGGGCCGCCGCGCCGCCGTTCTCCTTGAAGCCGCCGGTGTGCAGGCTCGCGAACGCGAGCCCGACGAACGGCTCGACCGAGACGTTGCGAATCGCCGTCGAATAGCCGATCTCCGTGAACACCTGCGTCGCGTTCGCGTCGTAGCTCGCGGTGTCGTGATCGGCGAAGCTGCCGAACGACGGATTGCGCTCGCCATGCACGCGGTACCACGACTGCGACACACCACCGCGCACGTTCCACGCGTCGTATCGGCCGCTGGCGTACAGCGCGATCGTCTCGCCGTTGACCTTCGCCGATTCGTTCTGGTCGGTATTGAGCTGGCTGCGCGACGCACCGCCCGCGATACCGACGCGCCAGTGGCTGCTGACTTCCGCATCCGTACCGACGATGAAGCCATACAGGTTGCGATCGATCGAAGCGACGCCGTCGCCGTCGAACCGGCTATGCGAACCGTACAGCCGGCCCCACACCGCGGGCTTGAACGACTTGGCCGGCGTGCAGCCGTTCTCCGCGGCCATGCGCCGGTCGAGCGCCGCCGCGTGATCGTCCGCCGATACCGGCGCCTCGCATCCGCACAGCGCCCCGCCCGGCTGCGAACCGAGCCGCGCGCGATCGAGCACCGCGTCGCGCACATAACGGCTATCCGACAGCAGCACGCTACGCGTACTCGGATACAGATCGCCGGCCAGTTGCGCGAATGCGCGGTTCGCGGTCTTCGAATCCGACGTCAGCACCGTATCGAACAGCGGGTTGCCGGCGCCGAGCGTGCCGACCGCGCCCGCCACCGCTTGCCCGTCGGGCGTCGTCGCAACCGACGAGAACGGCGTGCCGTTCGGCGCGAGCGACATCAGCACCTGCGCCGGGTTGTACGTGAGCGTCGGCGTGAGGAACGCATACGTCGAGTTCACCGCGCTGAACTGCCCTTGCACGCCCGCGCCGGCATTCACGATGGTGTAGAGCTTGCCCGGCTGGTATTGCCCGGTCGCCGCGACGACCTGTACTGACCCACCGTTGAGCGTGGCGGAGCCGGTCACGTCGAGGCCGCCGCTCTGTTGCGGCGTGGCGCCGACCTGCAGCGTCGAACCCGGCTGGAAGGTCGCGTTGCCCGCGACCTTCAGCGGCTGCCCGAGCTGGAGGACCGATGCGGTGCCGCCGCCCGACACGACCAGGCCGCCGATCGTGCCCGCCCCGGTGACGGTCGCGCCGCTGCCGACGGTCACCGGCGAGCTGGCCAGCGAACCGGTCACGGCGAGCGTGCCGCCGGTCACGGTCGTCGGCCCGGACAGCGTGTTCGTCCCGCTCAAGACCTGCGCGCCCGTGCCGGCCAGCGTCAGCGGGCCGGTACCCGACAGCGTGCCCGCGAACGAGCTGGTGCCCGCGGTATTGACCGTCAGCGGCGTCGCGCCGAGGTTCACGTTCGAACCCGTCGTGCCCGACAGCGTGCCGATCGACTGCGGCGCGGCCGCAGCCGCCAGGTTCAGCGTCGCGCCGCCGCCCGCGAGCGTCACCGGGCTCGTCGGCGCGAGACTGCCCGCGCCGGCGAGCGCGAGCGTGCTGCCGCTGCCGACCGTCGTGCCGCCGGTGTACGTGTTCGCACCGGTCAGCGTCTGCGTGCCGCCGCCTTGCACCGCGAAGCCGCCGGTACCCGCGATCGTGCCGCCGAACGAACCGCCCGTCGGGCCGGCCACGGTCAGCGTGTTGCCGCCGAGATTCACGGTCGAACCGGCCGTGCCCGACAGCGCACTGGCCGTCTGCGGCGTCGTCGTGCCGCTGACGTCGAGCGTCGCGCCGTTGCCGGCCAGCGTCAGCGCGCTGCCCGCCGACAGGCCGCCGTTGCCGCCGACCGCCAGCGTGCTGCCGTTGCCGATCGTCGTGCCGCCGGTGTACGCGTTCGCGCCGCTGAGGGTCGTCGTCGACGGGCCGCTCACCGCCAGGTTGCCGCCGCCCGAGATCGGGCCGCTCAGGCCGAGGTTGTTGGCGCCGCCGACCGTCAGCGTCGAACCCGTGCCGAGATTCACCGCGTTGCCGAGCGTCGTGCCCGCAACGCTGGTCCCGAGCGTGCCGCCGTTGCCGCCGACACTCAGCGTGCCGCTGCCGAGTGCGGTCGGCGTGCCGGCGACCAGCGTGCCGCCGCCCGTGACGCGGGTGCCGCCGGTGTACGTGTTGGCGCCGGAAAGCGTCGTCGTCGCGGGGCCGCTGAGCGCGAGCGTGCCGCTGCCCGAGACCGGGCCGCTCAGGCCGAGGCTATTGGCGCCGCCCACCGTCAGCGTCGAACCGCTGCCGAGGTTCACCGCGTTGGCCAGCGTCGTCCCCGGCGTGCCCGCGGCCAGCGTGCCGCCTGCGCCGCCGGTGTTCAGCGCGCCGGCGCCGAGCGCCGTGTTGCTGCCCGCGACGAGCGTGCCGCCGCCCGTCAGGTTCGTGCCGCCCGTGTACGTGTTCGCACCGGTCAACGTTTCGGTGCCCGTGCCCGACAACGTGAGGCTGCCGCCCGTACCGGCGATCGTGCCGCCGAACGCGCCACTGCCCGAGCCGCCGAGCGTCAGCGCATTGCCGCCGAGGTTCACCGTCGAACCGGCGACACCCGACAGCGCCGTCGTCGTTTGCGGCGTGGTCGCCGCGCTGACGTCGAACGTTGCGCCCGCACCGGTCAGGTTCAGCGGGCTGCTGCCGGACAGGCTGCCGCCCGCGCCGATCGCCAGCGTGCCGCTGTTGATCGTCGTCGCGCCGGTGTACGTGTTCGCGCCGGTCAGCGTTTCGGTACCGGTGCCCGACAACGTCAACCCGCCCGTGCCGCCGACCGTACCGCCGAAGGTGCCGCTGCCCGGCCCGCCGAGCGTCAGCGTGTTGCCGCCGAGGTTCACCGCCGAACCCGATACGCCGGACAGCGCGCCCGTCGTCTGCGGTGTCGTCGCGGCGCTCAGGTCGAGCGTCGCACCGCTGCCGGCCAGATCGACCGCGCTGCCCGACGACAGGTTGCCGCCCGCCCCGACCGCCAGCGTGCTACCGTTACCGATCGTCGTGTTGCCCGTGTACGAGCCGGTGCCGCTGAGGGTCGTCGTCGACGGACCGTTCACCGCCAGATTGCCGCTGCCCGAGATCGTGCCGCCGAGACCCAGGTTGTTCGCGCCGCCGACCGTCAGCGTCGAGCCCGCACCCAGGTTGATCGCATTGGTCAGCGTCGTGCCGGCCGTGCTCGTGCCGAGCGTGCCGCCCGCGCCGCTCGTGTTCAACGCCCCCGTGCCGAGCGCCGACCCATTGCCCGCGAGCAGCGTGCCGCCGCCGGTCAGGTTCGTGCCGCCCGTGTACGTATTCGCGCCGGTCAGCGTTTCGGTGCCGGTACCCGCCAGCGTCAGGCTGCCGCCCGTGCCGGCGATCGTGCCGCCGTACGTGCCGCTGCCCGAACCGCCGAGCGTCAACGCGTTGCCGCCGAGGTTCACCGTCGAACCCGCGACGCCCGCCAACGCGCCCGTCGACTGCGGCGACGTGGCGGCGCTCAAATCGAGCGTTGCCCCTGCACCGGCCAGATCGACCGCGCTGCCGCCCGACAGGCTGCCGCCCGCCCCAACCGCCAGCGTGCTGCCGTTGCCGATCGTCGTGCCGCCGGTGTACGTGCTGGCACCGGTGAGCGTCGTCGTCGACGGGCCGCTCACCGCGAGATTGCCGCTGCCCGAGATCGCGCCGCCAAGGCCCAGATCGTTCGCACCCCCAACCGTCAGCGTCGACCCCGCCCCGAGGTTCACCGCGTTGCCGAGCGTCGTGCCGGTCACGCTGGTGCCGAGCGTGCCGCCGGCGCCGTTCGTGTTCAGCGCACCCGTGCCCAGGGCCGACCCGTTGCCCGCGATCAACGTGCCGCCTCCGGTCAGGCTCGTGCCCCCCGTGTACGTGTTGCTCCCGGTCAGCGTTTCGGTGCCCGTCCCGCCCAGCGTCAGGCTGCCGCCTGCACCGGCGATCGTGCCGTCATACGTGCCGCTGCCCGAACCGCCCAGCGTCAGGTTGTTGCCGCCCAGGTTCACCGTCGAACCGGCGACGCCCGACAGCGTGCCGGTCGTCTGCGGCGTGGTCGCGCCGCTCAGGTCGAAGGTTGCGCCCGTACCCGTCAGGCTCACCGGCGTCGTCCCCGACAGGCTGCCGCCCGCGCCGATCGCCAGCGTGCCGCTGTTGATCGTGGTGGCGCCCGTGTAAGAGTTCGCGCCGGTCAGCGTTTCGGTGCCCGTGCCGTTCATCGTCACGCCGCCCGTGCCGGCGATGTTGCCCGCGTAGGTGCCGCTGGCCGCCCCGCCGAGCGTCAGGTTGTTGTTGCCCAGGTTCACCGTCGAACCGGCCACGCCCGAGATCGCGCCCGTCGATTGCGGCGACGACGCGCCGCTCAGGTCGAGCGTCGCGCCGGACGCAGTCAGGCTGACCGGGCTGCTCGACGACAGGCTGCCGTTGCCGCTGATCGCCAGCGTGCCGCTGTTGATCGTCGTCGCGCCGGTGTACGTATTGGTGCCCGTCAGCGTTTCGGTGCCGGTGCCCGACAGCGTCAACCCGCCCGTGCCGCCGATCACGCCCGCGTACGTGCCGCTGCCTGCGCCGCCGAGCGTGAGCGTATTGCCGCCCAGGTTGACGTTCGTGCCCGTGCCGCCGGACAGCGCGCCGCTCGTCTGCGGCGACGTGGCCGCGCTCAGGTCGAGCATCGCGCCGGTGCCGGACAGGTCGATCGCGCTGCCCGACGACAGGTTGCCGCCCGCGCCGACCGCCAGCGTGCTGCCGCCGCCGATCGTCGTGCTGCCGGTGTAGGTGTTCGCGCCCGACAGCGTCGTCGTCGACGGACCATTCACCGCGAGGTTGCCGCTACCGCTGATCGCGCCGCCGAGGCCGAGATCGTTCGACCCGCCGACCGTCAGCGTCGAACCGCTGCCGAGGTTCACCGCGTTGCCCAGCGTCGTGCCGGGCGTGCTCGCGGCCAGCGTGCCGCCCGCGCCGCTCGTGTTCAGCGCACCCGTGCCGAGCGCCGAGCCGCTGCCCGCGATCAGCGTGCCGCCGCCGCTCAGGGTCGTGCCGCCCGTGTACGTGTTGTTGCCGGTCAGCGTTTCGGTGCCCGTGCCCGACAACGTGAGGCTGCCGCCCGCGCCGGCGATCGTGCCGCCGTACGTGCCGTTGCCCGTGCCGCCGAGCGTCAGGTTGTTGCCGCCGAGGTTCACCGTCGAACCGGCCACGCCGGACAGCGTGCCCGTCGTCTGCGGCGTGGTCGCGCCACTGACGTCGAATGTCGCACCGGCCCCGGCGAGATTCACCGGGCTGCTCGCGGCCAGGCTGCCGCCCGCGCCGATCGCCAGCGTGCCGCTGTTGATCGTCGTCGCGCCGGTGTACGTGTTGGTGCCCGTCAACGTTTCCGTGCCGGTGCCCGACAGCGTCAGGCCGCCCGTGCCGCCAACCGTTCCGCCGAAGGTGCCGCTACCCGACCCGCCGAGCGTCAGCGTATTGCCGCCCAGGTTCACCGCCGAACCGGCTGCACCCGACAGCGTGCCGGTCGTCTGCGGCGACGTGGCCGCGCTCACGTCCAGCGTGGAGCCCGCGCCGGCCAGATCGACCGCGCTGCCCGCCGACAGGCTGCCGCCCGCACCGACCGCCAGCGTGCTGCCACCGCCGATCGTCGTGTTGCCGGTGTACGTGCCGACGCCGATGAGCGTCGTCGTCGACGGGCCGTTCACCGCGAGGTTGCCGCTGCCGCTGATCGCGCCGCCGAGGCCCAGGTTGTTCGCACCGCCGACCGTCAGCGTCGACCCCGAACCGAGATTGATCGCGTTGGTCAGCGTCGTGCCGGCCACGCCGGTACCGAGCGTGCCGCCTGCACCGCTCGTGTTCAGCGCGCCCGTGCCGAGCGCCGAGCCGCTGCCCGCGAGCAACGTGCCGCCGCCGGTGAGATTCGTGCCGCCCGTGTACGTGTTGTTGCCGGTCAGCGTTTCGGTGCCCGTGCCCGACAACGTGAGGCTGCCGCCCGCGCCGGCGATCGTGCCGCCGTACGTGCCGCTGCCCGACCCACCGAGCGTCAGGTTGTTGCCGCCGAGGTTCACCGTCGAACCGGCCACGCCCGACAGCGTGCCCGTCGTCTGCGGCGTGGTCGCGCCGCTGACGTCGAAGGTCGCGCCCGCACCGGCCAGATTCACCGGGCTGCTGGCGGACAGGCTGCCGCCCGCGCCGATCGCCAGCGTGCCGCTGCTGATCGTCGTCGCGCCGGTATACGTGTTGGTGCCCGTCAACGTTTCCGTCCCCGTGCCGGACATCGTCAGCCCGCCGGTGCCGCCGATCGTCCCGGCATAGCTGCCGTTGCCGGCGCCGGCCAGCGTCAGCGTGTTGCCGCCGAGATTCACGTTCGTGCCGGCCACGCCCGACAGCATCCCGCTCGTTTGCGGCGAAGTGGCCGAGCTGATGTCGAGCGTCGCGCCCGTGCCGGCCAGATCGAGCGCGCTGCCCGCCGACAGGCTGCCGCCCGCGCCGACCGCCAGCGTGCTGCCGCCGCCGATCGTCGTGTTGCCGGTGTAGGTATTCACGCCCGTGAGCGTCGTCGTCGACGGGCCGCTGACCGACAGACCGCCGCTGCCCGAGATCCCACCGCTCAGCCCGAGGTCGTTCGCACCCCCAACGGTCAGCGTCGATCCTGCGCCGAGATTCACCGCATTGCCGAGCGTCGTGCCGCCGACGTTCGTGCCGAGCGAGCCGCCCGCGCCGGTCACGTTCAGCGCGCCGGAACCCAGTGCGCTGCCGTTGCTGGCGATGAGCCCGCCGCCGCTCAACGTGGTGCCGCCGTCGTAGGTGTTCGTGCCGGTGAGCGTCGTGGTGCCCGTGCCGGTCTGCGCGAGGCCGCCGCTGCCGGAAATCGTGCCGCTCAACCCAAGATCGTTCGCGCCGTTCAGCCCGAGCGTCGCGCCCGCGCCGAGCGTGACCGCGTTGCCGAGCGTCGTGCCGCTCACGCTCGCGTTCAGCGTGCCGTTGCCGGTCACGTTCAATGCGCCGGAACCGAGCGCCGTATTGCTGCCGACGCTCAGTCCGCCGCTGCTCAGCGTCGTCCCGCCGCTGTAGGTGTTCGCGCCGCCGAGCGTGGTCGTGCCCGAGCCGGACTGCACCACGCCGCCTGCGCCGGAAATCATGCCGCTCAGGCCGAAGTCGAACGCGCCGCCGAGATGCAGCGCCGAGCCGGCGCCCAGATCGACGGCGTTCGCCAGCAGCAGGTTCGCCGTGCTCGCGTTGAGTGCGCCGCCGCTGCCGGTGACGTTGAGCGTGCCCGTGCCGAGCGCCAGGTTGTGGCCGACCGACAAGCCGCCGGCGCTCAGCGTCGTGCCGCCGGTGTAGGTGTTCGCGCCGGTGAGCGCGGTCGTTCCGCTACCGGTTTGCGCGAGACTGCCGCCGCCGGCGATGACGCCACCGAGACCCAGGTCGTTCGCGCCGCCGAGCGTCAGTGCCGAACCCGTGCCGAGATTCACCGCGTTGTTCAGCGTCGTGCCCGTGACGCTCGCGGCCAGCGTGCCGCCTGCGCCACTCGTGTTCAGCACGCCGGTGCCGAGCGCCGCACCGTTGCCGGCGATCAGCGTGCCGCCGCCGGTCAGGTTCGTGCCGCCCGTGTACGTGTTGGCCCCGTTCAGCGTTTCGGTGCCCGTACCCGCCAGCGTCAGGCTGCCGTCCGCGCCCGCGAGCGTGCCGCCAAACGTGCCGCTGCCGGCACCGCCCAGCGTCAGGCCGTTGCCGCCGAGGTTCACCGTCGAACCGGCCACGCCCGACAGCGTGCCGATCGCCTGCGGCAGCCCTGCGCCGCTCAGGTCGAACGTTGCGCCGGCGCCGCCCAGATTCACTGCGCCGCTGGCGGCCAGGCTGCCGCCCGCGCCGATCGCCAGCGTGCCGCTGTTGATCGTCGTGCCGCCGGTGTACGTGTTCGCTCCGGTCAGCGTCTCCGTGCCGGTGCCGGACAACGTCAACCCGCCCGCGCCGCCAATCGCGCCGCCGAACGTACCGTTACCGGAACCGTCGAGCGTCAGGTCGTTGCCGCCGAGGTTCACCGCCGAGCCGGCGGTGCCGACCAGGCCGCCCGTCGTCTGCGGCGACGTGGCCGCGCTCAGGTCGAGCGTCGCGCCCGCGCCGGCCAGATCGAACAGGCTGCCGCCCGACAGGCTGCCGCCCGCGCCGACCGCCAGCGTGCTGCCGTTGCCGATCGTCGTGCTGCCGGTGTAGCTGCCCGCCCCCGTGAGCGTCGTGATCGACGGACCGTTCACCAACAGATTGCCGCCGCCCGAAATCGCGCCGCCGAGGCCCAGGTTGTTTGCGCCGCCGACCGTCAGCGTCGCGCCCGCGCCGAGATTCACCGCATTGCCGAGCACCGTGCCGCCGACGCTCGTGCCGAGCAAGCCGCCCGCACCGGCGACGTTCAACGCGCCCGTGCCGAGCGCCGCGCCGTTGCCCGCGATCAACCCGCCTCCGCTCAAGGTGGTGCCGCCCGAGAACGTGTTCGCCCCGAGCAGCGTCGTCGTGCCGCTGCCGGTTTGCGCCAGCCCGCCGTTGCCGGAAATCGCGCCGCCCAGGCTCAGATCGGCCGCGCCGTTCAGGCCGAGCGTCGCGCCGGCGCCGAGGTTGACCGCGTTGCCGAGCACCGTACCGGCGACGTTCGTGGCGAGCGTGCCGCCCGCACCGCTGACATTCAGCGCGCCCGTGCCGAGCGCCGCGCCGTTGCCGGCGATCAGCCCGCCGCCGCTCAGCGTGGTGCCACCCGAGAACGTGTTCGCGCCGAGCAGCGTCGTCGTGCCCGTGCCGGTTTGCGCGAGGCTGCCGTTGCCGGCGATCGTGCCGCTCAGGCCGAGATCGTTCGCGCCGTTCAGCCCGAGCGTGACGCCGGCGCCGAGATTGACCGCGTTGCCGAGCGTCACGCCCGGCACGCTCGCGCCGAGCGACGCCGAGCCGTTGACGTCGAGTGCGCCGACGCCGAGCGCCGCACCGCTGCCGATGACCAGGCTGCCGCCCGTCAGCGCGGTGCCGCCCGCATACGTGTTGTTGCCGGTCAGCGCCTGCGAGCCGGTGCCGGACAGCGTCAGCCCGCCCGCGCCGCCGATGTTGCCCGCGAAGACGCTGCTGCCGCTGCCCGCCAGCGTCAGGTGGTTCGCACCGAGATCGATCGTCGAACCGGCGACACCCGACAGCGTGCCGATCGACTGCGGCGTGGTCGCACCGCTGATATTGAACTGCGCACCGGCGCCGGTCAGGTTGACGGGGCTCGACGCGGCGAGGCTGCCGCCCGCGCCGATCGCGAGCGTGCCGCTGCCGATCGTGGTGCCGCCGGTGAACGTCTCGGCCGCGGTGAGCGTCGTCGTGCCTGGGCCGCTCACGGACAGGCCGCCCGCGCCGGAAATGATCCCGCCCAGGCCGAGATCGTTCGCACCCCCAACCGTCAGGGCCGCGCCCGCGCCAAGCTGGATCGCGTTGCCGAGCACCGTGCCGCCGACGGTCGTGCCGAGCGTGCCGCCCGCGCCGGTCACGTTCAGCGCGCCCGTACCCAGTGCGGCGCCGTTGCCGGCGAGGATGCCGCCGCCGGCGAGCGTCGTGCCGCCAGAAAACGTGTTCGCCCCGGTCAACGTCGTGATACCCGAGCCGATTTGCGCGAGACCGCCGGTACCGGCGATCACGCCGTTCAAACCAAGATCGTTCGCGCCGGTCAACGCGAGCGTCGCGCCCGCGCCGAGGTTCACCGCGTTGCCCAGCGCGGTGCCGCTCACGCTCGCGCCGAGCGCCCCGCCCGTACCGGCGACGTTCAGCGCGCCGCTGCCCAGCGCCGTATTGCTGCCGGCGAGCAACGTGCCGGCGCTCAACGTCGTGCCGCCGCCGAAGGTGTTCGCGCCGGACAGCGTCGTCGTCCCCGTGCCGCTCAGCACGAGACCGCCGGTGCCGCCGATCGCGCCGCTCAGGCCGAGGTCGTTCGCGCCGTTCAGCGTCAGCGATGCGCCGTTCAGATTGATGCCGTTCGCGAGCGCCGCGCCGGCGGCCAGATCCGCGCTCAGCGAACCGCCGAGACCGCTCACGTTCAACGCACCGCCCACGCCGAGCGCCGTGCCGCCGCCGACGATCAGGCTGCCGCCGCCCGTCAGGCTCGCGCCGCCCGTGAACGTGTTCGCGCCGGACAGCGTCGTGGCGCCGGTGCCGCCGAGCGCGAGGCCGCCCGCGCCCGAGATCGTGCCGTTCAGGCCGAGATCGGCCGCGCCGTTCAGGCCGAGGGTCGCGCCCGCGCCCAGGTTGACCGCGTTGCCGAGTACCGTGCCGCTTGCGTTCGTCGCGAGCGTGCCGCCCGCGCCGATCACGTTCAGCGCCCCCGCGCCCAATGCCGAGCCGTTGCCGGCGACGAGGCCGCCGCCGCCGAGCGTCGTGCCGCCCGTGAACGTGTTCGTGCCGAGCAGCGTCGTGGTGCCCGCGCTGGTTTGCGCGAGGCTGCCGCTGCCGCCGATCGCACCGCCGAGGCTCAGGTTGGCCCCGCCGTTCAGGCCGAGCGTCGCGCCCGCGCCGAGATTCACTGCATTGCCAAGCAGCGTGCCGTCGACGTTCGTCGCGAGCGTGCCGCCCGCGCCGGATACATTCAGCGCCCCAGCGCCCAGCGCCGCGCCGTTGCCGGCGATCAACCCGCCGCCGCTCAATGCGGTGCCGCCCGTGAACGTGTTCACGCCGAGCAGCGTCGTCGTGCCCGTGCCGCTTTGCGCGAGGCCGCCGTTACCGGCGATCGTGCCGCCGAGGCTCAGGCCCGCCGCGCCGTTCAGGCCCAGCGAGGCGCCTGCATCGAGATTCACCGCGTTGCCGAGCACCGTGCCGCCCACATTCGTCGCCAGCGAGCCGCCCGCACCGGTCACATGCAGCGCGCCGCTGCCGAGCGCCGCGCCGTTGCCGGCGATCAGCCCGCCACCGCTCAGCGTCGTGCCGCCCGTGAAGGTGTTCGCGCCGAGCAGCGTCGTCGTCCCCGCGCCGGTTTGCGCAAGACCGCCGTTGCCTGCGATCGTGCCGCCCAGACCGAGGTTGGCCGCCCCGTTCAGGCCGAGCGTCACGCCGGTGTCGATATTCACCGCATTGCCGAGCACCGTGCCGCCGACGCTCGTGCCGAGCGTGCCGCCCGCGCCCGTCACGTTCAGCGCGCCGCCGCCCAGCGCCGCACCGGTGCCGACGACGAGTCCGCCGCCGCCCGTCAGATTCGTTCCGCCCGTGAATGAATTGGCGCCGTTCAGCGCCAGCGTGCCGGTGCCGCTCACGTTCAGCGCACCGCCGCCGCCGAGCGTGCCCGACAGCGCGAGCCCGTTCGCGCCGTCGACCGTCAGGCTGCCGGTCAACGCCACGTCGTTGAGCAGGTTGATGCCGGCCGCGCCGGCTTCCAGCGTGCCGCCGCCGACGACGATCGTGCCGGTGCCCAGCGCACCGGCGCCGTGGACGATCGCGGTGCCGCCGGTCAGCGACGCGTTCGTCGCGGTCGATGCGCCGGTGATGTCCCACGTGCCGCCCTGCACGGCGAGGGTGTTGAAATTGCCGAACGTATCGACCGCGATGGCGCCGTTCGTCGCGCCGCCGGCGGCGGTATTCAGTTGCAGGTTCAGCGTGTTGTTGCCGCCCAGCCCGGCATCGACACCGAGCCCGACCGACGACCCGGTCAGCGCATTGAACGTGTTCGACGTGCCGACGGCCCCGCCCAGCGACACGTTGCCCGCGACGGTGCCCGCGTTGGTAAATGTGTTCCCGGTGCCCGGCGTCCCGCTGGGCGCGAGCGCCACCGAACCGTTGATCACGCCGCCGTTCGCGTTGGTGAAGTTGGCCTGTGCGCCGCCCGACGTGGTCACGACCTGCGCGGTGGGCCCCGGGCTGAAGCCCAGGCCGGTCGTGCCGATCGTGCCGGCATTGGTGATGTTCGTCGTGCCGCCGATGCCGTTGTATACCGTCAACGCCGGCCCGTTGAGCAGCGAGCTCGTCGAACCCATCATCACGCCCGAGCTGGTGTTCGTGACGTTGACGGTGCTCGCCGACGCGCTATTGCCGACCACCGTGCCGTTCGACACGAGGCTCAACCCGGACAACGCGGGGTCGATCCTGCCGTTGTTGGTCAGCGTGACGCCGCTGCCTGTCAGCGACAGCGCCGTGCCGCCGAACAACGGCACCACGGAAACGGTCGCGCCGGACTCGACGGTCAGGTTGAGGTTGTTCGCGCCGTTCGAATAGGACGTGCTGGCTCCGGTACAACTGACGGTCGTCGTTCCGGTACAGGCGGCCAGTGCGTCGACGGGGACGATCCCGGCGCCGACCAGCGCGACCAGCATGCCGGTCGGAACGAGGAATTTCGGACGTGCTTCCGCGCGCTTTTTGTTCGAGCCCATGCGCATACGCATAATCACACCTTCCCATAAAGAGAATCGAAGACGCCGAGATTCCCTTTCGAGCATCAGAATGCCGAAGGAAAATACCGGAATACGCTTATTCGATATTTCTTGGAAAATATCTTCCCGTCGCCAAACACGAGTGGATGGCCGGATTAACAACGAACGAGAATTAATCAACGAGAATTATTTAATTGTCATTTTTTTACTTTTCGCCCCCTCAGCCTGGTAATTTTTTCCACTGATAATTAGAAGCTGCTGTTTCCGACGATTCGAAAGTACCGCCTGGCGACTCACGCCCGCTCGTGCCTCCGATGTATTCGTCCAAACGACGCCCTGCCCCTGTATTCCAGTCGTTACGGGGCTGACCGCCCGGCGAACGAACAGATCTATCGTCTGATCAATCAGTGCAGTACAGATATTCCGGAATATTGAGTCGTCGATTTCTGTTATCTGATTTGCACGCCTCCCGCATTGATCGCGAGTGAAATATAGGCCCGACTCGCAAACGTTTTCCACGGGCCGACAAAGATTTTGTCAAAACTCAACAATCTTTCCAAAAGATTCGATGATTTGTATGGAATATGTAAATTTTATATTTTAACCATCGAGCGAAAATCATTAAGAAAGGCAAAAAATACGAATTTGCTGATGCTGGATTTTTCTCGAATCTGCTTTAATTGACTCACGTCCGCCGCATTACGCTTTTGTCTCGCGAACGATAACGAGGTGTCCAAGGGAGAACTTCACGATGGTGACGTTGAACATCAACAACCGGCCGGCCGAGATCGACGCCGATCCGTCGACGCCGGTGCTCTGGGTGCTGCGCGACAACCTCGGGCTGACCGGCACCAAGTTCGGATGCGGCACCGGCGACTGCGGCGCCTGCACCATTCATGTCGACGGCCGGCCCGCCCGAAGCTGCACGCTGTCGCTGTCGGCGGTGGGGAGCGCGCGCATCACGACGTCCGAGCATCTCGCCGACGATCCGGTCGGCAAGGCCGTCCTCGATGCGTGGATCCGGCACGACGTCGCGCAATGCGGCTACTGCCAGAGCGGCCAGATGATGAGCGCGGCCAGCCTGCTGCGGAGCAACAAGGCGCCGACCGATGCCGACATCGACCACGCGATGACCGGCAACCTGTGCCGTTGCGCGACCTACCAGCGCATCCGCGCCGCGATTCACGATGCGGCCAGCGCGCTTGCCTGAGCCTGCCGGGAGACATGACCATGCGTATTCGCACTGCCGGGCGGCCGGCGAGCACCGACGCCCTCCACTCCGACGTTTCGCCGGTCGCCGGAACAGGTTCTCCGAAGCTCGACCGGCGCGGCTTCCTGAAGCTCACGATGGCGGCGAGCGGCTGCCTGGCGCTGGGCATCGCGCCGACCCGGGCCACGGCCGAAGCCGGCAAAGCCCTTCAGTCTTCACCACCGCAAGCATTCCTGATCATTGCCCCCGACAACACCGTGACCGTTGCCGTCAACCGGACGGAATCCGGCCAGGGCGTCAGCACCGCGCTGCCGATGGCGCTGGCCGATGAACTCGATGCCGACTGGCGCAACGTGCGCACCGTGCTCGCGCCGGCCGGCGAGCCGTACAAGGATCCGGTGACGGGCATCCAGATGACGGCTGGCTCGACGTCGGTCAATCACTCGTTCGCGCAATACCGCGAACTCGGCGCGTCCGCCCGCGCGATGCTCGTCGCCGCGGCCGCGCAGCGCTGGAATGTCGATCCGGCCACGTGCCGGACCGCGAATGGCGTGGTGACTTCGGGCAGCTACCGCGCGACCTACGGCGAGCTCGCGCCGGCCGCGATGGCGATGCCGGTACCGCAGCGGGTGCCGTTGAAGTCGCCGGACCAGTTCCGCATCATCGGCAAGCCGACACCGCGCGTCGACGCACGCGCGATGCTCGACGGCACGCTCAAATACGGGATCGACTGGCGTCTGCCGGACACGATGGTGGCCGTGGTCGCGCGCCCGCCGCGCTTCGGCGGCAAGGTCGCGAGCTACGATGCGGCGGCGGCCCGGGCCGTCAAGGGCGTGGTCGAGGTCGTCGAGATCCCGACCGATCGCGGCGGCACCGGCGTGGCCGTGATCGCGAACGGCTACTGGCCGGCCAAGCTCGGCCGCGATGCGCTGAAGATCACGTGGCAGGACGCCGGCTCGACCGTCACGTCCGCCGAGCAGATGCAGGCGTACAAGCAGCTCGCCGGCACGCCGGGGGCCGTGGTGGTGCGCACGGCCGACGCCGGCAGCGCGCCGTCGGCGGCAACGCGGATCCAGAAGGACTACGAATTTCCGTATCTCGCGCACGCGGCGATGGAGCCGCTCAGTTGCACGGTCGACGTCGGCCCGGCGAACTGCGCGTGCGGGATCAAGATCTGGGGCGGCTCGTCGCTGCAGACGACCGACCGTGCGGCGGTCGCGAAGGCGCTCGGCGTCGCCCCGGAGAAAGTCCAGATCTTCACGATGACGTCGGGCGGCGACTACGGCCGGCGCTCGACCCCCACGTCGGACTATGTCGTCGAAGCCGCCCGCGTGTCCGCTGCGTATCTCGCGGCTGGTCACCTCGGCCCGGTCAAGACGATCTGGACGCGCGAGGACGATCTGCGCGGCGGCTACTACCGCCCGATGGTGCTGCATCGCGTCGACATCGGCGTCGACGGCAGCGGCGCCGTGCGTGACTGGCAGCACGTCGTCGTCGGCCAGTCGGTGCTGAAGGGCTCGCCGCTCGAGCGCACGATGCTCAAGCGCGGCACCGATCCCAGCCTGACCGAAGGTGTCGCGAACAGCCCGTACGGCTTCCCGATGCAGGTATCGGTCCATCAAGCCGACGCCGACGTGCCGGTCCAGTCGTGGCGTTCGGGCGGCCATACGCATACGGCGTTCGTGATGGAAACGCTCGTCGACGAACTCGCGCACTCGGCGCGGCAGGATCCGGTCGCCTACCGGATGGCGCGGCTGGCCGGCCCCGAGCATGCGCCCCATCGCCAGGCGCTCGCGCTGGCCGTCGACAAGTCCGGCTACGGCACGCGCACGCTCCCGGCCGGGCACGCGTGGGGTGTCGCGATGCACGAAACGGCCGGCTCGGTCGTCGCGTACGTGACGGACGTGTCGCTCGAAGCGCGGCAGCCGCGCGTGCATCGCGTGACGGCGGGCGTGTACGCGGGCCGCATCGTCAACCCGACCGGCGCGGAAGCGCAGATCCAGGGCGGCGCGCTGTTCGGCCTCGCGACCACGAAGCCGGGCTTCGCGATCGACGTCGACCATGGCGCGGTGCGCAACGCCGGTTTCGCCGACTATCCGCCGGTACGCATGCAGGAAGCGCCGCCGGTGGATGTCTTCTTCGTGCCGTCGGACGCTCAGCCGACCGGGTTGAGCGACGCCGGCGTGCCGCCGATCGCGCCGGCGGTGGCCAACGGTGCGTTCGTCCTGACCGGCGAGCGGCTGCATGCGTTGCCGTTCGCCCCGATGCTGGTCGCATCGGCCGCGCCCGCGATGCCGGCGGCGCCTGCGGCGGCGGCCGACGAGGATCCGTACGGCGACCTGCCGGCCGGCGGCTGCCGGTTGCCGCACAAGGTCAAGCCGGCCGCGTTGAAGCCCAAGGCCGACCAAAGCCATGCTGGCGTCGGCCAGGCGCCCGCGGTGCCGAAATTCCTGCGGCCGAAACGGCGCGCCGGGATTCCTTGCATCGAGGATCTGAAGAAAGGCACGGTGACGTAGACGATCCGGCGGGCGTCCACCTCCGGCACGCCCGTCCGCACCGACCCTCGCCACGGCGGGACATCGTTCCCGCCGTCGCGCTCACCCCCGCCTGCGCTGCATCCTGAGCGTCGCCGACGGCGATTCGCCGAACGCGCTTGTACTCGATCGCGAACCGCCCGAGGTGCGCGAAACCCATTTCAGCGCGACGTCAATGACTGACGCGAGCCCCGGCGTGTCGTCGGCCGGCAGTTCGTCGCGCACATGTTGCAGCCGCAACTGCCGCACGACGCGCATCGGCGTGATCCCGTGGCGATGGCGAAAGCCGGCGAACAGCGTGCTCGGGCTGACGCCGGCGAGTTCGGCGAGCCGTCCGATCATCACTTCCAGTGATGCACCGCGTGCCGGCCGCCCCGATCCGGGACACGCCGCTTCAGGCGGTTAGCAGTAGGGGGCAGCCGTGAAGGCGGTGGACTACGGCTTGTTCCATGGCCGACCATGGGTCCAGGATGCATTGACGCCGCTATGGTCGACCTGTCTCGCGGCGCCGCCTGGGGAGGGAGCCTCCATGAAGCCTGTTGCCGTGCCGGCCGCCGAATGGCCTGGAGCCGGCGCGTCCAGCCTTTATCGATGCGCCCGAAGCCGCATCCGCGCGCCGCTCACGGCGCGACGCCAACGAAGGTCGGCAGCAGCACGCGATAGACGTGGATCATCGCCGGGCCGAGCAGCACCATCATCAGCGCGGGAAAGATGCAGAAGATCAGCGGGAACAGCAGCTTCAACGCGATCTTCGCCGCGCGTTCCTCCGCGCGCATCCGGCGCCGCGTGCGCAGCATGTCCGACAGCACGCGCAGCGATTCGCCGATGCTCGTGCCGAACCGGTCCGCCTGGATCAGCATCGCGCAGAACGATTCGATGTCCTCCACGCCGGTGCGCAGCGCGAGATTGCGCAGCGCCGTCTCCTTCGTGAAGCCGGAGCGCATCTCGAGCAGCAGCAGATCGAGTTCGCTCGCGACCACCTCGCTGCGAAACCGCAGCTCCTCGCTGACCTTCATCAGCGCGGCGTCGAGCCCGAGCCCCGCCTCGACGCACACCGTCAGCAGGTCGAGCGCGTCCGGGAAATCCTCGAAGATCTTCCGCTGGCGCACCTTGACCCGCTGCGACAGCACGACGTTCGGAATGTAGTAGCCGATACCGGCGAGCACGACGAGGACCAGCGACAGCAGCGCGCGCTCGTCGCCGAGCGACGTCGTGATCAACCCCAGCAGCGCCGCGCACGGCAGGCCGAGCGCGAGCATCGTCTTCGCGGTGAAATACACAGCGGCCGCGCTCTGGTTGCGCCAGCCGGCATTCATCAGCCGGATGCGCAACGGCGAATTCTCCCACCCCTCCTTCGGCACCGACAGCTTCGAGATCGGGGCGGACAGCTCGACCAGCTTCACGATCCAGCGCGACGCCATGTCGTCGCCGTCGCCCGTGCCGGCGACGGCGCCCGCCGCGGCCCCGCCGGCCTGCTGGAGCCGGCGCTGGATGCCGCGCGGCGCGAACAGCAGCATCGCGACGAGCACGCCGCCGGCCACGAAGATGAACAAGCCGCCCAGCATCACGGCCTGGACCACGCTCAGGTTTTGCATGACAACCTCGCAACGGTTCGTTATTCGGCTCGCGCGTCAGACGCGAATGCGCACGATTCGGCGGATCCAGAACAGGCCGAACAGCATCGACACCAGCATCGTGCCGACCATCCGGATCCCGGCCGGATCCTCCCAGAGCACCGACAGGAATTCGCGGTTCAGCAGCGCCATCACCGCCGCGGTGCCGAACGGCAGCAGCCCGAGAATCCACGCCGACAGCCGCCCTTCCGCCGACAGCACGCGCACCTTGTCGAACAGCTTGAAGCGCTCGCGGATCAGCCCGGCGATGCTCTCGAGCAGCTCGGCCAGGTTGCCGCCCGTCTCGCGCTGGATCAGCACCGCGATCACGAAGTAGCGCAGGTCCTGCACCGGCACGCGCGTCGCGAGGTTCATCAGCGCGTCGTGCAGCGACACGCCGTAGTTGACCTCGTCGAACGTGACGCGGAATTCGCCGCCCATCGGCTCGGAAAACTCGTCGCCGACCATCCCCAGCGTGCTCGTGAACGAATGGCCGGAACGCAGCGCGCGCGCGATCATGTCGCAGATCTCCGGCAACTGCCGCTCGAGCTTGCGCATCCGCCGTGCGCGGCAGCGCAATACGTACAGTATCGGCATCCACCCGGCGAACAGCGCGATCGGCACCGCGGCGAGTTGCGGCAACCGCGCGAAACTCACCACGAACCACGTGAGGCCCGCGAACGCCGCGCTGAGCGTGATCAGCTTCGGCAGCGTCCAGTCGAGGCCCGACTGCTGGATCACGAGATCGAGCGCGTGCACGCGCGGCAGGCGCAGCAGCATCCGGTCGAACGGTTTCGACTCGTCGAGCATCCGCTTCTTCAGGATCGACAGCCGCTCCTGCTGGACGCTGCCGCCGGCCGACATCGCGCGAATGCGCGATTCGATCCGGCGCGCCGCGGCGCCGTGCCGCGCGTTCCACCATTGATAGATGCCTTCGATCGACAGCACGACCGCGACGAAGGTGAGAATGACAAAACCGTAAAAGATCGCATTCATGAGGCCTCTCCCCGGCAGCACACGGCGCCCTGGCGTCAGTCCGTCTCGTAACGCACGGACGGGTCGTACAGCGAATCCGGCAGGTTGATGCCGAACGCCTGCAGCCGCTCGACGAACTTCGGCCGCACGCCGGTCGCGCAGAAGTGGCCGCGTACCGAACCGTCGCGGTCCACGCCCGTGCGCTTGAACGTGAAGATCTCCTGCATGTTGATGATGTCGCCTTCCATGCCGGTCAGTTCCTGGATGCTGACGATCTTGCGCTTGCCGTCGGTCAGCCGCGCCGCCTGCACGACCACCGAGATCGCCGACGCGATCTGCTGGCGCATCGTCTTCGGCGGCAGCGTCAGGCCGGACACGCTGACCATGTTCTCGAGCCGCGTCAGCGCGTCGCGCGGCGTGTTCGCGTGGATCGTCGCGAGCGAGCCTTCGTGGCCGGTGTTCATCGCGTTGAGCATGTCGAGCGCTTCGGCGCCGCGCACTTCGCCGAGGATGATCCGGTCCGGGCGCATCCGCAGCGCGTTGCGCACCAGCGTGCGCTGCGTGATCTCGCCCTTGCCCTCGATATTCGGCGGGCGCGTTTCGAGCCGCAGCACGTGCGGCTGCTGCAGTTGCAGCTCGGCGGCGTCCTCGATGGTCACGATCCGCTCGTTGCGCGGAATGAAGCCGGACAGGATGTTGAGCAGCGTCGTCTTGCCGCTGCCCGTGCCGCCCGACACCAGCACGTTCACCTTCGCGCGCGACAGCGCGTCGAGCAGCTCGGCCATCGGCGGCGTCAGGCTGTGGAAGCGCACCAGGTCGTCCATCTTCAGCGGATTGACCGCGAACCGCCGGATCGACATCAGCGGCCCGTCGATCGCGGAAGGCGGGATGATCGCGTTCACGCGCGAGCCGTCCGGCAGCCGCGCGTCGACCATCGGGCTCGATTCGTCGATGCGGCGCCCGACGCGCGACACGATCTTCTCGATCACCTTCATCAGATGCGCGTCGTCGTAGAACGTCACGTCGGTCAGTTCGAGCTGCCCGCAGCGCTCGACGTAGACCTGCCGGTAGGTGTTCACGAGGATGTCGGAAATGCCGGGGTCGCGCAGCAGCGCTTCGAGCGGGCCGAAGCCGAACATTTCGTCGTACACGTCGATCGCGAGCTGGCGCCGCTCGATGTCGTTCGCCGGCACCCTCTCCTCGTCGAGGATGCGCGCGATCAGCGCGCCGATTTCCATGCGGACCTGATCCTGGTGCAGCCGCGACAGGCGCTCGAGCTCGACGCGATCGAGCACGGCCAGGTGAATGTCGCGGCGCAGTTTCTGGTATGCGTCGCGCACCGACGAATGCGCCGGGCCGGCCGGTTCGCTCCCCGTCGCCAGCGGCTGGGCCCGGTGCAAGGACATCTGTTCGCGCAATGACATGATGGTTCCCCGAAAGAATTACATCGACTTGAGCTTCGGCGTGGCCTTGCGGCCGAACAGCCGGGACATCAACGGTTCGCTGTGCGTCGCGCTGCGTCCCGCGCGCACTTCGCCGTCGACGAGTTGCTTCGCACAGCCCTGCAACGCCCGTACGACCGCCGAGCCACGCGCGAGCCGCGACACCGGATGGCCCTGGTTGATCGCTTCGAGCACGGTGTCGGCATCGTCGGGAATCGTGCAGGCCGCCTGCAGGCCCAGCACTTCCTCGAGCGCGGTGCGAGTCCGCTCGCTCGCGCGCGTCGCGCGGTTCACGATCAGCCGCAACTGGTCGGTCGAATAGCCGAGCGACACGAGGATCTCCAGCAGCCGGCGGCCGGCGCGCACGTGTGGCATCGCGGGCTGCAGCACGATCTGGATCTGGTCGCTGCGATCGAGCGCGACCATCGACAGCGGGTTGATGCCGACGCCGACGTCGAAGATCACGAAGTCGTAGCGCGGCGCGGCGACGCCGAGAATCCATTCGAGCGCGTCCTCGCGCATCTCGGCGGCCTTGACCGGGTCGCCGGCGCCCGCGAGCACGTGGAAGTTCTCCGTCACGTGCGCGACGCTCGCGTCGAGAAACGCGCTGTCGAGCCGCTCGATCTGCGCGCACAGTTGCGGCAGCGTCGACGGCGGGGTTTCGTCGCTGACGAGGAACGCCGCGTCGGCGAACTGCTGGTTCACGTCGATCAGCAGCACGCGGCGCTTGAAGCCCTCGGCGATCTCGAACGCGATGTTGCTGGCCGCGAAGCTCGTGCCGGCCCCGCCCTTGCACGACATGAACGACACGATCCGCGTGTCGTCGGTGTCGCGCCGCGTGCTTTGTGCGGCCGCCCGTCCGAGCGCATGGCCGAGCGCCTGTGGATCGAGCGGCCACTGCAGCACGTCGCGCGCGCCGGCGCGCATCGCATCGAGCAGCACGTGCGGCGATGCGTCGGCCGTCACGAGGATGCAGGTCAGGCCCGCATGCGCGCGGCAGATGCGCTCGATCGCCGACAGCTCGAACGGCTCGAGCGACGTGCCGTCGACCAGCAGGATGTCGAACGCGTCGAGCCCGTCGGTGCGATGTTCGATCTGCGACGGGCGGCCGGTGGCGCGCGTCGTGCGATAGCGTCCGCAGTCGGCCACGAGACGCGCGATCTGCGAAAGACGCGCGGTGTCGTCGGAAGCTACGAGGATATTGATCATGTCGTGTGCCTCGTGTGTTCGATTAGTTGCAGGCGGAGCCGCCCGTCGCGGAACTCAGGCTTTCGCGCGGCAGCGTCGTCGTGAACGGCGGCATCGTCACCGTGACGTTCACGAACGGGATCATGGTCTTGACGGTGACGTTCGTGACGCTCACGGTCACGAACGAGCACGTGTTGACGTCGCAACTCGACGGCGTGTAGTTGACCGACACGTTCGCGTTCGACAGCAGCGGCAGCAGCGATCGCACGCGCTTCACGACGCCCGCGGCGTTCACGTCGCAGACCACCGCCGTGCGTGCGCCGAGGCGAACGGCTTCGCTCGCGGTGTTCCAGTAGAACAGCACGCGGCCGAACTCGAAGATGCCGATCAGCAGCATGATCAGCACCATCGCGATGAGGGCGAATTCGACGATCGCCGCGCCGCGCTGCGCGCGCCGGCGTGACAGCGGAAATGGGCGCGCGTTCATGACACTTGCCTCATCACGGTGACGATGTTGCCGAAGGTGATCGTCGGCAGTCCCGGGTACGCGGGAATCGGCTGGTACTGGTAGCCGCTGATCTTCACTTCGACGACGTTGATCGCGCCCGTGGCCGTGCCGCTCGACGAACTGTTGTTGTCCGCGTCGTAGGTCGGCAGGTTCGCGAACTGCGCCGGGTCGGATGCGTCGCTGCAGCCGGTCGTGTGCTGTGCATCGCAGATCGTGACCATCGACGTCGTGAGCCCGGGCACGAGCTCGGTACCCGACGACCCGCACGTCGTGCTGCCGTACACGACCAGGCACTGGGCCTGCGACACCGGATACGCGCTGTCGGTCGGCAGCCAGACCGACAGGTAGCGCGCCGCATCGCGCGTGGCCTTGGTCAGCGTCTCGTACTGGTAGATCGCGCGGCCGAACTCGGCCACGCCGGTCGCGAGCATGATCATCGGCATCAGCACGAGCGCGAACTCGACGGCGACGGCGCCCCGGGCGCGCGAACGACGAATCGATGGCTTCTTCATGATCGTCTCTCCGCTATTGAACGAGCATCGGAACCTGGGTTCCGGACGCGCTGCCGCTGCCCGGCAAGCCGTGCGTCGCGCACGGGTTGTTGCCGGAGACCGACGAGCCGAGGTATTCGAGGTGCGCGGCGATACCGCCCTTGCCCGGACTGAACGGCACCGGATCGAGCATCAACACGCAATCCCATTGCGTGACGTGCACCGTGCCGCTGCTTCCCTTCAGCGTCGAGCAGTCGCCTTCCGGCGCGAGCGCGACGCGGCGGTCTCCGCCATAGGTCTGGTAATTGCTCGCGGTGGCGGTGCCATTGGTGGCGACCCCGCTGCCCGACGGCGGCGCGCCGTCGCCCTGATAAGACTTGAACGTCGTGCGGTCGGTCACGAACTGCGTGTACGCGTCGCCCTTGATGCCCGCCGTGCCGGGCGGCCCGTAGTTCGGGCCGACATATGCGTAACCGGTGAAGTCCGGTTGGCCGCTCGAGCCATTCGCGCCGTTCGTATAGATGCCGAAGCGTGTATTCCACGCACGCAGCGACGCCGATTTCAGGCCCGTGGAACCGAGGTCCGGCGGACTCGTGATGTTGCAGGTGTTACCCGACAGCTCGTTCGCGATGGTCGTTTCGTTGGTCGAGCCGTCGAGCGCCGCCCAGCCGAAATTGCCGGGCCCGTATGGCAACGACGGATCCGACAGCGACGAAATCCAGTCGCCGACCTTGTATGGCGACGCCGCCGACGCACGGCACACGAACACCGGAATCGCGCAGGTCGTCTGCCCGCCGCCGACGGTCGCGATCGCGCTCGCCGACACCTCCGCCGCATTCGCGAGCTTCGTGCCGGGCAATACGTTCAGCACTTCGATGAACCAGTGCGCGATGTTGCTGAGCGTCGCGGTGCACTGCACGTACTTGATGTTCGCCGGTGTCGTGACCGCGTTCTTGGTCAGGAACGGGTTGGTCAGCGAATCGCTGAACGTGACGTTCGCATTCGTCGACATCTGCACCGAATTCTTCTGGAAAAACACGAGATTCAGGTGGCCGGCGGCGATGCCGTCGGCCTCGGCCACCGACAGGCTGATGGCCGACGTCAGGTCGCGCGCAGCCGACAGCGCGCATGCATCGGCGCTGTTCTGCAGTTCGCTGCGCGTGACGTACAGCTTGCCGAGATCCAGCGCGAGCCCGACGAACCCGATCATCACCGCCAGCGAGAGGCCGACGATGATCGCGACGGCGCCGCGCTGGCGGTGCTGGCTGCGACGCGTGACTTTCGGATAGCGGGCTGCGCGGTTCATGGCGTTCTCCCTGAGCGTGGTGTCGTTACTGCGTGGACTTGCCGATGCCGATCACGAACGCATTGGCGGGCGGCACGGTCTGCTTGAACGACTTGTCGTAGTTGTCGAGCGCGGCCGCGGCGGCACTGCCGTCGACCCCCGATGCCGACGACGGATGTTCGCCGGCATGCGGATCGATGATCTGGGCGTGCATCACGGTGCGGACCGAGTCGCCGAAGCGGCTGTCCCACACCGGGGTCGACGACATGCAGCCGGCAAGCGCGAACGCGAGCGGGACGGCGAGCGCCGCGCGGCGCACGAATACGAGGCAGGCGGATTTCATGAGCTTCCCCTTGGATGGCTTCAACGATCGGTGGACTGAGGTGCCGCGCCCGCACGCGCAACCTGCGCGTTGGGCGTCGCCGCGATCCGGTGCTTCGCGCGCGCGGCCGGCTGGGCCGCCGGCTCGGGGCCGGCTGCCGCGAGGCGCGCGGCGGCGGCTTCGATGCGCGCGACGCGGGCCGCGGTAGCCGGGTCGGGCTGCGGGGCGGCGGCCGCGACCGGCGCCGGCGCCTTCGGCGGCTCGGCCGGCACCGGCGGCTGCACGTCGGCGTCCTGCGGCGCACGCGGCGCGGGCAGCGCGGCCGGTGCAACCGGGGCTTCCGATTGCGGTGCCGGAGCAGGCGCCGGGGCCTGGGCCGGCGTCTGCGGGGCGCTGGCCGCGCCGTTCGCCGGTTGCATGGGCTGCGCGCCTGCCTTGCGCACGCCGCGGCGGCCTTCCATGTTGCCGGTCGCATAGACGTCGATTTCGTTCGGCTTCGAGAAGCTGTCGGTCGGCAGCGCGACGTCCGCGGTCTGCAGCGGCTTCACCAGGTGCGGCGTGATCAGGAAGATCAGCTCGGTGCGATCCTGCTGGAACGACGTGCTGCGGAACAGCGCGCCCAGCACCGGCACTTCGCCGACACCGGGGATCGCCTTCAGCGCACCGCTTGCGTTGTCCTTGATCAACCCGCCGATCGCGAACGATTCGCCGTCGCTCATCTGTACCGTCGTCGAGGCGCGCCGCGTCGTGATCAGCGGCAGGATCGACGTGCCGCCGATATTGGATGCGCTCAGCGTGACGCCCGTCTGCGACAGCTCCGACACTTCCGGCGCGACCTTCAGGCTGATCCGGCCGTTGGCCAGCACCGTCGGCGTGAACTTCAGCGCGACGCCGAACTCCTCTTCCTGCAGCGTGATCGACGAGACGCCGTTGCTGCCGCTCTGCGGGATCGGGATGAAGATCTTGCCGCCCGCGAGGAACGTCGCTTCCTGGCCGCTGATCGTCACGAGATTCGGCTCCGCGAGGATCTTGACGAGGTTGTCGGTGTTCTGCGCGTCGGCCGCGATGCTGAACGGCTTGTTGTTCGCTTTGTTGAAGATGGCCCCGCTCGCCACGCCCGCGAGCAGGTTGCTGACCAGCGCGCCGCTCCACGAACCGAACCCGCCCTGGATGTTGAACGCGCTGCCCATCTGGTTGATCAGCGTCTTCGACACCTCGGCCACCTTCACCTCGAGCATCACCTGCTGCGGCGACGTGACGTTCAGCATGTTGAGCACGCCGCCGCCCTGTTTGCCGCCGCCGGCCGCATCGCCCGCGCTGTCGCCGTATGCGTGGGCGATCTGCACGGCCTGCTGCGCGGCCTGCGAGCTCGACACGGTGCCGGCCAGCACGATCGTGCCGGCCGCGGTCGACACATGGATGTCGCGCTCGGTCGGCATCAGTTGCAGCAGCGACGCCTGCAGCCCGCCGGCGTCCGCGCCGACCGCGACGTCGATCACGCGGCACGCGCCGCTCTTGCCCTGCACGATCATGTTGGTCGTGCCGACCGCGAGCCCGAGGATGTACAGCGTCTGCGGCGACACCATCGTCGCCTGCGCGACGGCCGGATTGCCGATCGTCCGGTTGCGGACCGGCTCCGGCATCGGCACCAGCAGCGACTTGCCGAGCGGCACCGCGACGCTGGTCGATTCGCGCACGGCGCCGACGCAGTTCGGCCCGCGCAGCGGCCCCGCCGACGCGGCGGGCGCGGCGGCCGGCGCCGGCGTCATGCTGATCGTCATCTGCATCGGGCCCTTGCCGGCCGCGGCCGGCGCGCTCGCGCCGCCCTTCGTCAGCACCGCCGATTCGATGCCTTCCTGCGCGAGCGCGCCATACACGGTCAGCCATCCCGAACAGAGGATCGCGGCCATCATCGTGCCCCGTGCGACGCGTGTGCGCAGTGGGCCGGTACCTGTGCGTTGCGGTTTGATCTTCATTTCGTCTGATCCCCCGAGAGACCGGCGCCGTGCCGGTTATCGACTTCCAAGGCCGCCGCGCGTTGCCGGCGGCCGGTTTGCTTATCTGGCTGTATTGATTTGCTTCAGAAACATTCGACGCTGCCCTTCACGCCGGTCAGCACGCCGACACAGTCGTGCCGGGCTTCCGGCGCCGCATGCGACGCGACGTGCACGCGCACCGTCCGCACGCGGGCCGGCGCCGGCGCCGCTTCGGGCACGGGCTCCTTGCCGAGCAGCGTCAGCTTGGTCGCGCCGCCGGTGGTCAGCGTCTTCTGGTCGACCTGGTTGCGCAGCACCAGCGACAGCGTGCCGACGCTGCGCGCGAGGTCGAGTCGTTCGGCCTGGTCGGGCGTGACTTCCAGCGTCACCGCGTTGACCACCTTCGGCGCCGTGTCGTCGCGGCTGACCTGCTGCGCGACGGCGAGCACGAGGATGTGTTCGAGCACGATCTTCGAGATGCTCTGTCCGTCGGTCTTGCCTTGCTGCTCCTGCGTGTTGACGATCACGTCGACGTAGTTGCCCGGCAGCGCGAAGCCCGCGACGCCAACCACGTCGTTCACGCGTACCGTGATCGCGCGGCTGCCGTCGGCGATCACCGCGGACAGCCCGCCCTTCGTGCCGACCGGCGCGAGCTTCGACTCGATCACCGGCTCGCCGCGCGCGAGGCTGGTGCGCACGACGCGCCCTTCGAGGGCCTTCGTATCGGTGAATGCGCCCGTGGGCACGCTGCCCGACGGCCAGCTCACCATGTGGATCTGGTTCGGCCCGAGCGGCTCGCCCAGGTTCAGGTCGGTGGTGGCCACCGCGACGGACGTGACCGAGCTCGTGGATGTCTGCATCAGCCAGTGGGAGGCGAATACGACCGCGGCAAGACCCGCGATCATCGCGACGACCAGCATCATGACCGCTCGACTGTTTTTCATGGCAATGCTCCTCGACGAATCGTGAAAGAAACCGCTCAACCGGTGATGAACGTACGGCCTCCGCGCTCGACCGGCGGCGGATGGCTGCCGTCCCGTTCAGGCGCCGCGCCGAAGTAACTCGCCCACGCGTCGTACAGCGCGTCGTGCGTCACCTCGAGCGGATCGCCGCGGTAACGCGCGCCGGCGGCCACGAGGCGCAGCAGGTCCGCCGGAAAGCACGCGAGAAAAGCCTTGCCGGTCGGCAGATGCAGCCGATGCAGCAGGAAGTCGAACGCATCGCCCGCCGACACGAGCCCGAACGATGCGCAGGCCGCGTCGTACACCGCGCGGTAGTCGTCGATCGACATCGCGCCGACGTGCAGTTTCGAGCCGAGGCGGCGCATGAACGCGTCGTCGCAGAACTGCTCCGGCGCGAGGTTGCTCGAGAACACCGGCCACACGTCGAACGGCAGCACGAAGCGGTTGCCGGATTCGAGCGTCATGAAATCGACGCCGCGATCGAGCGGACGCAGCCAGCGGTTGAGCAGGTCGCGCGGCTCGACGCGCTGGCGGCCGAGATCGTCGATGACGTACATGCCCATGTTCGCCTTCATGTGCGGCGGCGCCTGGTAGAAGCCGGCCGCTTCGTCGCGACGCAGGTCGAGTTCGTCGAGCGTCAGCTCGCCGCCCGACATCACGACCGGCCGCCGGCACAGGCGCCAGCGGCGATCGACCGACTGGCCGCCGCCCGGCGCTTGCGCGTCGACATGCACGAGCGGGTCGTAGACCTGGATCACTTCGCCGGCCGCGCAGATCGCGTGCGGCACCGGCACGCGGCCGTGCATCAGCGCGCCGAGCCGCTCGGCGAGAAAGGTCTTGCCGCTGCCGGCCGGGCCGTAGATCAGCAGCGGCCGGCCCGCGTTCAGCGCGGCGGCCGCCGCATCGAGCACCGCCGTGTCGATCACGACGCCTTCGAACGCCGCCCACACGTCGCTCTGGCCGATGTGCAGCTTGCGCACCGAATGCGCGGCCACGCTCGCGAGATACGCATCGAGCGTCACCGGCGCGGGCCCGCTGTAGCCGCTGCGCTCCCGTTCCTCGAGCGCGAGCACGCGGCCCGCATCGGTCAGGCGGAACGTGACGTCGAGATCGGTCGCGCCGCGATGGGTCAGCTCGACGAGATGCTCGCGCACCAGGAAGGCAAAGACGTCGTCGAGCACCGCGAGCGGCAGGCAGTGCCGCTCGACCAGATCGCCGTACGACGGGCGGCCGAGCACCAGCGTCGACTTCAGCACGAGGCCGGCGACGAACGCCATGCTCAGCCCGGTTTCCGCGAGCGAGCGTGGCGCCGGCGGCAACTGCGCGCCCAGCTTCGTATGAATCTCCCGCGACGGCGGCGGATCGGGCAAGCGTGCCACCTGCGCGTCGCGTCCCGGTTCGGTGTGGTTCGTGTTCATGATCGTTGCGTCCTCGTTGCATCCTCGTGACGGACTCGCCGCGCTATGCGCACGACGCGAACAGCATGCCCAGCGTGCCGGCCGCGATCGCCACGCCGTACGGCAGCGTGCCGACCGAGGCGATCTCGCCGGGGCCGTCGTCGGCCTCGGCGCGCGCCGCGTGCGAGCGCCGCACGATCAGCGTGCGCACGTTCGCCCACATCTGGCGCATCCGCCCGCGCAGCAGCGCGTAGGCGATGGCGCCGATCCCGCCGGCCAGGAACGTGGCCAGCACGATGTAAAACGTCATTTCCGCGCCGACCCATGCGCCGATCGCGAGCATCAGCTTCACGTCGCCCGCCGCCATCCCGCGCAACAGGTAGAACGGCAGCAGCAGGCCGAAGCCGGTCGCGGCCCCGGCGAGCCATCCGAGCACGCCGGCCAGGACGCCGTGCAACGTGCACTGAACCGCCAGCGCGCCGGCGAGCCCGACCGCGACGAGGCGGTTCGGAATGCGGCGGCTTGCGATGTCCGAGCCGGCCGCGACGACGACCAGCAGCGTCACGCACAACGGAACCGGATAAGGCGGTGCAACTGGCAACATGGCGAACCTCGAGAGTCGGATGGGCGGATCAGGAAACCATTGCCGGCGCTGTCGCCGCGGCGGCCGTCACGGTCGTCGCGATCACGACGGGCGGATTGGCAAGCGAGCCTTTCGGCATGGCGATGCCGCCGAGCACTGTGCCGATGAACATCGCCGCGAGCGATGCGAATTCGGCCGACGTCTTCCCCTGCTCGTCGCCGATCCAGCGACAGACGACGCGTGCGTTGGCTTGCATGATGGTCTCCGGCTCCAGGTTGTCCTGGGGACCGGAGGAAAGCTCGATCACTGCACCGGCCGAGCCACCCTCGCGGTCCGTTTGCAGAAGCATCAGACGACCGAGTTCAGATCGTCGGCGATCGTGTTGAACACGGTTGCCAGATCCTTGCCGATCGTCGACAGCGCGGCGATGATGCCGACGGCGATCAGTGCGGCGATCAGGCCGTATTCGATGGCAGTCACGCCGTCTTCGTCGCGAACGAAACGGGCGGCTTGTTGAATGACCTTGGACATGGTGATCTCCTTTCGTGGTGACTTTCAAAACCCTCGCGTACCGGCTGGATCGATCGATCTGGCATCGAGACGTCGAGGAGAATGGTTAATGCCCGGTGGTGTCGACGATCGATCCGGATACACCGTTCGTCGTACCGTCCATCACATGCTTGCCACTGCTGAATCCAGATCCGCGGCGACCATGCTGAACACGGACTGCAGATCCGCACCCACCGTCGTCAACGCAACGACGATGGCGACCGCGATCAGCGCGGCGATCAGGCCGTATTCAATGGCCGTCACACCGTCCTGATCATCGACGAACCAGGCGATCTTTTCGATGATTCTCGACATGAGCACTCTCCTTTCGGACTGCTATCAAAATACCCTTCGTCGGTCAGGACGTCGGGGACTGGCACCACCGGCACTACTCTAGAAATCGGCAGCCGACGATCCGGTGCGGAAGCAGGGCGGAGCACCGCTGTCCGTGCGAACGGGAATCGGCGAGACGGAGCATGAGAGACGCGTGTACGGTTCGACCAGCCGGATGAACCGGGCAGATCGATCGACCGGAACGGCACGACGGCCGTTCGACGCATGGAATCCAGTTGAACGGGAGATGAACTCCCGGCAAAGCCGCAATATGTCTTTAACGCGGCTTGCGATCCGCGAAGTGCTGTGGTCTTTCATTTTTATTCCCCATGTACTGCCATGCCGATTTCTTATTGCCCGGAAGCACCCGGATCTCTTGGGTCGTTCGATGACGGTTCCCGCGGTTGATCGAACTGGAGCTGCGTGTTCCCCGACGCGCTCCGGCCTGTCTATTCCGCAGGTGATTCGCGAGCCGGCTCCGCTGCTGGTTACCTGAACCGCCCGGTCGTCACGCCGTCGACTGCCGTGCCAACGCTTACGCAAAGAGCGGACCATCCCGGGCGGAATCGAGGCGCACCAAGGGTTCCGGCGATCCGCGCGGCCCCTCGTCAAACGCCCGGCTGCCGAAATGTTTCAACCTTGATATATGCCGGTCGAGCGCATGCGGCCCGCACGGAAGCCCGTCGTCGCGCTGCACAAAGGGACAAAAAAATTTTCTCGGGATTTTCCCGAATGCGGCGAGCCACGCGTGCGTCGCGGGCTCGGCGGCACGCACAGCCGGCAAAAATCCCGGAATGTTTCAGGCCAGAAACACGAATGCCGGCGGCGGCGTTTTCTCATACCAGAAATGGCGGTTTTCACCCGAATCGCTGAACACATTCAATGTCGGCCGGCCGCCCTCGGTTTGCATCAAGCGATTTTTTCTTCAACAATGAATTCACCGGACAGCGCCATCTCAGAGCGCTCGATCCGCAGGGCACGACAACATCAAACGGCTGCGACAGACCACGCGGCCACACGACAGACGGGGCATCATGTACACAGCCAATCGTGGAACGCGCGTTCGCGCCATACGCTGTGCTCAATGGCTGACAGCCGACCGCATCATTCCGTACAGCTGCATCATGCTGATGCTCTTTGTCGCCCTGCTGATCACCTGGGGCGTCGTGACGCACGGCTTCACGTCGAAGGCCACCGCCCGACCGGGTACCGATTTCGCGGTCTTCTGGACCGCAGCGCAACTGGTGTTGCAAGGCCATGCCGCGACGGCCTATGACCCCGCCGCATTCATGCAGGCCGAACTCGCGCAATTCGGCGCGTATCTGCAGCACCAGTCGCTCCCCTGGCTCTATCCGCCGACGATGTTGCTGTTCATCGCGCCGGCTGCCCTCGTGCCTTTCCTGCCCGCATACCTCCTTTTTTCCGCGGGCAGTCTTTTATGCTACGCGTTCGCCGTCTCGCGGTTGTCGGGATTGCGCACGCATCTTCCGCACCCGCGCGCCGCGCTGCTCGTCATGGTCGCCTATGCGGCGGTGTTCCTGAGTGCGCTGTTCGGCCAGAACAGCATCCTGACCGCCGGTCTCGCCGCGCTTGCGCTGCACCTGCTCGACAGGCGCCCGGTCATGGCCGGCCTGCTGATCGGGCTGCTCGCGATCAAGCCCCAACTCGCCGTGGTGTTCCCGTTCGTGCTGATCGCGGCACGGGCATGGCGCGCGTTCGCGGCGGCGGCCGTCAGCGCGACGCTGTTCGCCGCGGCCGGGGTCTCACTGACCGGCCCTGCCGTGCTGAGCGGGTTGGCGCACACCATGTCGACCGTACGCGACCAACATTTCATGCTGCCTTCGTACTGGCTCGCGTCGCCGACACCGTTCGCCGCCTTGCGGCTCGCGGGCATGCCGGTCCCCGTCGCGCTGGCCGCGCAAGCGGCCGTCGCAGTGCTCGCGATCGCCGCCGCGGTCGACGTCTGGCGCCGCACGCGCGACATGCGCCTGCGCGGCGCGGCACTGGCCGTAGCCACGCTGCTGACAACGCCGTATCTGTGGGGCTACGAACTGACGTGGCTCGGCGTCGCGATCTTCTGCCTGATCGCCTACTGTCTCGATGAAGGCTGGCTGCCCGGCGAACAGGGCATCATCGTGCTCGCGTGGCTGCTGCCGATCTTCGAGATGTTCAACCGGCTGATGCGGTTTCCGCAGGTCGGGCCGATCGTGCTGCTCGCGGTGCTGCTCATCGTCGTGCACCGCGCGACGCTCGCCTCCCGGAGCACACGATGAAAACGCCGTCGTTCGCCCGTCACGCGCACCCGGCCATCGATATGCATCCGGAGCTCCCGATCGCGGGCCCGCGCCGCTACCCGCACTGGCTCAATCGCGATCGCGTGCGGGTCTACGCGGGTGCCGCGCTGCTGGCCGAACTGCTGTTCGTCGTCATCTACCTGACCCGCATGTTCCTGGCGCGCCACGGCGCGCTGGGCCCGCTGTCGCAGGATTTCTCGCCGATCTGGAGCGCCGCATGGCTCGCCGCCCACGGGCATGCGGCCGACGCGTGGCAGTTCCCCTTGCTGTTCGCGGTCGAGAAGGTTGCCATCCCGACGATAACGCTCGCGGACGGCACGCAGCCGTGGCTTTATCCGCCGACGATGCTGCTGCTCGTGCTGCCGCTCGGCGGGCTGCCGTACACGCTGGCGCTCGTGCTGTGGCTCGGCATCGGAATCGCGCTGTTCGCGGCGACGATGCACGCGACCGTGCAGCGCGATGCCGCGTGGCTTTGCGCGCTCGCGTTCCCCGGCGCGTTCCTCACGGTGATCGTCGGGCAGACGAGCCTCTTCACCGCGACGCTCGCCGCCCTCGGCCTGCTCACGCTGAACCGCCGGCCCGTCTGCGCGGGGATCTGTTTCGGGTTGCTGACGATGAAACCGCAGCTCGCGGTGCTGTTCCCGCTCGCGCTGCTGTGTGCAGGCCAATGGCGCGCGCTGGCCGCATGGGCCGCGACGATCGCCGTCAGCGCCCTGCTCGCGACCGTCGCGTTCGGCGTCGGCCCGTGGATCGCGTTCATGCACGTGGTCGGCGACGTCTACTCGATCCTCAGCACCGGTCACGCGAAACTCGCGCGCATGCCGACCGTGTTCGCGCTCGCGACGATGGCCGGCTGGCCCGCGCTCGTCGCGCGCGGCCTTCAGCTGCTGTCGGCGGCGGGTGCGGCGATCGCCGTCGTCTACGCATGGCGCGGCACGTGTTCGTACGCGCTGCGCGCCGCGACGCTTGCGTGCGCGGGCCTGCTCGTCAGCCCCTATCTGTACGACTACGACTTGACGTGGTACGGCCTCGTGATCGCGTGGTACGCCCGCTATGCATGGACGCACGGCTGGCGGCACTTCGATCGCGAATGGCTGATGCTGCTGTGGCCGATGCCGCTCGCGGGCCTCGCGATCGTGCCGCATCTGCCGTTCCAGTTCATGCCGCTCGTGACGCTGGCATCGCTCGCGCTGCTCGTCAGCCGGATCGCCCAGGAAAGACGCGACGCGCCGTCGATGCCCGACGCGCGCGACATCTCGACCGAGACCGAATTCGCACACCCGGTCCGACCGCACCACCGCCCGGCGCACGGCATGCGCCGCACCGGCCGCCTGATGCCCGGCGCCCACCGGTAAAACGACGTCACAAGGGGAATCATCATGCGGGAATCCATCTACACGCCGCTCGTCTCGCTGGTCGTGCCGTTCTACAACGAAGGTGAAGCCGTCGAGCGCTTCTTCGACGTCGTGATTCCGTTGTTGAGCGCGATCGACGCGATCCGCTTCGAGATCGTCTGCGTGAACGACGGCAGCCGCGACGACACGCTGGAACGCCTGGTCCGGATCGGCGCCGCCGAGCGGCGCGTGCGCGTGATCGACCTTACCCGCAACTTCGGCAAGGAGGCCGCGCTGACGGCCGGCCTCGACGAAGCCGCCGGCGACGCAGTGATCCCGCTCGACGCCGACCTGCAGGACCCGCCGAGCCTGATCCCCGTGATGATCGAACACTGGCGCGACGGCGCCGAGGTCGTCGCGGCCAAGCGCAGCAACCGCGCGTGCGATTCGTTCGCGAAGCGCACCGCCGCCGCGCTCTACTACCGCGTGCACAACCTGCTGTCGGACGTGAAGCTGCCGGAGAACGTCGGCGATTTCCGGTTGATGGACCGCAAGGTCGTGAACGCGCTGCGCAACCTGCCCGAGCGGCACCGCTTCATGAAAGGGCTGTTCGCGTGGGTCGGCTACAAGACCGTGATCGTCGAGTACCAGCGCGATCCGCGCAGCGCCGGACATTCGAAATTCTCCGGCTGGAAGCTGTGGAATTTCGCGCTGGAAGGCATCACCAGCTTCAGCACCGTGCCGCTGCGCAGCTGGACCTACATCGGCGGCGGCATCGCGGCGCTCGCGTTCCTGTACGGCGCGTTCATCATCCTGCGCACGCTGCTGTTCGGCAATCCGGTGCTCGGCTACGCGTCGCTGATCTCGGTCACGCTGTTCATCGGCGGCATCGAGCTGGTCGGGATCGGCGTCGTCGGCGAATACGTCGGGCGGATCTACGACGAATCGAAGCAACGGCCCGTCTACCTGATCCGCCGCCGCTACCAGGCGCACGGCAAGGTGATCGAACTGCCGGTCGCGCGCGACGCACGCCGCCAGCCCGCACGCCGGCGCGCGCAGCCGGTCCGGGCGCGCATCGGCGCGCGCTGACGCGCAGGCGCCATGATCGCGCTGCGCCAGGCCGAGCGCACGCGGCTCGTGCGCTTCGGCGTGTCCGGGCTCTGCTCGACGGCGATCCACTCGCTGGTCGCGGCTGCGCTGTTCGCGCTGCTCGATGCGACGCCGGTGACCGCGAACGCGGCCGCGTTTCTCTGCGCGACCGCGTTCTCGTATCTGGCGAATACGCTGTGGAGCTTCTCGTCGACGGTGCGCACCCGCAACGCGACGCGCTTTCTCGCGGTCACGCTCGCCGGCTTCGTCGAAGCGATGCTGCTCGCGCGTGCCGCCGAGGCACTGGATGCGTCGCGCGCGATGAGCGTCGTCGCGATCGCGCTGCTGATCCCGCCGACCACGTTCGTGCTGCACCGGCTCTGGACGTACCGGTAAGCGGCTCTCTTCCCGTTCCTGCCAATCATCGGCCCATCAATTAACAGATTCAATGACGCCATATTTATGTAACGCATCGAGTCGATTGATTCCGATTTCAAAATTAACTCGATAAATCATTTTATCGACCTGTTTACTTTTACAGCTTCCACGATTAACCAAACGGGATAACCTGCATTCGCCGTCGCTCATGCAAGTGCCGAATCCGGCTAAAACCCTTGCAGCACAAGGTGATGGCGGCCGCACGAAGCAATTCGCGCAACGATAAGTCCCATTACTTAAAACGGGAGCTTCCATGTCACGCGTTACCGATGTGCTCGTTTCGTTCGATACCGAAACCATTCTCAAAAAATATCCGAATCCCAGCAAGAATCCGGCGGCGCCGACGCTGATCGACTGGCGCTATGTCTATATGGTGACCAACCAGGACAACGTCATTTCCGGCCAGGCGGGCGGCGAGCTCGACCTGAAGGCGCAGGTCGGCGACCTGATCCGCTGGCGCGAAACGAGCCTGTCGCTGGGCTTCGAAAACCAGGTGGTGTTCTACAAGTTCATCGGCAACGTCGGCAACGACCTGATCTCGACGCCGACGCCGCGCGTCGCGGAAGCGTCGATCCCGGTGCCCAACACGAGCAAGCCGGAAGTGCCGACGTGCCAGAAGGTCGCGAACTACTACTGGTCGTCGGAATGCCTGAAGGTCGGCCGCGTGACCTACCACTTCCAGTTCCAGATCATCGATCGCAACTGCCAGAGCCAGGGCTGCTTCTCGTGGGATCCGTTCATCTCGATCCATAACTGATCGCGGCACGCGGGCGGCCGCACGACGGCCGCCCGTCCCGCTCCCTTGTTGCGGAGGACGCGCCCATGTCTGGTGTTCGTTGCGATGTTCTGGCGATCGTCGACGCCGTCACGCTGCTGTCGGCCTACCCCGATGCGAGCCGGGACGCCGACGCGCCGACCGTGATCGACGGCCGGCACATCTACGTGTTGAGCCCCGGCGACGCCGGGCAGGTCGGCCACAACGACAACCGGCTTTTTGCCGGCCTGTCGCCGGGCGACCAGCTTCATCTGCGCGAAACCGCGCTGGCGCTGCGTGCGGAGGCGACCGTGCTGTTCGTCCGGTTCGCGCTGAAGAACACGGGCATCGTCGCGCCGATCGAAGCGGAAATCCGCGACGCCGCCACGCCGGTGCCGAACGGCGACGACCTGCTGCATCCGTCGTGCCAGCCAATGAAGGACCATTTCTGGCGCAGCGAGGTGCTGGCGGCGGGCGCCACCACGTGCACGGCCGATTTCGCCGTGCTCGACCGCGACGGCGCCGTGTCGGGCTACTTCCGCTGGGAAACGACGATCGAGATCGCCGCCAGCCGGCCGGACACGAATCAGCCCGGCGCCACACCGTAGCCCGATCGTGACGGCCGTTTCACGCGGCCGGTGAATACCGGCTTCAACGCGATCGGGGCGGAGGCGGGCTACGATGACGCTCACGTGCGCCCCGCCGCGTGCCGTACTCAGGTGCGTGGCAGCCCCGGCGGATTGGTCTGCGACCGGTCGATCGCCTCGGCGTCGAGCCGCCAGTGATCGAGCGCCTTCCGGTAGCTGCCGTTCGCGATCAGCGCATTGATCGCGAGCGTCAGCGGATCGGCGAGGCCGCTGCCCTTGCGCGTCGTGATCGCGATATCGGCGGTGCGCGGCCAGCCGCCGCTGACGGTGCCGATCAGCTTCGCATCGCCGCGCAGCGACGCCTGGTACGCTAGCATCGAGTTCACGCTGAAGATCGTGTCGACGCGGCCCGACTGCAGCGCGACCCAGCGCTCGGCCGCATCCGCGTAATACTGGATCTCGACCGGCGCGAGGCCGCGCGCGACGTTCTGCCGGTTCCATTCGAGCAGGATCTTTTCCTGGTTCGTGCCCGAATCGGTCACGACGCGCAGCCCGGCGACATCCTTCGGCTCGCGGATCGCGGCAAGCTTGCTGTTGGTCTTCACGTAGAAGCCGAGCTGGTCCTTCCGGTAGGTCGAGAAGTCGAACTTCTCCTTGCGCTGCTCGGTCACCGTCACGTTCGAGATCACCGCGTCGACCTTGCCGGACTGCAGCGCGAGCGGCCAGTCGGCCCATGCGAGCGGCACGATCTTCAGCTTGCGGCCGACGCTGTCCGCGATCAGCTGCGCGAGATCGGGATCGAAGCCGACCACCGTGCGTGCGTCGGTCGCATAGGTACTGAGCGGCGGCAGGTTCGGCGCGATGCCGATCGTCAGCGTGTTCGCTTCGGCAAACCGGAACCCGGCCGGCAGCGCCTGCTCGACCGCCGGGTTCACGGTGCCGCGCTGCCGGGCCGGCTGCTCGGGGCTCAGGTCGAACGATGCAGCATGCGCCGCGATGGCGCTCCCGGCGATCAGCGCGACGGCCAGCACGCGGGCGATACGCGTAGCGGGAAATACGGTTCTTCTCATGTCTTGTGGATTCCTGTTTTTATTCGAGGATGCTTGGAGCGAGCGCGGGCAGCGGGCCGGCAACGTTCGGCGCCAGTCGCTGCCCCGCCGGGTCGGTCACGCAGGCGTCGCTTCGAGTTCGACCGCGGCCGCACGCCGCGGCGCCGGTTGCGCGACCGGCGACGGCTGCCTCGCCTGCGCCGACTCGCCCGCATACAGCGCCTTCGGGTCGAACACGCGCGCCTGCAGCGGCGTGAACGCGCGGAAATTCCACAGGCTGCGCGCGACGAATACGCGCTGCACCCAGCGGAACGCGCGGTCGTTCTCGTCGTACTGCGGATCGAAGCGGTCGCGCGAATGCAGCGTGAAGTGGTTGTTGATCAGCACCAGCTTGCCCGGCGACACCTGCACGCCGAACGACACTTCGCGCACCGCGCGATACAGGTTGGCCAGCGCTTCCTGCGCGCGCGTGTTGACCGCCAACACCATGTCCGGATAGAACGCGACCGTCACGCGCGGCGCATCGAGCGGCCCCGACAGCACGGCGCTCAGGTCGGTGTTGTCGCGCGGCGTGGGCGCCGCACCGCGCCACCGGTACGGCACGCGGATGATGTAGTGCTCGCCGTAGAGTTGCGCGATATCGTCCGGCGACAGCAGTTGCAGCGCGCGGCGCGCATCGGCGAGCCGTGTGTACGGACCGCCGCCGGCCTCGCTGCGCACACCGAGCAGCAGCAGCGCGAACGGCGACGTGTCGCCTTCCGGCATGTGCGCCTGCGCGGCGTTCTCGATATGGAAGTCGAGCTCGACCTCGGAGCCGAGGCCCGTGTAGTCGCGCGCGGTTGCCTTGTGCGGCGTCAGGTTGTTCACCAGCTCGCGGCCTTCGTGCGCGATCGAGTACGGCTCGCCGGCCAGCGTGCTCAACGCGACCAGCACGTTCTCGCTCAGCACGCCGGCCTTGAACGAGCGGCCGGTTTCCTCGAACCGCGGGCTGCCCGTCACGCCGTCGTCGATCGGCAGGTTGTCGATCTCGATCGAACCGTGCGCGTCCGCGGTCGGCGCCTTGGCCCGATCGAATGCGTCGACGATCCGGTCGGGAAACGCGTGGTAGGCCAGCTTGCGGACTGCGCTGATATAGCCTGCGCCGCCGGCCGGGTCGTAATCCAGCGCGCCGAGCGTCTGGCGGATGTGAGCGGATTCCGCTGCCGTCAAAGCAATGCGTGCATCTGCGAGATAGGTCATAGGTCTCTCGTATAAAGATCTGGTTCGAAGAGCGGCGTGGCACACCGCCGCGCTCCGCCGTCCTCGGGGCGAAGCGCTCGACAAGACTAGGAGACCGTCATTGCATTGCGAAATGATATTAATTCGATTGCAAACAAAAATTATCGATATAAGTTCAGCAATGCGGGCGGAACCGGTTCACCTCGTTTGCGCCGTCCCTTAACACGAATACTTGTTAAAAAATCGTTGCTTATTATTTGTATTCGCTAACGGGTCGATGCTAGTTTTCTGTCGGATTCGACGATGCGGCCGGCTCCCGACGAGCAGCCGGCTCCATTCATCCGCCATACGGGAACCCGCCAGATGACTCGATACCGCCTGTTGCACCCGATGTCCCGCACGTCCCGTACGCCCCGGGAGCCACGATGAGCGGCCGCGCCCCGGCACTCGACCACGTCGACCGCGCGCCGCCCGCCGCCGCGGCTTCGCCGCGCACGTCGCTGCGCGCCATCTTCCCGACCGTCGCGGCCGCTAGCCTCGGCTTCGCGATCGTCCAGCTCGACGTGACCGTCGTCAACGTCGCGATTCCGAGCCTCGGCCACGCGTTCGGATCGAGCGTCCACGGGCTGCAGTGGATCGTCGATGCGTACACGCTATCGTTCGCCGCGCTGCTGCTGACGTCCGGCACGCTGGCCGACCGCTTCGGCAGCCGCAGGCTTTTCGCGTCCGGCCTTGCGCTGTTCCTGCTCGCGTCGCTCGGCTGCGCGCTCGCGCCGTCGCTGGCCGCGCTGGTCGCCGCGCGGGTCGCGCAAGGCGTCGGCGCCGCGATGATCCTGCCCACGTCGCTCGCGCTCATCACGCATGCGTGCGCCGACGATGCCGCCGCGCGCGTGAAAGCCGTCGCGTGGTGGAGCGCGACGGGCGGCGCGATCAGCGCGGCCGGGCCCACGCTCGGCGGCGTGCTGATCGATTCGCTTGGCTGGCGCGCGATCTTCTTCATCAACCTGCCGATCTGCGCGTTCGGGCTGTGGCTCACGCTGCGCCACGTGCAGGATTCGGCCGCCGCGCGCACGCGGCTGTTCGATCCGGCCGGGCAGATCGTCGCGGTGCTCGTGCTCGGGCTGCTGACGGGCGGCATCATCCGGGCCGGTGCGCACGGAATCGGCGACCCGTATGCGGCCGCCGCGCTGATCGCATCGGCCGTGCTCGGTGCATTGTTCGTCGCGATCGAGCGGCGCGTGGCCGCGCCGATGCTGCAGCTCGCGTTCTTCCGGATCGCCCGCGTGCCGGGCGTGCTCGCGATCGGCGCGGTCACGAATGCGGCGTTCTACGGGCTGATCTTCTCGCTCAGCCTCTATTTCCAGAATGCGCGTGGCTTCACGGCGACCGAATCGGGGCTTGCGCTCGCGCCGCTCACGATCATCATGCTCGCCAACATCGCAAGCGCGCGGCTCGCGGTCCGCTACGGGTTTCGCGCGACCGTCATCGTCGGCCTCGCCGTATCGCTCGCCGGCTACGTGTGGCTGTGGCAGACGCTCGCCGCGCACACGCCGTACGCGCTGCTGGCGCCGGGGCTCGCGGCGATGGCGATCGGCGGCGGCATCGCGATTCCCGCGCTGACGTCGACGATGCTCGGCAGCGTCGAGGCCGGCCGCTCGGCCACCGCGTCCGCGATCCTCAATACCGCGCGCCAGGTGGGCGCCGCGATCGGCGTCGCGGCGCTCGGCGCACTGGTCGCCGGCCAGGGCGCGGCGATCGTGGCCGGCGCGGCGCGCGCGTTCGCCATCGCGGCCGCGCTCGTCGCGGTCTGTGTCGTACTCGCCGTGCGCTGGCCCGGCGACGCACGGGCTACCGGCACGCGGGCATGAGCACGCTATCGCCCGACATCCTTCAACCGATCCCCCATCCGAGCGAGGAATCCATGCAGCACCGCTTCATCGATACCGTCCTGATCGTCGACGGCGCGTCGACCGCCGCGTACCTGGCCCCCGCGTTTCGTGCATACGGCATCCGTTGCGTGCATGTGATCAGCGACCCCGATTTGCCGGAAATCTACCGGAATCAGTTCGTGCCGTCCGACTACATCCGGCAGATCCAGCATCGCGGCGATATCGACGCGACGCTCGCGCAGTTGAGCGACCTGCGGATCGGCGCGGTGCTGCACGGCCTCGACGCGGCGCTCGAGCTGGCCGACACGCTGGCCGAGCGGCTCGACGTGCCGTCACGCAACCCGCTCGCGACCTCCGCCGCGCGACGCGACAAGTTCGCGATGAACGAACGTATTCGCCAGGCCGGGCTGCGCGCGCCCGCGCATTTCCACAGCACGTCGGTCGATGAAGCGCTCGATTGGGCGCGCGCGCACGGCACGCTGCCGCTCGTCGTGAAGCCGGCGCGCAGTGCGGGCGTGGCCGGCGTGAAGATCTGCCGGACGCTCGCGCAGGTCGAGGCGGCCGCGCGCGACGTGCTGGCCACCCGTTCGCTGTACAACCAGCCGAACGACGACATCGTGATCCAGAGCTATTCCGAGGGGCAGGAATACATCGTCGATTCGGTGTCGTTCGAGGGCCGCCATCGCGTGGTCAGCCTGTGGGAAGTGCATCGCGACCGCACGCATGCGCCGCGGCTCGACAAGATGCTGGTGCTGAATCACGCCGACCCGCGCTACGCGCCGCTGCTCGACTACGCGGCCGACGTGCTTGATGCGCTGGACGTGCGCTTCGGGCCGACCCACCTTGAGCTGTTCGATACGGCCGACGGCCCGACGATCGTCGAGCTGAACGCGCGGCTGCACGGCAGCCTCGATCCGCGGCTGACCAGCGCGGTCAGCGGCGAGAATCACGTGTCGGCCGCCGTCGAAGCCGTGCTGCATCCGGAGCGGCTGTTCGGCGACGTCGCCGCGCCGACGGATTTTCGTGGGTACTGCGGGCACGTACTGCTGCTGTCGTCGCGCAACGGCGTGCTGCGGCAGGATTTCACGTGGCAGGCGATCCAGGCGCTGCCGTCGTTCGTCGGGCTCAAGCAGTGGATCAAGGTCGGCGACACGCTTCGCGTGACCACCGACCTGCAGACGGCGCTCGGCACGGTCGGCCTGTACAGCCCGACGTTCGAGCGACTGCTCGAGGATTGCGCGCGAATTCGCGAAATCGAGGCCGATTTCTTCGCGGATGAACGCGCGGTCGCGCCGGCCTGAGGCCGCGGCGTGCGTGTGTCAGCGCGCGAGCAGCGCACCGGCCTGCCGGCCGAGCACCGCGCGCAACGCGTCGAGTTCGGGCAGCGCCGGCGCCTCGTCGGGCGTGACGAGATAGGTCGTCACGCTGTCGAGATCGTCGAATGCGTGCGTGCGCAGTTCCTTGCGCGCCACGTGTTCGGTCGTGATCCGCTTCGGCAGAATCGCGACGCCCATCCCGGCCGCGACGCAGCCGAGGATCGCGCCGAACGTGCCGAACGAAGACACCGATTCGATCGCGACGCCGCGCGCCTTCAGCCAGTGCTCGGCGACCGCGCGATACGGGCAGCCGTCGTGAAACGCGAGCAACCGCACCGTGTTGTCAGCCAGCAGCTGCCGGCGCGTGACGGTCGCCGCGCTGACCAGCACCATGTCTTCCGCGAACGCGGGCTCGTAACGCAGCCCGGGGCGGACCACCGCGCGCGCGGTGAGCGCCGCGTCGATCCGGCCGCGCAACAGCGCGTCGGCCAGATCCGGCTCGCTGCCGATCTGCACCGCGAGGCCGAGCGCCGGATCGCGCTCCTTCAGCGCGGCGGCCAGCGCCGGCAGCCGCGTGGCGGCCGTGCTTTCCATCGAACCGAGCCGGAAGCTGCGGGCAACCGGCGTTTCGCGCACCACCTGCGTCGCTTCGTCGACGAGGCGCAGGATGCGGTCGCAATACGGAATCAGCCGGCGCCCGGCATCGTTCAGCACCAGCCGCTTGCCGTGCCGGTCGAACAGCGGCGCGTCGAGCGACTCCTCGAGCTGACGCAGCCGCGCCGTGACGTTCGATTGCGTGCAGCCGAGCCGTTCGGCCGCGCGCAACGCGCTGCCTTCCTGCACGACGGCCCGGAACGTTTCGAGCAGAGGGATGTTCATATCAGTTTCTCTTGTTACCGATTCATCTTATATCATTTTACTTCACCAATAATCCGGATTAGCCTAGCGGGTATTCCCTGCCTGCCGCCCCTTCCAAGGAATCCGCATGCCATCCGCTGCCTGCTTCGGCTCCACCCCGGTTCGCCGCCGGCCCGAGGTTCGCCCGTGCGCGCACTGATCGCCGCGCTGGTGCGGCGCGGCCCGACCGTGCTCGCGTGCGGCGTCGGCCTCGGGCTGCTGGCGCCGCCGCTCGCGGATCTCGCGCGGCCGCTGATGCCCGTGACCGTGTTCCTGTTCGTGCTCGGCACGCTGCTGCGCGTCGAGCCGAGCGCCGTGCGCGCGGTGGCGCGGCGACCCGCGGTGTCGCTGCTGCTGCCCGCGATGACGATGATCGCGTGCCCGGTCGCGCTTGGGATCGCGGCGCGGCTCGCGGGTTTGCCGTACGACTGGGTCGTCGCATTGGTGATCGCGTACTGCGCGCCGCCGTCGAGCGGCACGTCGACGATCGCGCGGATGCTGTCGCTCGACGCCAGTGTCGCGCTCGTCGCGACCCTCGCGTCGATGGTGTTCGTGCCGCTGACCGCGCCGCTGCTGACCGCCTGGTTCAGTCACGACGCCGCGGTGTCGATCTCGCCGTCGAGCCTCGCGCTGCGGCTCGCGCTGCTGATCGGCAGCGCCGAGGGCGTCGCGCTGCTGGTGCGACGTTTTGCCGGCGAGCGGCTCGCGCGCCATGCGACGCCGATCGACGCGATCGTCGTCGTCGCGCTGCTGATCTTCGCGCTCGGCACGATGGCTGGCATGCAGCAGTCGATCATCGACGCACCGCACCGCGCACTGTCGGCGATCGCGCTCGCGTTCGCCGTCAACGCCGGTTTCCAGATCGTTGCGTACGGGCTCACGCCCGGCGATGTCCGCACGCGCCTGAACGTCGCGCTGATCGTCGCCAATCGCAACGTCGGGCTGATGTGGGCCGCGCTCGGGCTGGCCGCGACGCCGACCATGGCGCTCGTGTTCGCGTGCGCGCAGTTGCCGATCTATACGCTGCCGCGCGTCGTCCAGCATCTGCTGCCGCGCCTCGAAGCGCAGCGGCTGCGCCGGCGCGCACGCTAGCCCGGCTTTCCTCCCCCGCCCTCGATCAAGGACTCATCATGAAGCGACTCATCGTGATCGGCGCACGCGCCACCGGCAGCAGCGTCGCGCTGGTGCGCGCCGCCCTCGCGCGCCAGGTGGCCGTGACCGTCATCACCGCGCCCGGCCATCGCCTCGACGGCGTGTTTCCCGACGGCGTCGAGACGGTCAACCTCGCGCCCGACGCCGGCCAGCTCGCCGGCTGGCTGCGCGCACGCTTTCCGGACGAACTCGACGCGCTGCGCGTGACGACCGCGCACGACACCTATGCGCGCACCGCCGCGTGGGTCGCCGATGCGCTCGGGCTGCCCGGCCCCGATGCGCGGCACGTCGCGCACGCAGTGTCGAAGTCGAACCAGAAGGCGCTGCTCGCCGCGCACGGCATCCCGGCCGCGCAGTTCGTCGCGGGTACGCTGGCCGCGCCGGCGGCGCTCGTGGCGGCGGCCGCCCCGTTGCGCTTTCCGGTCGTCGTCAAGCCGTCGGAAGGCTCCGCGAGCGACGGCGTGCGCCGCTGCGAGGACATCGCCGCCGTGCGCGCGCAGCTCGATGCGCTCGCCGCCGTGCAGGTCGACCCACGATCGCTTGAGACCGAACGCGTCGTCATCGAGGAATTCCTGGACGGCAGCGAATACTGCGTCGAGTATTTCGACGGCCGCTACGTCGGCGCGCTGCGCAAGCTGAAGCGGCATGGCGCCGGTTTTCTCGAACGCGGCTATACGTCCGAACTCGATCTCGACGCCGACACGCTGCGCGCGCTGATCGATGTCGGCACGCGTGCGACGGCTGCCGCCGGGCTCGCGTGGGGGCCCGTGCATCTCGACTGCATCGTGCATGATGGCGTGCCGCACGTGATCGAGCTGAATCCGCGCATCGCGGGCAGCTTCATCTGCGACATCGTGCGCGACGGCTATGGCTTCAACGTGGTCGAAGCGTTGCTCGACAAGCTCGATGGACGGGCGGTGACGATCCCCGAGCTGTTCGAGCCGCACGCGTATGCGCGCGCCGAATTCCTGCTCGACAGCGATCCCGGAGCGTGGCGTTTCGCGCAGGCGGGCGAGATCGATGATGGCGCGGTCAGGATCAGCTACGGGCCGCAGGTGTTGCCCGATCGCGAACGGCGCGCGTTTCTTTATGTGCGGGTGGCGTTGCCGACGGTGCACGGTTCGGCGCGCGACGGGGGTTTGGCGGCTGAGCGCGACGAATTGAAATCAACTACCGAGTCAGCCTGACTTCGGGGGAGCGCGGTTCACCTGCGCCGGCGGAAGACGTCCCGCGCCAGAAGAAGAACACGAGCACGCCCGCGATCGCCTGTGCACCGACGACGAATGCGACGCAGCCCACCCAGCCCCAGCGATTCCATGCGGGTACGGGCAGCACCGAGCCGAGACTTCCGCCAAAGTAATAAAAGGAAAGGTAGATACCGATCGCCATCGATCTTGCACGCAGCGCCGCCCGCGAGATGAACGCATTGGCCGACGCCTGCTCGACAAACACGGCAGTTGAACTGAGCGCGAGACCGGTCAGGATCGCGACGACACTGCTCGACAGCGTCAGCAATGCACCGACAATCGCGAGCCCGGCCGCCGCGAGCGCGAGATCGCGCGGGCCGCGTTTCGCCGCGACGCGGCCCGCGAGCGGTGTGACGACGACCGCGACGAGAAATACCGCATAGATCGCGCCGATCTCGACCGTATTGAAGCCGAATGGCGCGCGAGCCAGTCGCAGTCCGACAAAGGTGAACGTCGCGACCTGCGATGCGAGCACGCATGCCCCTACCAGAAACGACGCCAGCAGCGGGCCGCGCGTCAAGAGCTTCCGGCGCGGCGTCGACGCACCCTCGTCGTCCGCACGCGCGGCGCCGGACGACGGCAGGCACGCGTGGATTGCGAGGCCCGTTGCGAGACACAGGACCGCGATGAAATCGAGCGCGTGACGCCAGCCGAACCCGGACGTCAGCACGTTGGTCACGAAGCGCCCAGCGAATCCGCCGAGTGTCGTGCCGGCGACGAACAGTGCGCTGACTTCCGTCGCCGCGTCATGACTGAAGATCTCGCCGATGCAGGCGATCGAGATCGCGAAGATGAACGGCATCAGCACGCCCGCGGCAAAGCGGGCGGCGAGGAACGATGAAAAGCTCGCCGCATGTGCCGACCAGACAACGGGGAGCGCACTCGCCACGGCGGCGCACGAAATGACCGCCCGGCGATCGAAGCGCGCGGCCAGCGCACCGACGAACGGCGCGATAATGGCAACCGCCAACGTGGTGGCGCTGATGCCTTGGCCTGCTTGTTCGGCGCTCACGTTGAATGCCGCGGCGAGTTCGTGCAGGATGCCCTGCGTCGAATACAGATTGAGAAAAGCCGCGAATCCGCACAGGAAAAATGCGAATCGGATGGTTCTGTTGCCCACTGGTCATGCCCTCTCTGGTGTGGGTGACAGTCTGACGAGTGGGCAACACGCGCGCCAATACCGTTTTCGTGGCCATTGATACCGAAACGACAAAAATGCTCGACCTACGCCGCCTCCGCTATTTCGTGACCGTCGCCGATGAACTGCACTTCGGACGCGCGGCGGTGCGTTTGCGTATCGCCCAGCCGCCTTTGACGCGCCATATCGCCGCGCTGGAAACCGACCTCGGGATTCGATTGTTCGAACGATCGACACGCGCGGTCCAGCTCACGCCGGCAGGCGCGCTGTTTCTCGAACACGCGCGGAGCGTCATTCATGCAGTCGACGAGGCGGAGACAACGGCGCGCAAGATGGCGCAAGGTATGGTCGGTCGCGTCGTGATCGGCTATGCGAGTTCCATTCCGATGTCCGACGCGTTTTCGGACATCATCCGCAATGTGAGCCGCAGCATGCCGGAAGTCGAGTTGGCGTTTCGGGAAGTATCGACCGCCAGTCAACGTCAGCAGATCACCGACGGCACGATGGACATCGGATTCGGCTGGTCAGCGGTGAAGACGTCGGAGCCGGGCACCGGGTCCCTCGTCGTCTCGCGGGAGCCGCTCGTCGCCGCGGTTCCTGCCCAGAGCAAATACGCGGGCAAGGCGACGATCGAGTTCTCCGAACTCGCCAACGAGAACTTCGTCACGTTCCCGGCGGGTTACGGTTCCGCGCTGAACGCGGCACTCGATGATCTGTGCGCACATGAAGGCGTTACACCACGAATAGGGCCTACCGCGTCGCAGATCACGACGCTGGTGTCGCTGGTGGCAGCGGAACGCGGCGTCGCCATCGTGCCCGGCTTCACGTCGACGTTGCAGCGCTCGGGCGTCGCTTATGTGCCGCTGGCGAGGCCGCATGTTCTCGAATTGATCGTCACGTGGTCCGAACCATTCTCGTCACCTTGCGTCGAGCAATTCATCGAGTTCGCCCGGTCCATCGCACGCGGCTAGGGCCTGTTCACGCAGGCCCCGATCAAGCCTCGATCACCCCAGCGGAAAATACGTGACATCCAGCGCGGACGGCGCACGCCGTCGTATCGAGCCCTCGCCGCCCGATCCATCAGCGCGCCGTTCGCGCCAAGCGTGCTGCGCCGGCGGCGCATTCAACGCAACGGCGACCACGCCTCCGGCAAGCCGATCGTCGACGTCGCCCTTTCGATCTGTTCCGGACCGCCCGCCGGAGGCCAAAGCCCCTCCGCGTAGTGCCGCTTTCGCAACGCCATGCGTTCTTCCAGACTTGAGAATCCCCAAATGTGCGTGATGCGCGGCGGTCCATCGAGCGCGTACATGTTGCAAACGAGATGCGACGTATAGTCTTTGGCCGGGCCCACCGCGCGTTCCCACGCGGAAATGGTCGGCGCAATGCCGCCGGCTTTCAGCCAGTAGCGACGAATCTCATAGAAGCCGCCAAATGCACCCGGTTCGATGTCGGGTAGAAAAGGAAAAAGTGCATGGCTCTCCATGGCCAATCGAACGGACGCACTTTCAATCCCGAAAGGTTGCTCGGCGCTCAACGCTCGATTACGTTCACGGTGCAATTCATCCATCGTCTCGAAGCCACGCAGCACGACGACCCGCGATAGCTCACCGATTTCCGTGCGCCATGCGCCGAGCAGCCTCCCTTGCGCGTCGGCATCCGACACCCAGTGATGCGCACGTCGGGACACCCTGTCCTGGTCCAGAAGCGGACACGACAACGTCGTGAGTTCATACAGCATTTCGGCCCTCCTTTCGCTCGCCTGTCGCAAGGTATTTCCATTGCACTGTATTTCCAAAGTGGCGGCTGATAAACGCGCCGCACCTTGAAACAGAATCCAGTAGCATTGCGCAATGGATCTCCTCAAGGCGATGGCCGTATTCGTCCGTATCGTGGAAACGGGTAGCCTGACGGCGGCGGCGCAAGCGTCCAATCTGTCGCCGACCATGGTCGGCAACTACCTTCAGGCGTTGGAAAGCCGGCTGGGCGCGGTCCTCGTTCACCGCACGACCCGTAAGCAGAAAGTCAGCGCGTTCGGCCAGGCTTACTACGAGCGATGCGTCGAGGTTCTCGGTCTGGTCGACGACACGGAACAGCTTGCGCGCGATCACCTCAAGCAGCCACGAGGGCGCTTGCGCGTGACTGCGCCTGTCGTGTTTACGAACGAGTGCCTGATTCCCGCGCTCGCGGACTATTACCAGCGCTACCCCAAGATCAAGCTCGATATCGTCGCCACCGACTCGCTCGCCGATCTGTTCGACGAGGGCTTCGAGGCAGCCATTCGCATCGGCGCGCTCGCCAGTCCGGATGTGGTGGCGCGTCCACTGGCGCCCTATCGGCTGGTGATGTGTGCGTCGCCCGCTTACGTTCGCGAACATGGTGCGCCGACTACGCCGCACGCGCTTGGCGAGCACCAATGCCTGACGTATGCGTATCCGCCCCGATCGGAATGGCACGCGGCGCAATCTCAATGGATGCTGGAAGGTCCGGACGGGCCGATGAGCATCGCCGTGGACGGCAGACTGAAAATCGACAGCGCTGAAGCGTTGCGCCGGGCGGCATTGAGCGGGCTGGGTATCGCGATGCTTCCTTCGATGCTGATACGCGAGGACATTCGCGAGGCGCGCCTCGTCGAGATCATGCCGGACTTTGCCGCCCCCGAACGGTCGATGAATCTGCTTTATCTGCAGGAACGGCAGAAATCACCGAAGCTTCGCAGCTTTACCGAATTCGTGGTCGACCGGTTCGGCGCCGAAACGGCCGGCCGGACCTGATGCGGCCACCGCCGGTCACGAAAAGCGCAGTATGCTTCACGCCTTCACGCCTTCACGCCTTCGCGAACGCGAGCAAGCGTTCGCCGAGTCTGGCCGGTTGCTCCTGCTGGATCCAGTGACCTGCACCGTCGATCAGCTCGACACCACGCATGCTCGTCGCCGCCTTCGTTCTCATCAGATCGAGCGCGCCCGGCGCCGAATAGGTGCCCCAATCGCTCTTGCCGCCAATGAAGAGCGACGGAACGTCGATCGTCTTGCCCGAAAACAGGCGCAATTCGGCGTTCAGGTCGGGATCGGACAACACTCGATAAGCCTGAAGTGCGCCTTGAAACCCGGTGCGGCCGTACTCCGCCGTGTAGACGCCGAGTTCCGCATCGGTAAGCCATTTGCAGGTAACGGTTTCGGCGGCGGACGGTTGGAATGGCGCGACGGTTTCGGGCATCGTCTTGCCGAGATCCATGACGTAGTACGTGGGCATTTGCGCAAGTTCCGCGGCCGTGAGCGCCTTGAGCGGATGCGGCTTGTTTCCCGGCCAGTCGGCGCTCTTGACATGGAAAAATGCACGAAGAAACGCGGATAAACCTTGGGGTGGGTGCCACATGTCCGGGTTGGCGTTCCGTGTACCGAGGTATTGCTGGTAATACGCTCTCGGCGGATCGAGCGCGGCAAGCGCCGCCGCCAGTTTCCGACCGTCACTGTTCGGTTGAGCCGACGATGCCTCGTTTCGCGCCGTGTCGAACGGAAGCGCCGGCGGACCAGGAAACGGTGCGCTCATCAGCACCACCGACGGAAAGACGTCAGGTCGCGCCAGCGCGCAATACGCCGCCACGGGCGAGCCGAGGTCGTGTCCCACCAGCATTGACGTATGCCGATACCCCAACGCCGAAACCAATCCGAGGGCATCGCGCGTCATATTCAAGAGGCTGAAGGGCCCGAGCGGGGCGTCATAGTCGTTCGCCCAACCGGTGGTGCGTCCATAACCCCGCTGGTCGGGTGCCACGACGTGGTATCCCTCGTCGGCCAGGATGGGCATCAGATGTCGCCAGCCGTAGGCCAGATCCGGAAAACCGTGCAAAAGCAATGCCAGCGGCCGGCCGGCGCTTTCATGACCGGCCTCGAGAATATGGACATCGAGGCCGTTCACCCCATGGATCATGCGTGAGCGCACCCCTTGGGGAAGCGTTCCTGCGGCGTAGGTCGGCATGGTCGGATCACCTTCTCCTGTTGGGGTTGCGCGGGCAGGTCGAAGCAAAGTCGCAGCCAGGCCGGCCGCGCCCATCGCCAAGACGGTTCGTCGCGATACCGATGGCTTGCTCTTGTCGACGGGCATCGTGGAGCTCCGGAATATGGTGATCACCATAGTATGGCGATCGCCATAGCCGGGTCAAGCCAAACGTGGTACTTTGCCGGCATGACACGCAAGACTGACGCGCGCGCTCGCGCGATTGCCACGGCCGAACGGCTGTTTCGCATCCAGGGCTACACTGCGACCGGACTGACCCAGATCCTCGAAGAAAGCGGTGCGCCCAAGGGATCGTTCTACTTTCACTTCCCACGTGGCAAGGCACAACTCGCGGAGGAAGCAATCGATAACTACGTCACGCATCGAATTGCTGTCTTGCAGACCATCTCGGCTGATACGACCGGCCATGCGCTGAATTTCGTTCGTCGGCTCTTCAGCACATTTGCGGCCGAAATGGTCGCCACCGATTTCCAGTACGGGTGCCTGATGCAGAACCTGGCCAACGAACTGCCGGCGCTCGACGCTGAACTGACCCAGCGGGTCGCGCGGGGGTTTGCCGATTCGACCGAGGTGATTGCGGCCCATTTCAGGGGGTGCGGTTTCGCTTCCGCTCGCGCATCCTCGGCCGCGGCCGCGTTGGTCGCCGCGCTCGAAGGCGCCCGCACGATCGCCCGCCTGGAACGCTCGCCGGCTGTATTCGACGCGCTGGCAGATGTCAGCGGCCAAAGGTGGGGCACTGCCGACGCGTGATCCGGCCCGATGTTCTCGTGACGAGTCGCGCCTTCCGCCAATCACGGGGAAATTTCGGTATCCTCGAAAGCACGAAATGCAGCGAATTCTCCCTGCTGCGTTTGCTTGAACTGCGCAGCGGTGACCAGGCAACGTGAACGCGTGGACAACGGGCATGCAGACGCATTCGAAGAAAGCCGAACAGGTCGACCTGCCGTCGAACTCGAGACTGAACCATTCATACGGCGCGGCGGATTTTGCCGACGCATTTTCGGTGGCCTTGCCGGCGGCCGCCCGCAACGACGCGGAATCTCTCGCTCGACACATCTTTACCGGGCAGCCCAAGTGGATTGCGATGCTGCTGCGCGTTCGGGACATGGCCGTGTGGCCGCTCGGCCTGAAAGGAACGGCCGAGTTGAAAGCCGCGAACGGCGACCGAATCAGTATTTTTCGCGTGTTCGAACGACATGACGACGAGATCATTCTGGGCGAGGACGACAGGCATCTCGATTTCCGTGTGTCGGTGCTCGTTCAGCCCGCATCTGATGACCTGCCCCGGCGACTGACACTCACCACGCTCGTTTTCTACAATCGTCCGTTGGGCCGGGCTTATCTCGGCGTCATCGCGCCTTTCCATCGCCTCGTCGTGCGATCCTCGCTCGACTCGGCGCAGGCGCTTGGATGGCCCAGCCGATAGCCGCTCTCCCCCCCGCTACGCCCGAACGGCGGATCGTCGCCCCGGCCCCGGCCGCGACCGCCCGCCATTCGCCAGCGTCGAAATTTCGCCCTCGCATCCAACCGCACCAGGCATTGACGAAAGACCCGACAATCAGCTGACAAAAACCTGTCTGCGCAACCACGACACGCGCAAGTCAATGTCGAATTCGCACTTCGATTCATAGCGGCATCCTCATCGTCGTGGTAGTTTCTTGCGTCCTCCTCACCGGAGGAAAACAAGAAAATCGAGAGGGTATTCCACATGCTGCTTGCACGAGACCGTCGATCCACTTCAATCGGCCGCATGATACGGGCACACGTCGCCGTGGCGGCAATCGCCGCGCATGCAACGGTCGCGTATTCCGCCGATTCCGCTCCATCCGTCACCGTCCTGTCCGACGACACCGTCTACACCGTGAATCGAGACGGCTCGTCGATCCATGATCAAACACGATCGATCCGCATGGAGACGGAACAGGGCGTCAGATCGTATGGTCAGGTTTCCTATCAATACAGCCGCGAGTTGCAGAAGTTCGACGTGGTCGAGGCCTACACCACCACGCGCGACGGCGTGCGGATCGACGTTCCGGCCAGCGCAATCTTCACGCGTCAAAGCGCGTCGAGCGTCCGCGCCCCCAGCTTCGACGACAACCTCGTCAAGACGATCGTCTTTCCCGGCGTCGAGCCCGGTGCCACCGTGACCATGCGCACGCGCGAGACGCAGGTTACGCCGCTGTTCCCCGGGCAGTTCTCCGCCGACGACACGTTTCCGGGCAACAAGCCGATCCAGCGCGCCAGCATTACGATCAACGCGCCCGCCTCGATGGCGCTGCATGCGGATGTCGTCGACATGCAGGGCGGGCTCGTTGCCGCCGATGTCGATGGCCGGCAAACCTGGCGCTGGACGATACAAGATGCGCCTGCGCAGCCACTCGAAGCGCATGCGCCGAGTATCGACGATCGCAGCCCGCGGCTCGCGGTGACGACGTTCCCGGATTACGCGGCGCTCGGGCAGGCATACGCTGCCCGTGCGCAGGCACAGGCAAGCGTGACGCCCGACGTGCAAGCGCTGGCCGATCGCGTCACGAACGGCATCGCCAACCGGCGCGATCAGGCAGAGGCCCTCTATCAATGGGTCAGCCGAAACATCCGCTATGTTGCCGTGTTCCTCGGTTTCGGCGGCGTCGTGCCGCACACCGCGCAAGACGTCTTGCACACGCGCTATGGCGACTGCAAGGACCATACGACACTGCTGCAGGCGCTGCTGGCAGCAAAAGGCATATCGAGCAGCACGGTACTCGTGAATGCCGACACTCGCTATTGGCTGCCTTCGGCCGCCAGTCCACTGGCCGTATTCAATCACGCGATTACCTACGTTCCCGAATTCGACGTCTACCTCGACTCGACGGCCGGCACGGCGCGCTTCGGCACCCTTCCTTTCAACGAGGAAGGCAAGCAGGCGTTGCTGACGGGCATCGGCGATGCGCCGTCTCGCTTGGTCGTCCTTCCCGTTGCACACGCCGACGCCGATACGGTGACGGTCACCACGCACACCACGCTCGACCCGCTCGGCACCGTTCGCGGCGACAGCAAGGTCGAAAACCGCGGCGAATACGACTGGATCGCCCGCTCGATATTTGCCGCGCTGCCGGCAGGCGCCGAACCGATGTTTGCGCAGGCGTTCCTTACCGCGAACGGATCGGAAGGCACCGGCCGCTACCGTCACGGCGACGTCGGCGATCTCCGCACTGCGTTTTCGTTTTCCGGTGTATTCGAACTACCGGACTACACGCCGCTCCCCGGCCCCGGCGCGATGCGCGTCCCGAGAGGACTGGGCGGCTTCGACACCGTCGCCAGCGCCTTCGACTGGGCAGGCTCGGCCAGACGCAAAACCCCGTTCCTGTTCAAAGCCGGACGCTTCAGCGAAATCACGAAACTGGAGTTGCCGACTTCGATGCAGGTGTTGAGCCTTCCGAAGCCTGTCACGGTGACGTCACCGCTCGGCACTTATACGTCATCCTATGCACTGGAAGGCAGGACCATCAGCGCGACCCGGACGCTCGAACTGAATTCACCGCGGCCGTATTTACAGCCGGACGAGTACCCCGAATTCCGAAGAATGGCCAGGTCGATCAAGCACGACCTTGCTGCACAGATCGTCTATCGATGATCGACTTGCGGGTGCGTTCAGGCCGGAATTCGACGCACCTCAACCACGAGACTTCCGGCCTCCATCTCGCACGCCGAAGCCGCAGGTCAATGCGAATTGCCGAACAGTCGAATCACGACGCCGCGCAACCACCGGTTGCCGGCCTCGTGGTGATAGCGCGCGTGCCAATGCTGCCGCACCGCGAAGCCGTCGACCGGGATCGGGCATGCATGAACCGCCAGATCGTTGGCCTGCGCCAGCGTCTCGCCGATATGACGAGGTAGCGTCGTGATCAGGTCGGTCGTCTGCACGATCGCCCCCAACCCGAGAAACCCCGGCAATTCCAGCACCACGTCTCGCTCGATGCGCGCCTGCCGCAGCGCCTGTTCGAGCAGTTGCGCCCCGGTTCCGGCCGTGATGGCGACGTGCCCTTCCGCCCGATACTGCTTTACCCCGAGCCGGCCGCGAATCCTCGGGTGATGCCGATTCACCAGACAAATCCAGTCCTGGTCATACAGCTTCTGCTGGTAAATGCCACCGCCCAGCCACGGCACGTAGCCGATCGCGAGATCGGCTTCGCCGGATTCGAGCGCCCGCTCCGTATTGCCGTCGATCCGTGCGGCTTCCAGCCGGACGCCCGGCGCCTGCGCGCGGACATGAGCCAGCAGCCGCGGCAGCAGCGTCACATGGCTCGCGTCGGTCATGCAGATGCGAAAGCGCCGCTGCGCGGTCGCGGGATCGAACGCGATCTCCCAGGCCGTGAAGCGCCGCAACGATTCGAGGATTTCCCGGCATGGGCCGATCAGCGCGTCCGCCTGAGGGGTCGGCGCCATGCCGCCGGGCGTGCGGATGAAGAGCGGATCGTGCAGGTGTTCGCGCAAGTGCCCCAGCCAGATGCTGACCGTCGGCTGGCTCTGGCCGAGTTGCTCGGCGACGCGCGTGACGCTGCGCACGTCGTACAGGAGATCGAATAGCTGAAGCAGCTTCAGGTCCGGCAGATCGGCGGGCATCGTCGCATTATTGTCCATGGCAATGACGCCATTGTATCCATTGCATTGTCGGCATGAGCGGCGGCTCCTATCGTGAAGCCATACGTCAAGGAGACACCATTGAAAATCGCGATTCTGGGAGCCGGCGCACTGGGTTGTGCGATCGGCGCCACCCTCACCGAAGGCGGTCACGAGACCTGGTTGATCGACCGCTCGCCCGCGCACGTCGATGCGATGCGCCGTGACGGCCTGCGGGTCGACGACGCGGGCGGCACCCGGCAGGTACGCGTCCATGCAACGACGCAGGCGGCCGAAGTCGGCACGGCCGACCTGGTGGTGGTGCTGGTCAAGTCGTTCCACACCGACGCGGCGATCCGCGGCGCCCTGTCGCTGGTGGGGCCCGATACCGTCGTGCTGTCGCTGCAGAACGGCCTCGGCCACGAGGACATCCTGAGCGACGCCGTCGGCCGCGAGCGCGTACTCGCAGGCAAGACCTACGTCGGCGGCGTGCTGCGCGGGCCGGGTCATATCGAATCCGGCGTGATCGGCAAGAGCACCTACATCGGCGAACTCGACGGACGCATCACGCCGCGCGTGCAGGCGATCGCGGACGCGTTCAATACGGCCGGCCTCGCGACGACGATCAGCGACAACATCGTCGGCACGATGTGGGACAAGCTGCTGGTGAATGTCGCGACCGGCGCGCTGACGGGGCTGACCGGCCTCACCTACGGGCAGCTCTACGACGAGCCGCTGCTGAAGGCGACGTCGCTCGCCGCGGTCGCCGAGGCGATCGCGGCGGCGCAAGCGGCTGGCGTCAAGCTGTCGATGACCGATCCCGAACAGGCGTGGACGCTCGCCGCCGAGGGGTTGCCCGCTGCCTTCAAGACCTCGATGCTGCAGAGCCTGGAGAAAGGCTCGATCACCGAGATCGACTTCATCAACGGTTCGGTCGTGCGTGCCGGGCAGCGCTACGGCGTGCCGACGCCGGTCAATGCCACGCTCGTCGCCTGCATCAAGGGGCTGGAGCGCGCGATGGCCGATCGCCAACGCGAGGAGGCTGCAGCATGAGCGCCACGAAAGCCTATCTCGAACACGTTGCGATCTGGGTGAAGGACATCCACTGGCACATCCGTTTCTTCGAGGACGTGCTCGGCATGACGCTGCGGGAAGTGGACGGCACGCTCGACGCACCGCGGCAGTACTGGACGCTCGGCGGCCTGCAGTTCATCCACGCGCCGGAACATGACGGCCCGGAAGGCCGGCTCGCCCATCTCGGCGTGATGTGCGAGGACCTGGAGGCCGCGCTGGCCGCCGCGCAGCGATTCGACGTGACGGAGATGCCGCAGGGGCGCAACTGGATTCGCCTGCCCGACGGGCTCGCCGTCGAACTGATTCAGGCCCGGCCGGCTTCCTGCGTCGCGCAGGCGCTGGCGATCAACCCGCGCGCGGAGGCATGACCATGACGATCGTCGAGAAATACTGGGACGACGCCCGCGAAGGCGACACGTGCACGAGCCCGACCTACCTCGTGACCAAGGAGCGCATTCTCGCGTATGCCGACCTCACCGGCGACCATACGCCCGTTCACGTGGACGAGGAATACGCGAACGCGAGCCATTTCGGCTGCCTCGTCGCGCACGGGCTGTTCGGCCTGTCCGTGGCCGACGGCCTGAAGACCCAGAGCGACTATCGCTTCCTGCCGGGCATGTCGCTCGGCTGGACCTGGGATTTCCTGCTGCCGATCAAGGTCGGCGACGTGCTGCACGTGACGTTCCGCGTCGGGTCGATGCGGGCCAGCAAGAGCCGCCCGGACTGGGGCATCGTCGTGCTGCCGTCGGAACTGATCAATCAGGACGGCCAGGTCGTTCAACGCGGCGAACATCGTCTGATGGTGCCGCGCCGTCCGGAGGCACTGTGATGCAGGCCCGTCCCCTCGAAGGCATTCGCGTCGTCGACTACAGCCATTTCCTGGCCGGCCCGTATGTCGGGCGCTGTCTCGCGGCGCTCGGCGCCGAAGTGATCAAGGTCGAGCGTCCCGGCGCCGGCGACGCCGGCCGTCAGCACGCGACCGTGCTCGACGACCAGCAAAGCGGCTATTTCCTGCAGCTCAACATGGGCAAGCGCGGCGTGAGCGTGAACATGAAGGACGCGCGCGGCAAGGCCTTCATGCAGCGGCTGTGCGACTCCGCCGACGTCTTCATCGAGAACTATCGGCCGGGCGCGCTGGACAAGCTCGGGCTCGGCTATGAAGAACTGTCGGCGCGCAATCCGGGCCTCGTCTACTGCTCGATTTCGGCGTACGGTCACACCGGCCCCGATGCGCATCGCGCGGGCTTCGGGCTGATCGCCGAAGCGAAGAGCGGGATCATGCAGATGGTCGGCACGCCGGGCGAGCGCCCGCCGCTGCTGCGCATTTCGCTCGGCGACATGTACACCGGCATTCATGCGGTCGCGGCGATCAACGCCGCGCTGCTGGGCCGCGTGAAGAGCGGCCGCGGGCAACACGTCGACATGGCGCTGTACGACACGCTGGTGTCGATGCACGAGTATGCGGTGCAGTGCTACACGCTGAAAGGCGTGCTGCCCGAGCAGACCGGGCACGACATGCCGACGTCGACACTCTACGGCGTGTTCCGTGCCGCGGACGGCGATCTCGTGATCGCCGCGCAGGTGGATGATGCGTGGAAGCGCTTCGCCGAGCTGATCGCGGCGCACGGCGGCCCCGCGGGTTTCGGCGCCGACACGCGGTTTCACGACAGCACCGGGCGCAACGCGCACCGCGCGGAGATCCTGTCGGTGGTCGAGCCGTGGGTAGCCGCGCGTTCCGTCGCGTCGGTACTGGACCTGCTGGACGGCATCGACGTGCCCTGCGCGAAGGTGCAGCGCATCGACGAGGTGTTGAACGATCCGCAGATCCAGGCCCGAGGCATGGTCGTCGAGCAACAGCATCCGCGCTATGGCACGCTGCGCCTGCCCAACCTGCCGTTCCGGTTTTCCGATTGCGACACGACGATTCGCGACGTCGCGCCCGATCTCGGCCAGCACAATGCGGAAATCGCGCGTTCCCTCGGGTTCGATGCGGCCGAAATCGACGCGATGCAGGCCGACGGCGTCCTCTATTCAAAAGCGAGCCAATGATGACCGACCAATACGCGGTGATCGGCAATCCGATCGGACACACGAAATCCCCGCTGATTCACGGCCTCTTCGCGCAAGAGACGCGGCAGGACCTCCGCTATACGGCGATCGAGGGTCCGCTCGAGCCGGCAGGCGCCTTTGCTGCCGCGGTGCGTGCGTTTTTCGAGGGCGGCGGCAAGGGCATCAACGTCACCGCGCCGTTCAAGCTCGACGCGTTCGCGATGTCGGACGAACGCAGCGAGCGTGCGCGGCTCGCGGGCGCGGCCAACGCGCTCAAGTTCGACGGCGGCCGCATCCTGGCGGACAACTTCGACGGAATCGGGCTGGTTCGCGATATCGAAGCGAACCTCAATCTGCCGATGGCCGGCAAGCGCGTGCTGGTGCTCGGTGCGGGCGGCGCGGCGCGCGGCGCGCTGTTGCCGTTCCTCGAAGCCGGCCCGGCGGAGCTCGTGATCGCGAATCGCGACGTCGACAAGGCGCGCGCACTGGCCGCGCAGGTCGCCGGGCGCGGCCCGCTGGTTGCCGGCAGCTACGCGGACCTCGCGCGGATGGGACGTTTCGACCTGGTCGTCAATGCGACGTCGGCCAGCCTGACCGGCGACCTGCCGCCCGTCCCGCCGAGCGTGTTCAGTCCGAAGGGAACCGCCTACGAGCTCGCTTATGGCAAGCGTCTCACGCCGTTTCTCCGGCTCGCGAAAAACGCCGGCGTGCACGGGATCGCCGACGGCGTCGGCATGCTGGTCGAGCAGGCGGCCGAGGCGTTCGCATGGTGGCGCGGCGTGCGCCCCGCGACCAGCGCGGTGATCGATCGGCTGGCCGTGCCGTTTGACTGAACAGGCGATGGGATCGGCATGCGGGCGATCCCCATCGCTCCGCGGCATCGATCCCGACAGGGGCGGCACGCGCGATCCGGCAGACCCGGCGCATCGATACGAATGAGCCGTGCCGAGCAACCGTGCCTTGCCGCTGCCCCTCATCCCTCGCCCGATACCGTGCCGAAAACCGTCATGCCGGACACCACGCGCCCCGCTCGCCTGAACTTCGCGCTCATGTTGCCGCTGCTGCTCGCGGCCCAGCCGGTGGCGACCGACAGTTACCTGCCGGCGCTACCGGAAATCGCTGCAGCGCTGGGCTCGGCCAGCGTCAGCCTCACGGTTTTCGCGTTGATATTCGGTATCGGACAATTGCCGATGGGCAGTCTTTCCGACCGGTTCGGCCGCCGTCCCGTCTTGCTGACCGGCCTGGCGCTCTATGCGCTGACCGCATTGGCGGCGGCGCTCGCGTCGACCGCCGCGATGCTGGTGGCCGCGCGTGCGATGCAGGGCTTTGCGATGGCCGCGATACTGGTATGCGCCCGTGCGACGGTACGCGACCGGTACTCGGCGGGCGACGGCCCGTACGTGATGGCGCGCGGTTTCATGGGAATGGGGATGATGGCGTTCCTTGCCCCGATTGCCGGTGCATATGTCGCGCAGCACGCCGGCTGGCGATGGGTACTCGCGGGGATGAGCCTGTATGCGTTCGGCTTGCTCGTCATGTGCTGGTACGGCTTCGAGGAAAGCGCCGCCCGTATCGCGCCGCGCCGGAACTCGACCGGGGACGTGCGCGAGATATTCGGCAATGCCCCATTCAGGGTATGGACGCTGCTGGCCGCGTCGACGTACACCGGCATGTTCTGTTTTCTGCTGCTTTCTCCGACGATCTATATCCGGCAGCTCGGCATCTCGCCCCAGCGATACGGCTGGATACCGGCGAGCGGGACGCTCGTCTATGTCCTGAGCACCTACGGCTGCCGCCAGTTGCTGCGACGTCAAAGCATGCTGCGAACGGTGCGCCAAGGCGCGACGTTGAGCCTTTCCGGCGCGGTGATCCAGGCATTGGGGTGTGCGCTGCTTCCCGGCAGCATCTGGCCGCTGCTCGTCGGGCATGGCGTGTATTGCCTCGGCCACGGAATCCATCAGCCATGCGGGCAGGCAGGGGCGGTCAGCGGCCTGCCTCATCTTGCCGGCCGCGCGGTATCGTGGTCCGGCTTCATCATGATGTTCTTCGCTTTCAGCGTGGGACAGACGGCGGCGGTTTTCACCGATCCGCGCTATCAATCGGGGGCGTGGCCGATGGTGGTGCCGATGCTCGTCGTCGGCGTCACGCTGGTCACGATTGCGTTTGCGTGGTTGCCGAAAATCGGTGGCACGACGTTGGTCGCGGCGACGGTTCCGGCGCGGGCGGTGGATGGTCGATGAGTTGTGGCGGGTAATCGGTGGGTGAAGATGGCGTGGGTGTCGGTGCATCCCTTGTGGTCTCGAAATGGACTGACCGGACGTGACGCTCGACAAGAACGCTGCGATCATGGAAGCACCCATCCGGTGATGCAGCAATACCTGCTCCCTGTCCGACAAGGCGTAGCGCGCAAACCTGCGCTCGCGCTTTTCCGGATCGACAGCTGTCGACCCCGAGCGGCCCTTCACCCTTCTCCAATTCGGTCGTTCATTTTGGGATTTCGGCGAATTCAAGGAGCCAGCCGAGAATTATCTGACACGGCGAAAGCCACACACTGGAGGTGACGACAAAGTTCATCAAGACACTCAATAAACTGGTCGCCAGATGATGTTGACCATGCCTGGCCAGAGCGCAGAGCGAGATGCGCCGAATCCACCGGATCATTCGCCAAGGTGACTTCCAGACAATATTCCTCGTGATTCGCGAACAGGCCCGTTGTAGCTCCCGGGAACCTGGCTTCAAAGATTCTCCGCACGGACTCGGCATCGCCCAAAGGGCTTACTTCGCGAACATCGTTCAGACTTTCCGCATCGAGATTCGTTGGTTTAATGGCGATGATGTCAAAACTCATTGCTGATCCTTCTACGAGTAGATGTTCGGAAATGGATGGAATTGTCAGCAACCTAGCCCCGCCTGTCGAGTGTCCGCTTGTGGCCGACCGCCGCCCGACGTGATTGGCGGCACCGACCCCGAGCGGCCCTTGGCATCGTTTGCGCCGATGATCCTTGTTCGCCATGCACCAGCCCCCCGATGTTGAGCCGCCGCAGTCTCCCCTTGGTTTTGGGGCAGCGCTTGTTCTTCAGGAAACCAACGATCAAATGACCAGGAGGATATCTCGACCGCCGATATGCTTGGTCGACGTGTACACACCGGCTACGGCGCAAACGAAGCGGATCTTATTGTTCGTGAGCGCTTGTGGCTCGTCTCCATACGCCTTCCAGCATCGCAGGCACCCATTGCTCGGCCGGGCAGCGACTCCAGGTGTCGGCAAGAAAAATCATCGATTCGTCACCACCCGTCTGCCGAGCCTTCTCTAGTTCCAACAGCAGAAGCGTACCCGCAGAGTAGGGGCAGCCACCGACCCTTCCCCCCTCTGTCGCTTGACGAAGGACCACGGCCGGGGCGAAAAGGCAGCGACGGCTAGCCATCTCGGGCGTAAGTGTCTGCCGCACCGAGGCGTCGAGATAAAGACCACGCATTTGATTCAGGCCTTTTACGACATTGTGTATTGCTACGCCGACCGCGTGGACGCCTGCAAGGTCACCACCGACCATCGAAGCGAGTAACGCCTTGGCACGCGTCACCTTGCCGGTCACTTGCCAGACCAGATTGCGCAGCGCATTCCCCGGCGCAAGCGATGCAGCAATCACTTCAGCGGCGGCCCAGGTGGCCTCGCCAGCTTCAAAGGTGGGACTGAATAAACGGCCTATGACCTGTTGCACAAGCGGCCCGACTGCAACGTCGGTGTTTGTGTCGCGAACCCACGCTGCCAATGGCTCCAGGTCGGCAGGAGCGGTGCGGATATCCGGTGCGATGGCATTGAGCCTTTGCCACAACGCGTCCTGTTGGATCTCGCGTCCGGTTGCCTTTCTCGCGCTCATCGTCGGGAATCGATGACCGTTGAGGGACAGCACCCCGAGTATGCGGCGGACCAACAGACTGTTGAGAAACGGCTTGCCCGTCCCAAAGGCGCGGTCTAGCGTGCCGTCACGCGCGATTTGAAGGATGTCGGCAGGCTGATCCACCTTGATGACATCGACAAGACCCGGAATATGTTTATGTTCCACGACTATGTTCCTCGAGGGAGTCATTCGTTCAGCTCGCGTGTGACGGCATACCCAGACGTTTTGCCATCGCTGCCACTCGGGCCGCTCGAACAGGGCTGACGCCCGCGATCACCTTCCCGCGCCGTCAGATATGAACCCCGATCATGTCGTCAAAGCACGCTAATATCTATCAGCTACCCGACAGATTGGGATCGTATGAATTCCGATGTACAACGCTATCGACCACAACTTGCAACAACACCGTGGTTCAAGGATTTGCCGATCGAGCTTCAGGACTATCTTGTCGCTCGCTCTGATCTGGTCCGATTAAAGAAGGGGCAACCGCTCTATCGGCGAGGGGAACGGTCGTTCGGCCTGTACGCGATTCTCGATGGTGCATTGTCGATCGGCACCGTCGGAGCGGATGGAAAAGAAGCGTTGCTCGCCGTACTTGGCCCGACCGCCTGGATTGGGGAAGTCTCAATGTTCGATGGGCTGCCTCGCCCGCACGATGCATCAGCAATCGGTAAGACTCTTGTGCTTCATGTACCCGGTCCCGCATTGGAAACCCTGCTTGGAGCTCATCCTACTTACTGGCGGCATTTTGGCTTGTTGATGGCGCAAAAAATCCGGATCTCCTTTGAGAACAACGAAGCCATGATACTGTTACCCGCCGCCCAGCGCCTGGCAAGTCGCCTATTGCTGATCGCTGGTGGCTACGGAGGGATTAATGCGGAACAGAGCAGGATAAGGCTCTCGCAAGATACCTTGGCTTCAATGGTTTCGCTTACTCGGCAGACGACGAACCAGCTACTCAAGAACCTTGAGAGTCAGGGTATCGTCGATCTGAAGTTCGGGGAAATCGTTATTCTTGATTTTGATCGCCTGCGCGCTGCCAGTGCCGGAGATCCCGTTCCTTGAGGCGCAATCCGGCTGCCTAGACCGGTCGGTTTCCAGTGCGTCACTTCGAATCGCGCACGACGAAAGCGTGGCCGGCTGCAGCCCGATGCGTTCCGGCTGCGGCCGACCCACAACGGGCAGTTGAGATCGCGGAAAGCGGACGTTCGTACCATCGCGTGACGACGTGTCGCCGGCGATATGAAGCTTGCGACTGTCGCGAGCCGCAAGCCGCGTCGGCATTGGCGTTCGCTACACAAGCCCTTGAGCGGTCATCGCCAACAATAGTCGTTCAGCGCCGATGCCGAAACCGGCTCCCTCCTGATAGGCGCCGCCACCAACCACTTGCTGTTGTGCTCCGAGTTCGGTACAGCGCATTTCGAAGCCCCGCCCGTTCAGATAGTAGCTGAGGCCCCTGCGGGCCGAATCGTCGACTTCATAGCGAAGGCCGAGTGAATCGAAAAAGCCGATTGCCACCTCCTGGCTGCGTTTGACCGCGGATTCCGGGTTGGGGCATAGATACTCGAATCCTAGTTGGGAGAATTCGCGGTAGCGACCGGCTTGAGGTCGTTCGTAGCGGTAGCATCGAGCGATATAAAACAACATCCGCTCCCGTTGTCGGCCCAGCAACTCGCTGCATCGCTCCTGGAACAGTGCCGTTGCCTCGGGAATCAGGCAGCAGGCGCGTCCCTTCTTATCGGGAAAGGCCCACATCTGGCCGATGATCTCGCTGCCCCCGGCCTTTTGAATGAATGTATCTTGCGACCACAACGCCGGGACAATCGCCTCCTCTGCTCCAACGTTAATGAAGATAGCTCCGGAATTGGGTTTCCATAGCGCGAATTTGCGCGGCTTCCTTGCCAACGATGAAGCGTGTTCCACGAATCATGGTCATGAGAGTCCTCCTCGGGGTAAAAAAAAAGCGCCGTAGGCGCCTTGGTCGTTTGTACAGGAAGGGGAACTGCAATCCCGGATGTCCTGCTATGGACGTAACGAACCACGGCGCATCGAGTGACGACCGTGATGATGACGAGCTTGGTTCGGGACGTTACGGAGTTCCATGCCAGTTATATTGGCACATTAATTTTGATTTGTGAACCGATTCACATGGCTCGGAGGCGACGATGTAATCTCAGGGACCCAAACGAGTCACACGGTAAAGATCGTCGACGATCCATCCTCTGTTGCCGACTGACCGGTTCTGGCCGAACGCGGCCGGCCGCCGGCCTGTGACGCGCGACCGGCGCAGATCGACGGCGGATTCAACCGGCCAACGCAACAACTTGACGGAATCGCTCAGCCGGTGCATCGAAGTTGAGTGTCTTGCGTGGGTGTTCGACGAACCGTAAAGCCGTTGGTTAGTCGTGGCACATGCAAAGCTCGAACTCGTGTCCGTCCGGGCTGCTCAATACGATGCTTTTCATCGATTCGATCTTCAATCCGTCCATCACGATGGAGGCCCCGTTTTCTGTTGCTCGTTTCACGAATTCGTGAAGCGCATTTTCTTCGAACTCAAAGACAGGCACGGAGCTACTGCTTTTTATTTCGTCTCCAAAATCGTTTAACAACAGGCCGAGCCTGTTCGTGCCGATCATGAATTCAGTCCACTTTCCGGACCGCTTGATCGGTTCATATCCGAGAAGTCTTTCCCAGAACGAAGCGGACGTCTCCATATCACTCACCTTCAAATACACGGTTCGAAGCTTCATGACGTGTCCCCGAAATGGATACCAGCCGAATGTATCAGACGCCAAAATAGCTGCCTCTATCGGACCGAGGTGCAGGGCAGACCCGCGGATGCCGGAAATGCTTCGCAGTCTAGACGCACTACGAGGCCGTGGGCCATAGTCAGAAATGACAACTACGGCATACCTTCGACATGGAAGTCGTCATCCATCCGACCGGAAATCCGATGCATGGACGGACGTAGCGCAAGCGCGCCACGCGCCGCCCACCGACTTCAATCAGGCCGCACGCGACACCAACTCGCCCAGCACCGTGTCCAGCGCGACATGGCCGCGCAAGATTTCGTCAGGACCGCTTTCGAAATCGATCCAGCCTTCGTTGAAGCCGTCCAGCATGCGCATGCGCGGGAGCGGATGCTTCATGCCCTGCGCGCGAAACAGCGCTTCCCACGTTCGCCTGTCGACGGCCTCCGCGCGCACGTCCCGACCCAAAACGCGAGCGAAGGCCAGCGCGAGATCATTGGGGCTCACCCGGCGCGGCCCTTCGAGCTCGACGACACGCACCCCGCTCCACGTCTGCTGAAGCAGTTCCGCCGCCACGCGGCCGACGTCCGCGGTGGCGACCATCGGCACGGGCTGGTCGAGCGGCTGCAGGTAACTGGCGACGACGCCATCGTCGCGCGCGGACGCGACATCCCACGCGGCGTTCTCCATGAACCAGCCGGGCCGCAGGAACGTCACCGGCATCGGCAGCTCGCGCAGCGTCTGCTCCATCAGCGTGAGTTGCGTGAGCAGATTAGGCTCGTCAGCCTGCGCGCCAATCGTCGACAGGCACACGACCCTTTCGGGGCGCACCTTCAGCAGCGCGGCAGACACGGCCTCGATCACCTTCCGCGCTTCGGGAAAGCCGGGCGCCGGATCGAACTGCGGCGGCAGCAGGATGAACACGCCCGTCGCGCCGGCGAACGCGGCGGCGAGCGACGAAGCGTCTTCCATGAGGGCGGTCGCCATCTCGCACCCGCGCGCCGCCCACGCCGCGGCCCGCGTCGTGTCGCGTACGACTGCGCGCACGGGCCGACCCGAGGCCAGCAGTTCCCGGGCCAGCGCGCCGCCGACCTTGCCGGTGATTCCAGTGATTGCATACATTGCTCGTTCTCCATGTGTGAATGCGTGGGTCGCATTCTGGACAAACTTCGAATGAAACAAAACGACATGGATGGCATCGGATAAGTGACAATTCGTCATCAATTCGGCATGATCGACGCGGACGCCCGGCATGGCCGCATCATGCAGCGTGGGCGTGTCGGCCTTCTGTGGGTCGCGCGCGGTCCGCCACCCGTTTTCACTCGAACAACCATGAGATCCAGTAGCGAGAAACTGTCCGGCAGCATCAGCGTGTTCGCCGCCGTGGTCGATGCCGGGACGTTTTCGGCTGCCGCCGACGTGATCGGCATGACGCCGCCGGGCGTCAGTCGAGCGATTGCCCGGCTGGAAAGAAAGCTGAACATCCGGCTGTTCAATCGAACGACGCGGTCGGTGTCGCTGACCGAAGAGGGCCGCCGCTTTTACGAGCAGGTCATGCCGCATCTCGCCGGGCTGGAGGAAGCAGCCGCCGCAGCCGCGGGTGGCGCCGCCGCGGTGCGCGGCAAGCTGCGCATCAATCTGGATCCCGTCGTCTATCGGGCCATTCTCGGGCAACAGCTCGATGCGTTCATGGACGCGTATCCCGAGCTCGAAATCGAACTCATGGCGCGAGACAGCCTGGGCGACCTCGTGATGGACGGCTTCGACCTCGCCGTGCGATTCGGCGAACCGCGAGCCTCCAGCCTGATCGCGAGAAAGCTGCTCGATACCGGCGTCGTGACGGTCGCGGCGCCCGCGTACATCGCGCGCCGGGGACGGCCGGAAAAACCCGAGGACCTCGAAAACCGCAACCACCGCTGCCTGGAATTTCGCAATCCGGAGACAGGCAAGCCGTTCGCGTGGGAATTCCATCGCAAGCGCAAACGCATCGTGGTCGACACCCGGGGGCGCCTCACGGTCAACGATCCGGGCGCGCTGCTCAATGCGTGCCTCGCCGGTTCCGGCATTGCGCAGATGCTGCTGCTCGGCGCCGAGCCGCTGATCGCCGACGGCCGCTTGATCAATCTCTTTCCCGAATGGGCCGACGAGCGATATCCGTTATACGCGTACTACCCGTCCCGGCATCACGTGCCGGCAAAGACCCGCGCGTTCCTGGATTTCATGGTCGAACTGACGGGCATTCACGGAGGCGTCGGCACGCGCTAATGCTGTTCCGGCGGAACCCACGGAACCGTGTTTCGACATTCGCTCGCTTCCACACGTGTGGTCCCGATCCGCCTCCGTGAACGCTTCGTGGAACCCGGGCGGATCTCCTGGCCCTGCGTCGAACGACGACTTGTTTGACGAACGACGTCGTTGTCGCCATGCATCCGGACGCTTAGTCTTCCGACGAACGCATCGACACGTCGCCGATGACCACCCCTCTCAATCCTTCCCGCAACGCCGTAACATTGTCCGCACCGTTCAGTCGCTCGAACTCCCGCTGCGCTTCCTGCCAGAGTGGGGATGCCCTTTCGTGCAGACGCCGTCCCTCCTCGGTGAGTTCGACGAGGCGGCTTCGCCCGTCGGTAGGCGAGGGCTTGATCGTGACGAAGCCGTCGCGCTCCAGGAAGCCCACCATTTTCCCCATCGCCGTTCGTTCGATATCGAGCCGCTCGGCCAGGGCGTTGACCGGCGTACTGCCCACTTCGTGCAGGGCAGCCAGGGTGAGGAATTGCGTGATGCGCAGACCCGAGGGCTCGAGATGGCTATCGTAGAGTCGGGAGATCTGCCTGCTCGCCTTCCTGACGGCGAAGCAGTTGCATTGATCGATTCCGAGCGGCTGGTTAACGGGCAACATCTGTTGCGCTCCTGATTTCGGTTAATTGCGCGAACGCTACGCGCGTCGCGCGAAGGTACGATGGTATCTATTGACGAAAGCCGGGAGCAACAGCTGCCGGCATACGATCTGCGCACCTCGTGCCTCGCCGCTGAACCCGGCCTGTAACGACCGCGGTGTTCAAAGCCCTGCCGGCGGCGTGATGTAGCCGGGTATCTCGGCCGCGAGCGTGCGCTTCAGCACCGCTGTCCCCTCGTCGGCCATGACCTCGCTCTTGCCGGCGGCGAGCGCGTCGTAGGTCTGTCGCACGACGTCCTCGGGACTGGCTTTAGGCACGTCGATGCCGTTGGTCAGATCGGTATCCACGAACCCGACGTGCAGACCGAGAACCTGGATGCCACGCTCGCGCAGGTGAAAGCGAAGCTGGTTCGTGTAGCTCCAGGCGGCGGCTTTCGACGCGGCATACGGTGTCAAATAGGGCCGCGGGAGCCACACGATGTCGGAGAGCACGTTGATGATCGCGGCATGCGGCTGGGCCGCCAGGATCGGTTCGAAGGCCTGCGTGACGCGCACCACGCCGTAATAGTTGGTATCGAACATGCGCGCGGATTGCGCCTGCACGTCGGCCGCCAAAGGCCCGTCGATCAGCGCGGCAATGCCCGCGTTGTTGATCAGCAGGGTCGTGTCGGCCGCCAGTTTCGCCGCTTCGGCGATCGACGCAGGATCCGTGACGTCGATCCTGACCGGCACCATGCCCGGCTCGTCGAAACCGCTCGTGTTGCGCATGCCCGCGTACACCTTCGCCGCCCCTCGCCGAAGCGCCTCGCGTGCAAACGCGAGACCCATGCCGCGATTGGCCCCGGTGATGAAGACGTTCGCATTCTTGATATCCATGACCAGCTCCTTGTTCAAAAGCCGCGCGCCGGGGAAGTGCCGATGTCATCCACGCGCGCGCGGGTGCCTGATTCAAAGAAAGACGTGTTCCGGCAACTGTTTCGAAAGCGACTCCCGCAGATGGGCCGCGAGCGTCAGTACGGCGCCAAGCGGGCTCATCCGCACGCTGACGCGCGACACCGAGCCGTCGGCGTTGCGATCGGCGACCGCGACCGCGCTCAACGTCTCGCCGCTCGTCAGAACGGCCTCGTATTCGAGAAAGAGCCGCGAGCCGACGGCTTGAACGAACGTGGGCGTCTGTGACACGTAAAAGGCCCCGACGGCGTCGACGGCGAGCCGGATTTCGTCGCGCCCGATGACGGGAGCGCGCAACACCGAACTGATGAGCTCGGCGTCGGCCGTCAGATCATCGAGAAACGGGTGACGATCGGGTTGGATGGGTGACATGTTCAAACCTCTCGATTCGTTTCAAGGACGTGCTCACACGAATGCAGCCCGATATTTCGCGACGAACTGCTGGACCGACAGCGGCGGCTTTCCGGTGACCTTCTCGACGACGTCGTTGGTGCCCGAGAAGATGCCGTCGCGGTAGTTCTGCGCGACTTCGACCAGATGCTGCGTGAGGAACGGCGGAAACTTGTAAAGGGTTTCCATCTTGGTTCGGAATGCCTCGATGGAAGTCGGCGCGTATTCGATCCTGGCGCCGAGCACCTCGCTCATCGCGGCCGCGATCTCGACGTGGTCCATCTCGACGGGGCCGTGGAGCGTGTAGGTCTTGCCCTCGTGGCCTTGGGGGTTGGCGAGGATATGCGCGATCACGCGTCCCTGATCGTCACTGGCGATGGGCGCGTGACGGCCGTTGCCAAACGGAAATTCGATCTTCTTCGTGGCCCAGATCTCGCGCGCAAAATGCGGATAGACGAGCCAATCGGCAAAGAACGTCGGGCGCAAATGCGTCGTGGCGACACCCGACCAATCGAAGACCTGCTCGGAGACCCAGTGATCCTGTGCCGCGTGGCTCATCGACTCCCGGCGCGCGGAAATCTGCGACATGTTGACGATCGCCGTGACGCCCGCTTCCTTTGCCGCCTGCGCGAAATAGGCCGCGGCCCCGATGATTCCCGGCGCGATCGGATGAAGGAAATACGCCGACCGGATGCCTTCCATCGCTGCCCGAATGTCGTCGATGCTGGTGAAGTCCCCGACCGCGACATCGACACCGCGCTGCCTCAGGGCGGCCGCCCGATCGTCGTCCGTACGCACATAGGCCCGCACGCGTTGGTTCATCTTGAGCAGTTCGTCAATGGCAATACCTCCGGTACGCCCAGTTGCACCGCTCACAAGAATCTCTGGCTCGTTCATCGCTTCGCTCCGTTCGAAAGTGAGAGCATATGCTCCCTTGAGACGAAGATTAGGAGCATATGCTCTCATCGTCAAGTTTTTTTTGGTTGGTGCCCCGGATAACGTCACGATCGGTTCGACGGACGGCATTGTTGGCGAGCATCGGCAGGATGCCGGGCAGGTGTTCCGCAATTGAAAGCGTCAGAGGCGTCGATATCGTGGTTGCCTACCTCGATAAAAACGATCGACGCGAACGCATGCACCACGTCGCGTCGATCATCCCCGCTCAAATCTGCTGCTGGCCGCCGTCGACGAACAATTCGATGCCGTTCACGAAGCTCGCATCGTCTGAAGCGAGGAACAGCGCCGCGCTCGCGATCTCGCCCGGCTCGCCAAGACGCCCCATCGGAATCTGGGCCGCCAGATAATCGGCGAGCCCCTGCCGCTGAGCCGCATCGTCACCGGCGAGATCGAGCAGGCCGGGCGTGCGGGTCGCGCCCGGGCTGATCGTGTTCACGCGGATGCGGCGTTCCTTGAGGTCGAGAATCCAGCTGCGCGCAAACGCACGCACCGCCGCCTTCGAAGCCGAATACACGCTGAACGCAGCGGTGCCCGCGCTACCCGCCGTCGAGCCCGTAAGAATCACCGATGCGCCATCGGCAAGCAGCGGCAGCGCCTTTTGCACGGTGAACAGCACGCCCTTTACGTTGCGATCGAAGGTGTCGTCGTAGTGCGCTTCGGTGATGCTGCCCAGCGGCAGCATCGAACCGCCGCCGGCATTCACGAACAGCACATCGAGGCGCCCCTGTTCTTCCTTGATTTGCGCATACAGCGCATCGAGTTCATCGAGCTTCGTGGAATCGGAACGCACGCCGGTCGCGTTGCCGCCGGCTGCGCGAATCCCTTCCACGGCGGCATCGAGTTCAGCCTGCCGGCGGCCCGTCAGATAGACGTGCGCACCGTCAGCCGCGAAGCGTTGGGCGGTGGCCAGGCCGATGCCGCTGGTTGCGCCGGTGACGAGTGCGATCTTGTTGTCGAGTTTGCGTGCCATGGTATTGCTCCTTTTCAGTGGGTCAGCCGTGTTGGGGTTGGGTGTTACGTGCTGCGTTGTGAGGAGAATATCGACGGCTCGATCTTTTCGAAATAGAATCAATTGCAAACAAACGTTGCATAAATGCAAAGATGAGGGGAAATGGCGCAGCTACCTGATTTCGAAGGGCTCGCGATGTTCGCGAAAGTGGCCGAGCACGGGTCGTTTGCGGCTGCGGCGCGCGCGACCGGGGTGTCCGTCGCTACCGTTTCACGCGGTGTGGCGCGTCTGGAGGACCGGCTCGGCGCGCGGCTGTTCAACCGCACGTCGCGCCAGCTCTCGCTGACCGAGTTCGGCCGGACGATCAGCGAGAAGGCCGGCGAGATCTATCGCCAGGCCGAGGAGGCGGAAAGCTCGGCGCGCGAAATGTCGGTGCAGCCGCGCGGGCTGGTGCGTCTGGCCGTACCGATGTCGTTCGGGCTGCGCTGGGTCGCGCCGCTGCTGCCGGGCTTCTTTCGCGCGTATCCGGAGGTATCGATCGACCTGCATTTATCGGATGCGTCGGTCGACCTGGTCGCCGATGGATTCGACGCGGCGTTGCGGATCGCCGCGCTGCCGGATTCGTCGCTGGTCGCGCGTCGGCTGTGCGCGGTCACGCAATTCGTGGTGGCGTCGCCGGAATATTTGCGGCGCGAAGGGCGACCCATGCATCCGAGCGAGCTGGCCGATCGCCCTTGCCTGTCGTACGCCTATCGCGCGCGGAGTGCCGTATGGCGCTTCACGAACGACGCGGGCGACGAGGAGGCGGTCATGCCGACGGGCCCGCTACGCGTCACCAACGCCGATGCCCTGCTGCCGACGCTGCTCGACGGTCTTGCGATCGCCGAGTTGCCGGAGTTCATCGCGTACGAATATCTGGCCGATGGCCGCCTTGAAACCATTCTCACCGACTGGTCGCTGACGAAGGGCGGTCTTTATTTCGTTACGCCGTCGGCACGGGCGCGGCCCGCGAAGGTGACGGCGTTGTCCAACTATTTCGCCGAACATCTGGGCAATCCCGTCTGGCGATGGCCAAAATGACGTCCCGGCGGGTGGGCCGGTCAAGCACCCTGACCCATGACCTCGCTGTCACCTGATGTCCTCGCCTCTCCCCGTCAAGCCCGCTGCCGCCCGAAAGCGGCCGCACGTCACGTCGCCCGCGCTCTTCCCGCCTTTTGCGAAGGACAACTGCCAAGGAGCTCGACCAGCCGTGCCTCGCATCCGGAAAACGCGTACCCGCGCCGCTGCGAGATCATGAACGTCAGCGGACGCATGTGCCACGCACGCCGCTGGAGCTCGACGAGCGTTCCGTTCGCGAGGTCTGCCTCGACCATATGGCGCGGCATGTGCCCCCAGCACAAGCTCCCCCTGAGCAGGTCGTGCTTCGCGCCGAGATCGTTCACCCACCACTGGCGTTCACTGACGACCCCTTGCTGGGTCTTTTCCGCATCGGGCTGATTGTCGGTGACGACGAGCTGGATGTGCCGGCCGAATTCCTCGCGCGGGATCGGTTTCGCCAGTGCGGCCAGCGGATGCGCCGGCCCACATACGGTCACCATTTGCGCATCGAGTAAATGATGCCGTTCGATGGTGCCTGGGCTCAGCTCGGGCACGTCCGTGATCGTCACCGCCAATGCGCACGTGCGCTGGAGAACCAGGCGCTCGCCGCCCTGCATGGTGGTCATGCGCAGATTGATGGCAACCGTTGGACATTCCGCCTGAAGCGTGCGCAGGCATTCGATCAGGTGCGCACGCGGGAAATAGGTGTCGATGGAGATCGACACCTGCGGGACGCCGGTTTCGGCAATCGCAACCGCACGCATCTTCATTTCCTCGGTGCGTGAGATGACCCCGCGCGCATCGGGCAGCAGGCTGCGGCCGGCCGCCGTGAGCGTCGCCTTACGCGTGTTGCGCTCGAACAGCATCACGTCGAAGGCGCTCTCGAGCGCGCTGATCGCATGACTGATCGCCGACTGCGCGCGCCTCAGTTCCCTCGCGGCGCCGGAGAAGCTTCCCTGGTCGCACACGGCGACGAACGCGCGAAGCTGATTGATGGTGACGTTGTCCAGCATATATCTATCTAAAAAGTAGATGGTACTTATAGATATTCAGTCAATTGGCTTCATGAATCAAGCGCGCCAGAATCGGGTTGTCGCTTTTGTTTCCAAGGACGCATGACATGAACAGACTGAACGGCAAGACCGCCGTGATCACCGGTGGCGCAACCGGCATCGGCCGCGCCGCGGCAAAGCGCTTCATCGACGAAGGCGCTGTCGTCTTCCTCTTCGGCCGCCGGCAGGCGGCACTCGATGCGGCGTTGGCCGACCTGGGACCCAATGCCCGCGCGGTGAAGGGCTCGGTCTCCGATCCGGCCGACCTCGACCGGCTCTACGCGGCGGTCAAGGCGGAGCGCGGCACCCTCGACATCGTCTTCGCCAATGCGGGGACGGGAAGCCCGCTTCCACTCGGCCAGATCACCGCCGAACACATCGACGACACGTTCGACACCAACGTGAAAGGGACGATCTTCACGGTCCAGAAGGCGCTGCCGCTGATGGGCGCGGGCGGGTCGATCATCCTGACCGGCTCCAGCGCCGGCACCACGGGCGCGCCCGGCTTCACGGCCTACAGCGCAAGCAAGGCCGCGGTGCGCAACCTCGCCCGGACCTGGGCCGAGGACCTGAAGGGCACCGGCATCCGGGTCAACGTGCTGTCGCCCGGCGCGACGGCGACCGAACTCGCCAAGGAAGCGCTCGGCGAAGCGGGCCAGAAGGCCTACGGCGCGCTGACGCCGCTCCAGCGCATGGCCGATCCGGCAGAGATCGGGGCGGTGGCCGCCTTTCTTGCGTCGTCGGACAGCAGCTTCATGACCGCCAGCGAGGTCGCCGTCGATGGCGGCCTGGCACAACTCTGAGGAGAAGGACCACATGACTCAATCGCTAAAAGGCAAGACAGCGCTCGTGACCGGCGCATCCCGAGGCATCGGACGCGCCATCGCCGAACGTCTCGCCAGGGACGGGGCGACAGTCGCGCTGACCTACAACGCCAGCAAAGCCGGCGTGGACGAGGCGATCGCTGCGATCGAGAAAGCGGGAGGCACCGCGTTTGCGATTCATGCGGATCTCGTCGACCCGGCGAGCGTCCCGGCCTTGTTCGAACGGCTCGACGACGAGCTCACCCGGCGCAACGGCAGCAAAGCCCTCGACATTCTGGTCAACAACGCCGGCAATTCCGGCTGGCTTGGCTTCAAGGACGCGACGCCGGAAAGTTGGGACACGCTGATGGCGGTCTACGCCCGCGCGCCGTTCTTCATCGTTCAGGCCGCGCTGGATCGCCTCGCCGATGGCGCGCGCATCGTCAACATTTCTTCCGCTGCCGCCACGAAGCCCGTCACGGCGGCGCCCGTCTACTCGATGGCGAAGGCGGCCATCAACACGCTGACCCATACGCTCGCCATCGAGCTGGGGCCGCGTGGCATCACCGCGAACGCCGTCGCGCCGGGCTTCACGCGAACGGATGCGAACGCCGCCTTTCGCGAGAATCCCGAACTCGTCAAGGCGGCCGAGGCGCAAATCGCGCTGGGCCGCTTTGGCGAGCCTTCGGAAATCGCGGAGGTCGTGGCGTTTCTGGCCTCCGATGAAGGCCACTGGGTGACCGGCCAGACGATCGAGGCGAGCGGCGGTTACAAGCTCTGAGCACACCGGGAAACGAAGGAGAAACACATGCGTTACGCCATCATCGGCTTCGGCAAGATCGGCCACGCGCTTGCCAATGCGTTCGCCCGCAACGGCATCGAAGTGGCCGTTGCAACCACACGCGATCCGGCAAGCTTTACGGCCGAAGCGGCCGCGATCGGACCGACGATCACGCCCACGACCCTGGCGGAAGCGGTCAAGGCGGACATCCTCTTTCTGGCGGTTCGTTTCGAATCGCACCCGGCGGTCGCCAAAGCGCTGGCCGACTGGAACGGGAAGACCATCATCGACGCGATGAACACGCAGGCCCCGTTGGACGAACTGGACGGCCTCCCGTCCTCGGCCTTCGTCGCGAAGGCGTTCACCGGCGCCAGGCTGGTGAAAGGCTTCAACCATCTGGTCGCTGGCGTCCTTGGCCAGGACCCCGCCGTCCACGGTGGCAGGCGAGTCGTGTTTCTGGCGAGCGACGATGACGAGGCCGCGGCGGAGGTCGGTGCGCTGGCGGAAAAACTCGGCTTCGCGCCGATCCAGCTTGGCCGGCTGTCGGAAGGCGGATGGCTGGTGCACGCGCGCGGAAAAAGCTGGGGACGCCTGATCTTCAAGGACTTGGTCAGGTTCGACTGATCAAGCTCGATGTCCAGGCAGTTCGTCGAGTCGAATGGTCGGTGCCGAGCGCCGACTTATCCTGCCTGCAAGACGGCAGGATCGATCTCGCGAGCCGTCAGCCCGAATCGCGCCATGCGAGCGCGATGGTCCGGCGAGCCGAGATAGGCACGAAGTTGCCGATCAAACGCGTCGAGAAGACCCCGGTTTTCCCGGTTGAATGAAAACGCGCCCAGCGGAGGCATCCGCTGGCTGCCGTCGACATCCGACTCGTGCGCGACGGCCTCGATCATCGCGCTGCCTATCCGGCCCGCCACGATTCGATTGCCCAACGCGGTGCTCGCATAGGCGTCGATCACGCCGGAGAGAACGGCCGCGATCGCGTCGGCTTGCTGTTCGAACACGACGATTTGCCGCCGGCTCACGCCTGACGCCATCGCCGAATCGTGCTGTACCTGTCCGGCGATGATGCCGAGGCGCACATCAGGACGTTCGGCGATCGACGCATAACTCGTGAGCGCCTTCGGGTTTCCGGGTCGAACCAGAAAACCGTCTCCGATCCCCCACACCGGCACGCTGAACGCGACGGTATGGGCCCGCTGCGGCGTCACGAAGAGCGGCACATTCATGTCCCAGTGACCGGCTGCAACGCCGGGCAGCAATTCGCTGAACGTCGTCGCGCAATACTCGATCCGGGTGACGCCTATCTGCCGGAGGACCGTCGTCGCGAGCTCGAGATCGGCGCCGGTAGCGGTGCCCTCCGCTTCGGTCCAGCCGAATGGCGGCTCTTCGATGTACGCAATGGTCACCTTCATCGCTTTCTCTCGCAAGCCGAAGAATCGATCAGGAATTCGTCAGCTTACCGTGGGAAGTCGAGGTCCACTACGTGTGGAAAAAATTAATTCGGGCGTAAGCAAATTGACGACATTATTTTGGTGAGGCCGTCAGGCGTGACGGAATGAATGGGCTCCACGCTATTCGACGTTATCCGCCACGTCCGTCATCCGGATCATGTGCGGCTTGATGCCGTCGTCCTCGGCCGTCGCGGCCTCCTTCGGATGAATCAGCGCTTCGAGCCGCGCCTTCGTCGCGACGAACTCGGGCGTATTGACCTGCGAATAATCGCGCGGCCGCGGCACCGGCACCTCGATCAGTTCCTGCACTCCGCCCGGATTCGCCTTCAGCACCAGGATCCGGTCGGCCAGAAAGATCGCCTCGTCGAGGTCGTGCGTGATGAACAGGATCGTCACGTCGATGTTGCGCCAGATGTCGAGCAGGTGCGTCTGCATCCTCGCACGCGTCTGGGCGTCGAGCGCGCCGAACGGTTCGTCCATCAGCAGGATGCGCGGACGGTTCGCGAGCGCGCGGGCGATCGCCACGCGCTGCTTCATGCCGCCCGACAACTGGTGCGGATACACGTCGGCGAAACGCGTCAGCCCGACGAGATCGAGCCACTGCAGCGCCTCGCGCTCGGCCACGCCACTGCTGCTGCCGTTCATTCGCAGACCGAACATCACGTTCTTCTTGACCGTGAGCCACGGAAACAGCGTATAGCCCTGGAACACCATCCCGCGATCGGCGCCCGGCCCGTCGACCGGTTTGCCGTCCAGCAGCACCTCGCCGCTCGTCTGCGCGTCGAGCCCGGCCAGGATCCGGATCAACGTCGACTTGCCGCAGCCGGACGGGCCGATCACGCACACGAACTCGCGCCGGTGCGTGCGGAAACTGATGTCGTCGAGCGCGACGCACTCGCCCTGCGGCGTCGTGAAACGCTTGCCGACGTGTCGCACGTCGAGTATCACGTCGCGGGCCTTCAGCCGCGCGAAGCGCTCGCGCACCGCGTCGGATTGAATCAGGTAATCGGGGATGGCTTGCGGGTTCTGCATGATGCCCTCTGCGGAAATCGGTCGATGGAGACGTGCGGGCGGCGCTCACGCTTTCAGCGTGCGGTCCCATGGAAAGAGCCGGCGGCCGAGCAGACCGAGCACGATGTCGGTGCCGAGACCGATGATCCCGATCATCAGGATCGCCGCATACACGTTGTCGAAATGCTGGTAACGCGCCTGCTGGCTGATGTACCACGTGATGCCCGAACTCGTGCCGACCAGCTCGGCGACGATCAGGTAAGTCCATGCCCAGCCGAGCAGGATCCGCTGATCGCGATACAGGTCCGGCAGCACGCCCG
>Ga0209370_1000231_pt1 | contig 99193 bp, 99 predicted proteins | sample AgamicAtPrz_FD_187164 | JGI IMG/M metagenome (GOLD analysis project Ga0209370, IMG submission 187164) | Agave microbial communities from Guanajuato, Mexico - At.P.rz (SPAdes) (version 2) | ecosystem: Host-associated > Plants > Phyllosphere > Phylloplane/Leaf | place: Guanajuato, Mexico...
GCCCCACGCCCCACGCCCCACGCCCCACGCCCCACGCCCCACGCCCCACGCCCCACGCCCCACGCCCCACGCCGAGACTACGGAAAACGACGCTCCAGCGGTCGTCAAGCGTCGTTTTCCGTAGTCTCGGCGCCGATGGCCGGGCCCTGGGTGAGCGGGGCCGGGCCTGGCCGAGCCGGCGGGCACATGCCGGGAGCGGTGCGGGGTGCGCGCCGATCAGGCCTCGTCGTCGGGGGCAGGCGGGTCGGCGGTCCAGGCGGCGGCGAGCAGGACGATGCGGGAGATCAGGTTCATCCAGACCAGCAGCGTCACGATCACGGCGAAGGAGGTCAGCAGCGCGTTCTTGCTCGCCGACCCGGCCACCACCGACGTGCCGAGCACCCGGACGACGCCGAGTCCGATCCCGGCGATGATCGCGCCGCCGCGCAGGTCCTTCCAGGGCGGTCGGATCCCGGCCAGCAGCACCACGATCAGGCAGAACGTCGCCGCGTCCACCACGAAGGCGACCAGGATGCCCAGCACCCGGACGGTGATCGCCCCGGCGGTGGAGTCCTCCAGCCCGACCAGGCCGAGCAGCCAGTCGGCGGCGGTGGTGGTGGCGATGCCGAGCACCGCCGAGAGCAGGATCGCCACTCCGAGACCGACGAAGGCACCGAGCTGTCGCGCCTTGTCCAGGACCGCGTTCTCACCGCCGGAGGCCGGCTCGCCGAACATCGCGCGCACCGCCGTGCGCAGCGCCGCCATCGCGGAGATCGCCGACATCAGCAGCACCACGAACGCGATGATCGACGCCAGCCCCAGTCCGGCGCTGAATTGCAGGGACTCCGGGTCGATCAGTCCGGAGGAGTCGCCGCCGGTGTCCACCAGCCCGGGCAGATTCGCGTCGATGGCGTCGAGCACGCTCTGCCGCAGGCTCTCGTTCCCGCCGAGCACCGCCATGAAGACGGTGTAGCCGATGGTGAGCCCGGCGAAGACGGAGAACAGCGCCGCATAGGCGATGCCGCCGGTGAGCACACCGCCACCCGCCTCGCCGAAGCGCGCGTTGGCCCGCGCCGGCCGGGTCCGCTGCCACCAGGCCAGGAGTGCCTGCACCCGGGCGACGACGCCGCCGATGCCGCCGGGATAGGTCCGGGCACCGACGTCCTTGCGATCACCGGCGGCGGTGTCGGCACGGCCGGCCACCTTCGCGTGAATCTGCCCCGATCCTCGTGGTTCTGCCGCCGGACTCATGCAGGTGACCCTAGGAGTCGGCGGGGTCCCCGGCATCCCGAACGGGCTGGTCGCCGGGGGCGAGCGGGTGCGCTGCCAGCACCCGCCACCGGCCGTCGTCGCCGTGTTCGTAGACCTGGATGTCGGTCACCGGGAACCGCGCGTCGAAGTCGGCCAGCTCCGCGAATGCCTGGTCGAGCGCCGGGTCCGGAACGTCGTGCGCGATCGTCACGTGCGGGTGGTAGTGGAACCGCAGCTCCTGGGCCAGCACGCCGGTCCGGATCCGTCCCTCGAGTGCCTCGCAGGCGGCGATCCCCTCGGCGACCTGGACGAACACCACCGGTGACACCGGTCGGAAACTCGCGGTGCCGCGCAGGTGCACCACGAACGGCCCCTGGCTCGCGGCGACCCGTGCCAGGTGCTCGTGCACAGCGGGCAGCTCGTCCTCGCGCACCGTGGTGGGCCCGAGCAGGGTGATGTGCGGCGCGATCAGGTCGGCCGCCGGGTCACCCACCCGCGCCCGGGCGTCGTGCAGGGCGGTCGCCCACGGCTCGGGGATCCCGACCGCCACCCCGATCCGGAGCGTGCCCGGGTCGCAGCGGACGATCGGGATCGCCTGCGTGTGGTCGGTCATGCCGTCCGGCGCGGGAGCAGCCCGAAGCGGTCCGCGATCCGCCGCAACACCGGCGCGGCGATCTCCGCCGCCTTGTCGGCTCCGTCCGCCAGCACCGCGTCCAGCTGTGCCGGATCGGACAGGTAGTGGTTCACCCGCTCCTGGAACGGGGTCAGGAAGTCGACCACGACGTCGGCGAGGTCCACCTTGAGGTGGCCGTAGCCCTTGCCCGCGTAGTCGGCGACGATCGCGTCGATCTCACGACCGGTGAGCGCCGAGTAGATGCTGAGCAGATTCGCGATCCCGGGCTGGTTCTCCCGGTCGTAACGGATCTCCGAGCCGGCATCGGTCACCGCCGAGCGGATGCGCTTGGCGACCGTCTTCGGCGGGTCGAGCAGCTCGATGATGCCGTTCGCGCTGGAGGACGACTTGCTCATCTTCGACGTCGGGTCCTGCAGGTCGTAGATCTTCGCGGTCGCCTTGACGATGTGCGCCTCGGGGACCACGGCCGTGCCCTCGCCGAACCGGGAGTTCAGCCGCTGGGCCAGGTCGCGGGTCAGCTCCAGGTGCTGGCGCTGGTCCTCGCCCACCGGCACCAGGGCGGTGTCGTAGAGCAGGATGTCCGCCGCCATCAGGATCGGGTAGGTGAACAGACCGACGGTGGTGCCCTCGGCACCGTACTTGCTGGACTTGTCCTTGAACTGGGTCATCCGACCGGCCTCGCCAAACCCGGTCTGGCAGGACAGCAACCAGGCCAGCTCGGCGTGCTGGGCCACGTGCGACTGCACGAAGAGGATGGACCGCTCCGGGTCGACACCCGCCGCCAGGTACTGCGCGGCGGTGCGCCGGGTGCGCTCGCGCAGCACCGCGGGATCCGGGGCCACGGTGAGCGCGTGCAGGTCGACCACGCAGTAGATCGGGTCGTAGGAGTCCTGCAGGGCCACCCACTGGGTGAGCGCGCCCAGGTAGTTGCCGAGGTGGAGGGAATCGCTGGTGGGCTGCATCCCGGAGAAGATGCGCGGCATACCTGGAGCCATGGGTCCATTCTTGCTTGTCGGAGGGGAGGGGGAGGTCGAGGAGGCTTAGGTCGCCTCGTCGTCGAAGGGGGCGCGGGTGATCGCCGGGGTCGCCACCGAGGCGGAGGCGGTGGCGGAGGCGGCACCGCCGACGGCGGCAGCACCGGCAGCACCGGCAGCACCGGCTGTAGCGGGCCGCACCGGTTCGGGGTCGAGCAGGGCGTCACGCACGATCCGGCGCGGGTCGTAGCGGCGCGGGTCGAGGGCAGCCCAGTCGATGTCCTTGACGTCCTCGCCGAGCTCCTCGTCGACCTTGGTCCGCGCGTCCTGCAGGAAGTGCCGGGCCTGCTTGGTCAGGCGCGCCAGCTGCTCCGCGTACTTCGGCAGCCGGGTCGGGCCGATCACGATCACGGCGACGAGCAAGATCACGAGGAACTCGCCGCCATTGATCCCGAACATCTGGCCAGGCTACCCGCCGAACCGACCGAGCGGGAGCGCCCGGTGTCAGGGCAACGAGACGGCGGCGGCCAGGGTGTCCCAGCCACGGGTCAACCGTGCGGGCACCCCGTCGTCGTAACCGTTGCCCGGGAAGGCCGACACCACCTCGGTCGCCGACGCGCCGTCGTCGGCCGACACCACCTCGACCACGGTGTCGCCGTCCTGCCAGGCCAGGTGCCACGGTGCACGTGACAGCAGGTAGACGGTGCGGTCGTCCAGGGTGAGCTGATCGGCACCGACCAGCGCGGCGGCGTCGAGCTGCCCGTGCTGCTCGGTGACCACCAACTCGCCCAGCGGACCGCTCAGCCCGACCCGCAGGGTCTCACCGCCGTCCTGCAACCCGACCGAGGTGACCGACCAGCCCGCCGGGATCTCGGTCGGGGAGGTCCAGCCGGACTGCCGGATCCACCGCAGATACTCCTCCGTGCTGGAACCCTCGGTGCTGGCGGCCGAGACGGTGGTCGCGGCGACCTCGGTCTGCCCCAGCAGGGACAACGCCTCCTGCGGCTGCGCGGACGGGGTGACAGCGACCGGGCGGCCGCCGAGCACGAACAGCCCGACAGCGACCACCCCAACCCCGGTCACCGACCCGACCAGGACGCGCAGGCCACGGCGGGGCGGGGCGATCTCCCCGGTCAGCGCACGATGGGTCGACGTCGACACCCGGCGCGCCGGTGCCGCCTCCGGCCGCGGTGACGAGGGCGGCGCGAATCCGCCCGGCGCACAGCCGAGCGCCAGCAGACGGGCGGTCAGGTCGCCGTCCGGGCGGACGTCGCACACCTGGGCCATCAGCTGTCGCGCCCGCCGGGCGTCGGCGAGCTCGGTCGCACAGCGCTGGCACCCGGCGACGTGCGAGAGCGCCCGCTCGTTCGCGGCGGGGCTGAGCTGACCGTCGACGACGGCGCTGACCAGGTCCCCGAGGTGCGCGCTCACCGCACGACCGCCTCGGCCGGCTCGACCGCCTCGATGGCGCGGGGCGCACGGTGCTCCAGCGACACCCGCAGTCGGGCACGCGCACGGTGGATCCGGGACCGCACGGTGCCGAGCTTGATGCCGAGGGTCACCGCGATCTCCTCGTAGGAGAGTCCCTCGATGTCGCACAGCACGACCGCGGCGCGGTAGTCCGGCGGCAGTTCGTCCAACGCCGCCTGGATGTCGACGTCCAGGTTCTCGTGCTCGAAGGCCCGTTCCGGTCGGTCGAGGCCCTCGGCCGCCGGGAACCGGTCGGACTCCTCCCCCATCGCGTCCATCCGGATCCGCTGCTTGCGCCGGGCGGTGTCCAGGAACAGGTTGGTCGTGATGCGGTGCAGCCAGCCCTCGAAGGTGCCGGGGGTGTAGTTGGACAGCGAGCGGAACACCCGGATGAAGGTCTCCTGGGTGAGGTCCTCGGCGTCCTGCCGGTTGCCGGTGAGGCGGTAGGCCAGGCGGTACACGCGCGCCGAGTGCTCGCGGACGATGGACTCCCAGCTCGGCGGCTGCCAGTCCGTGTCGGGTGCCGAAGTGGCCAATCGACGTCCTTCGTATCAGCGACCCACGCGATGCGGGCCGGAGAACCAGTGTTCCATGCCAACGTGAACGAAGGCGGAGAAGTTCCCGGGCACTAGGCTGAGCAGCGCTATCAACCGCATCGCATCCAGGAGGGCACCATCGCCACCGACAAGGCCGGGAGCTGGGTCTACGCCGAGGGCTTCGTGCCGGAGGACGACACCCTGCTGCGTGCGCGGGAACGGGCGGCCGAACTGGGCTGCACCGCGGTTGCTCCGGGCACGGGGGCGGCGCTGAGCATGTTGGCAGCGGCCTCGAAGGCACGAGCGGTGGTCGAACTGGGCACCGGTGCCGGCGTCTCGTCGCTGCGGTTGCTGCGCGGGATGCCCGCCGACGGCGTGCTGACCACCATCGACGTGGAGGTGGAGCACCAGCGGGCGGCGAAGCAGGCGTTCGCCGAGGAGGGCATCCGGCCCGCCCGCACCCGGACCATCTCCGGCCGCGCGCTGGACGTGCTGCCCCGGCTGACCGACGCCGCCTACGACCTGGTGTTCGTGGACGCCGATATCGAGAACTACCCGGCCTATGTCCGGCAGGCGGTCCGGCTGCTGCGCCCCGGCGGCGTGCTGGCCGTGGACGACGCGCTGTGGCACGACCGGGTCGCCGACCCCGCCCGGCGGGACGAGGCGACCACCCTGGTGCGGGAGACCGGCCGGATCGTGCGCGACGACGACGACCTGATCGTCAGCCTGCTGCCGGTGGGCGACGGGCTGCTGGTGGCGGTCCGGCGCTGAGGCCGGACCGCCGAGCCAGCGCCTACCGCAGTGCGCTCAGGTAGCTGAGCAGGAGGCGTGCGCCGTAGCCGGTGGCACCCTCCGTGAGTTCGTGCTTGTCCGCGGGCGAGCGACCCGGACCGGCGATGTCCAGGTGGGCCCAGGCACGCGAGCCGACGAACTCCCGCAGGAACAGTGCCGCGGTGATCGACCCGGCGCCGTACTTCAGGTCCTGCGCGACGTGCCGCAGGTCCGCGACGTCCGAGTGGGTGGCGTCGGTGTAGTCGGCGACCAGCGGCATCTCCCAGGCGGGCTCGCCGCTGATGTCGGCGGCCGCGGTCAGTGCGTCCACCAGCGGCCGATCCGTCCCGTACAGGGCAGCGTGCTGCTTGCCCAACCCGATGCTGGCGGCGCCGGTCAGGGTCGCCACGTCGATCAGCACGTCCGGGTCCAGGGTGGCGTCGGCGAAGGCCAGCGCGTCCCCCAGCACCAGGCGGCCCTCGGCGTCGGTGTTCGCCACCTCGACCGTGCGCCCGCCGTACATCCGCAGCACGTCGGCCGGACGGAAGCTGGCGGCACCGAAGTGGTTCTCGGCCAGCGGCAGCACCGCCGTCACCCGGTGCGGCAGACCGGCGTCGGCGGCCGCGAGGACGGCGGCGAGCGCCACCGCGGCCCCGGCCATGTCGGTCTTCATCGTGACCATCGCCTCGCGCGGCTTGATCGAGATCCCGCCGGTGTCGTAGGTGATGCCCTTGCCGACCACGACGACGTGGCGTCCGGTGGCGTGCTCCGGCCGGTACTCCACGGTGACCAGTCGGGGCGAGGAGGCGGAACCGGCACCGACGGCCAGGATGCCGCCGAAGCCCTGCGCCGCCAATTCCTTGGGCCCCCGGACCGTGACCGTCAGCCCGGCCGCCTGACCCAGCTCGGCGGCCCGATCGGCCATCCACTCCGGGTTCTTGATGTTCGACGGGGTGTTCGCCAGGTCCCGGACCAGCCAGGTGGCGGTGGAGCCGCGCACGGCGGTGTCCAGCGCATCGCCGGTGGCGTCGTCGTCCCGACCGACCAGCACCAGCTCGCCGGCGGGCAACTCCCGCGCCGGGACCGGCGCGCCGATCCGCTGCACGCGGTAGTTGGCCAGCAGGTAGCCCTCGGCGAAGGCCCGCACCGACTCCGGCGACTCGGTCCCGACCGTCGTGAGCACCCGGCGCAGGCCACGGGTGGCCCGGGCCAGGGCGGCACCGGCGCGGCGCATGGCCAGCGGGGAGGAGTCGCCCACGCCGACCAGGACGACCCGGCGCGGCAACGACTGCCAGGGCAGTGCGGCGCTCCCGCTGCCCACCGGCCGGGGCAGCAGCAGGGTCCAGGCCTCACCGGCGGACCCGGTCAGGTGCGCGCGCTCGGCGAGCTCGGCCAGGTCGATGCCGTAGCGGGCGGCCGCCTCCGCGGTGCCCTGCCGGGGCTGGAGGTCGGTGTCGTCCGGGGCGGCCGGAGCCACCGGGACGGCGACGGCGTCCACGTCCTGCGCATCGAGCAGGGCCGAGGACGCGAACGAGCCCGGTGCCAGCGAGATCGCGGGCACCGGGCGTCCGATCCGCACAGAGTGCGTGGGGGTGCGAGCCATGCGGTGGGTCGTCAGCTGACGACGGAGGTGAGGGCCTCGCCCAGCTCCTGCGCCTCGGTGGCGTTCAGCTCGACGACCAGTCGGCCGCCGCCCTCCAGCGGAACCCGCATGACGATGCCACGCCCCTCCTTGGTCACCTCGAGGGGACCATCACCAGTCCTGGGCTTCATCGCGGCCATGCGTGGCACTCCTTCTGATCGTGGTTGTACCTGGGAGCAGTCTAGTTCACGGCACCGACTAGGTGCGGGGTCATCGCCGGTCAGCGGCCCACGGCCACCCTCACGGCGGCCACCCGGAGGGTGGGACGAACCGCCAGATCTGCCACAACCACACCAGTTGCAGTCCGAGCATCACGACCGCGCCCGCGCCGGTCCACACCCGGGCCGCCCACCGCGGGCGGCTCAGCACCCCCACCGTGGCGGCACCCAGCGGGAACGCGAGCAGCAGGAACCGGGCCAGGCTGCTGCCCGGTTCGATCGCGGCACCGATGTACAGCGGATAGGCGGCACCCCAGGCCCACAGCTCACCACCCAGCCGCCGGGTGGACGGTGCGAGCAGCACCACCGCCAGCAGGACCAGGATGCCCACCGCGACCAGCGGCCAGGCGTCGTGGAACCAGAACGGCAGGATGTACCCCCAGGCGCCGAAGGGGGCGATGTGCCGACTCCCCCGCCACGCGCCCTGGGTCTGCAGGTAGGCATCCGGCACGCCGGTCACCCAGCCGCAGATCAGCGGCCACAGCACCCCGGAGACCGCCGAGGCGAGCGTCAATCCCGCCAACCACAGCCAGGCGGGACGGGGCAGCGACCGGTGCTCGCGCCACCGCGACCAGGCGTGCACCAGCACCACGGCGGCGATCGGCAGCGCCACCGCCCGGGTCAGCCCCAGGGCCAGCACCCCGGCCGTCGCCCAGCCGTAGTGCCGGGTGACGACGGCCAGCAGGGTGAGCGCGATCAGCAGCAGCGCCAGCGACTCCGTGTACCCGACCTGGAGCACCACCGACGTCGGGAACACGCTGACCAGCAGCACGGTCGCCAGCGGCAGGCCCGGACGCGCGGCCACCGCCCGGGGTGCACCCCGCTCGATTAGGCGATGGATCACCGGCATCGCGGCGGCACCGAGCAGCAGCGCCAGGGTCGAGGAGACCACCGCCCACGACCCACCGGTCACCGCCATCACCGCGCGACACAGCATCGGGAACAACGGGAAGAACGCCCAGGCGTTCTGGACCACCTGGCCGTCGGTGCCGACCGGGAGCGTGTCCGGGTAGCCGGTCTCGGCGATCTGGCGGTACCAGGTCGCGTCCCACATCAGCCCGGTGTAGTCGGTGTAGCTCGGGTGCTCGCCGGTCCACCCGTTCGCCGCCTGGTGTCCGGCCACCACGACCAGCGCGATCCCGGAGAACAGTCGCGCGGCGGCGTAGACGGCCAGGCACTGCACCCACCACGACCAGCGACGGGGGTCCAGTGCCGAGCCGTTCACAGCAGGTCCCCCAGCGCAGCCCTGTTCACACCAGACCCCGCATCGCGCGGGCGGGCGGCCGGTCACCCCGGATCGAGGCCACCATGTCCACCGTGCGGCGGGTGGCGCGGACGTCGTGGGCCCGGAACACCCGTGCGCCGTGCCAGGCGGCGAGCGCCGTCGCCGCCAGGGTGCCCTCCAACCGGTCCTCAGGCGGCAGGTCCAGCGTCTCCCCGACGAAGTCCTTGCGGGACAGTGCCACCAGTACCGGGTGGCCCAACTCGACCAGCGCCGCGGTCCGGCGCACCAGGTGCAGGGAGTGCCAGGTGTTCTTGCCGAAGTCGTGGGTCGGGTCGACCAGCACCGACTCCCGGGGCACCCCGAGGGACACCGCCCGGGCGGCGGCGGTCCGCAGGGTGTCCAGCACGTCGAGCAGCACGCCGTCCAGCGGGTCGGTGCCCGCGGGCGCATCGGCGGGCAGCGGGTAGGCGACCCGGAACGGATCGGTGCGCGGCGGCAGCCCGCCGGTGTGCGAGCAGACCACCCCCAGACCCAGCTCGGCGGCGACCTCGACCAGTTCCGGGTCGTGCCCGGCCCAGGTGTCGTTCAACAGATCGGCCCCGGCGTCGGCAGCGGCCCGGGCCACCTCGGCGCGCCAGGTGTCCACGCTGACCAGCAGGTCCGGGTGGCGACGACGGACCCGTTCGACCAGCGGCACCACCCGGGCGATCTCCTCGGCGACGGTGACCTCCGGCCCGCGCCCGGCCCGCACCCCGCCGAGGTCCACCAGGTCGGCGCCCTCGTCCGCGGCCCGGGCGACCGCGTCGTCGGCCCCGGCGTCGTCGTAGCGGGCGGCGGCGTAGAACGAGTCCGGGGTGCGGTTCACCACGGCCATCACCACGGGGTGCTCCGGGCCGAAGCGTCGGCCGCGGAGCACCAGGTCGACTCCGGTCATTCCGCGGTGTACGCGGCGTCGGCGGCCGCGTCCTGCTCGCTCTCCTGCTCCTCCCGCACCGCCTGCTCGGCGGCCCGCAGCTCCACCCCGCGGTCGGCGACGATCTGCACCGCCTCCGCCGGGTCGTCCACCAGCCGGATCAGCGCCAGGTCGGCCTCGGAGATCATGCCGCGCTCCAGCACCGGTCCCCGCGCCCAGTCCAGCAGGCCCCGCCAGTAGTCGGTGCCGACCAGCACGATCGGGAACTCGACGACCTTGTGCGTCTGCACCAGGGTCAGGGCCTCGAACAACTCGTCGAAGGTGCCGAAGCCACCGGGCAGCACGATGAAGCCCTCGGCGTACTTCACGAACATGGTCTTCCGGGCGAAGAAGTAGCGGAAGTTGACCCCGAGGTCGACCCAAGGGTTCATCCCGTGCTCGAAGGGCAGTTCGATCCCCAGCCCGATGGACAGCCCACCGGCCTCGGAGGCGCCCTTGTTCGCGCCGGCCATGATGCCCGGGCCGCCGCCGGTGATCACCGCGTAACCGGCCTCGACCAACCGGCGGCCGACCTCCTCGGCGAGGGCGAAGTCGGGGTGTTCCGGCTTGACCCGCGCCGAGCCGAAGACGCTGACCGCGGGACCGACCTCCGCCAGGGCACCGAAGCCCTCGACGAACTCGCTCTGGATCCGCATCACCCGCCAGGGGTCGCCGTGCAGCCAGTTCGCGCCGTCACCGCCCGCCAGCAGACGCTGATCCGTGGTGGTGGTCGGGATCTGGTCCCGGCGTAGCAGCACCGGACCCTTGCGGTAGCCGGTACCGGGGACGGAGATGCCGTCGTCGCTCATGGGCCCGACTGTACGGGTCGGACCTCAGCGGGTCAGCCACTCCCGCAGCGCGTCCCGGCACTGGCCCAGCTGCTCGACCGGCACACGTTCGTCGTCCTTGTGCGCGAGCAGCGGGTCGCCCGGGCCGAAGTTCACCGCCGGGATGCCCAGGGCGGAGAACCGCGCCACGTCGGTCCAGCCGTACTTGGGGGCGGGCACCCCACCGGTGACCGCCAGCACGGCGGAGGCGAAGTCGGCGGCGATCGGGTCGTCCAGCCCCGGGCGGGCCCCGGCGGCCGAGTCGGTGATTCGCACCGTGAAGCCGTCGAACAGCTCCCGGACGTGCGCCTCGGCCTCGTCGACCGAGCGGGCGGGCGCGAACCGGTAGTTCACGGTGACCACGGTGCGGTCGGGGATCACGTTGGTGGCGACGCCGCCGGAGATGAGCACCGCGTTCATCCCCTCGCGGTAGACCAGACCGTCCACCTCGACCTCGGCCGGGGTGTAGGCGGCCAGGCGGTTCAGCACCTCGGCGGTGTCGTGGATCGCGTTGCGGCCGGTCCAGGCGCGGGCGGAGTGCGCGGCGATCCCGGGCACCTCGACCTCGGCCCGCAGGGTGCCGTTGCAGCCCCCTTCGATGCCCCCGTCGGAGGGTTCGCACAGCACAGCGAAGTCCGCGGCCAGCCACTCCGGGTGGTTCCGGGCGATCCGGCCCAGACCGTTCAGCGAGGCGTCGACCTCCTCGTGGTCGTAGAACACCCAGGTCAGATCGCGGCTGGGGGCCGCGAGCTCGGCGGCGAGCGCGAGCTGCACCGCCACGCCACCCTTCATGTCCACCGTGCCGCGGCCCCACAGCACGCCGTGCTCCACCCGGCTGGGCAGGTTGTCGGCGACCGGGACCGTGTCGATGTGCCCGGCGATCACGACCCGGCTCTTGCGACCCAGCTCGGTCCGGGCGACCACCGCGTCGCCGTCGCGGTCGACCGTCAGGTGCGGCAGCGCGCGCAGCGCGGTCTCGATCGCGTCCGCCAACGCCCGCTCCTCGCCGCTGACCGAGCGGAGGTCGCACAGTTGCGCGGTCAGCGTGGTCAGATCGGCGTTCAGGTCCAGGACGGCAGTCATGGTCCCCGACCCTAGTCCGACCGCACCGTAGGCTTTCGGTCATGACCGCGATGCGAACCGCCTGGGGCTGGGGCCTTGCCACGATCGCTGCCGACGGCAGCGTGCTGGACAGCTGGTACCCCGAGCCGACACTCGGTGAGCCCCAGGACGACGCCGTGGCGCCCGCCTTCCGTGCCGCGGAGGGCGAGGACCCGCTGCGCGGCGTCCGGATCGAGCTGGTGCGCACCGTGATCGACCTGGACACCGCCCCCGCGAGCACCGCCGACGCCTACCTGCGCCTGCACCTGCTCTCGCACCGTCTGGTGCAGCCGCACGGCCTGAACCTGGACGGCATCTTCGGGGTGCTGCCCAACGTGGTGTGGACCGACCGCGGGCCCTGCGCGGTGGACGGCTTCGAGGAGGTCCGCGCCCGGCACCTGGTCTCGGGCCAGCGCATCACGGTCTTCGGCGTGGACAAGTTCCCGCGGATGGTCGACTACGTGCTGCCCACCGGGGTCCGGATCGCCGACGCCGACCGGGTGCGGCTGGGTGCCCACCTGGCGCCGGGCACCACCGTCATGCACGAGGGCTTCGTGAACTTCAACGCCGGGACCCTCGGCACCTCGATGGTGGAGGGGCGGATCTCCGCCGGTGTGGTGGTCGGCGAGGGGTCGGACATCGGTGGCGGCGCGTCGATCATGGGCACGCTGTCCGGCGGCGGGCGCGAGGTCGTCTCGATCGGTGAGCGGTCCCTGCTGGGCGCGAACGCCGGTCTGGGCATCGCCCTGGGCGACGACTGCGTGATCGAGGCCGGCCTCTACGTCACGGCCGGCACCAAGGTGACCCTCGTCGGTGGCGACGCGGCGGGCACCGTGGTGAAGGCCCGCGAGCTGTCCGGGGTGAACGGGCTGCTGTTCCGCCGCAACTCGCTGACCGGTGGCGTCGAGGTCGTCGCACGCTCCGGCACCGGCATCACCCTGAACGCCGCCCTGCACGCGAACTGATGTCCCGACGCGGCAACCGGCTGGGCTGTGCGGGGCTGACCGCCCTGGTGCTGCTGGTCGCGGCGGTCGCAGCCGGGCTGTGGCTGATCCGGCAGGCGAGCACCGCCGACACCGCGAGCAACCGGTGCGTGGCGGTGAACGACGGCACCTCGTGGGAGCTGTCGACGGCGCAGGCCGACAACGCGGCGCTGATCGCCGTCACGTCGATGGAGCGCGGCATGCCGGCCCGCGCCGCCACCATCGGCCTGGCCACCGCGCTGCAGGAGTCCCGGCTGATCAACATCGACTACGGCGACCGGGACTCGATCGGCCTGTTCCAACAGCGACCGTCGCAGGGCTGGGGCACCGTCGAGCAGATCATGGACCCGGTGTACGCGACCGGGAAGTTCTACGACGGGCTCGCCGACGTCAGCGGCTACACCGAGATGGAGGTGACCGAGGCCGCCCAGGCGGTGCAGCGCTCCGGCTTCCCGGACGCCTACGCCCAGCACGAGCCGCGCGCCCGGGCGTGGGCCTCGGCCCTCACCGGATGGTCGACCGCCGCCCTCACCTGCGACCTATCCCCCACCGACGGCCCGGGCTCGCCGGAGACATTCGGCCAGCGGGTGCAACGCGACTTCGGCAGCGCGGTGGTCGCCACCGTCGACGGCACCGGTGACGGCAGCCGGATGCTGCTGTCCACCGACGCCCTGACCACCGCCTCCGGTGGCGACCCCGCCCGCTCGGGGTGGGCGGTGGCCCAGTGGGCCGTCGCGGTGGCGGCCGATCAGCAGGTGGTCGACGTACAGGTCGGCGACCAGCTCTGGGATCGGGAGGCCGACGGCTGGGTGACCGCCGCCGCGCCCGTGGCGGACGGGACGGTCGCGGTCACCCTGGCCGGTCAGCGGTCGGAGACGTCCCGGTAGTCGCGCTCGCCGGAGCCGGTGTAGACCTGGCGCGGACGACCGATCTTGGTCTTCGGGTCGAGCATCATCTCCCGCCACTGCGCGATCCAGCCGGGCATCCGGCCAAGGGCGAACAGCGGCGTGAACATCGAGGAGTCGAAGCCCATCGCCTTGTAGATCAGGCCGGTGTAGAAGTCGACGTTCGGGTAGAGCTTGCGCGAGACGAAGTAGTCGTCGTTGAGCGCGATCTCCTCCAGCGTCCGGGCGATGTCCAGCAGCTCGTCGTCCTTGCCCAGGGCGGAGAGCACGGCGTCGGCGCTCTCCTTCACGATGGCGGCGCGCGGGTCGTAGTTCTTGTAGACCCGGTGGCCGAAGCCCATCAGCCGGACGCCCTGCTCCTTGTCCTTGACCCGCCGCATGAAGTCGGTCGCGTCGCCGCCGTTGGCCTTGATCTCGGCCAGCATCCGGAGCACCGACTCGTTCGCCCCACCGTGCAACGGCCCGGAGAGCGCGTTGATCCCGGCCGCGACCGAGGCGTACAGGTTGGCGTGCGCCGACCCGACCTGACGGACCGTGCTGGTCGAGCAGTTCTGCTCGTGGTCGGCATGCAGGATCAGCAGCTTGTCCAGCGCGCGCACGACGGTCGGGTCGACGTCGTACTGCTGGTACGGCACCGCGAAGGTCATCCGCAGGAAGTCCTCGACGTAGCCGCGGGAGTAGTCCGGGTAGAGCAGCGGCTCACCCCGGGAGGTGCGGTGCAGATAGGACGTGATGGTCCGGGTCTTGGCGAGCAGCAGCACGGTGGCCAGCTCCACCGCCTCCTGGTCGAACGGGTCCAGCGACTCCGGGTAGAAGGTCGCCAGCGCGTTGATCGCCGAGCTCATCACGGCCATCGGGTGCGCACCCGAGGGGAAGGTGCCCATGAAGGTGCGGAAGTTCTCGTGCACGAAGGTGTGCCGGTTCACCCGCTCGACGAAGTTCTCCAGTTCGTCGGCGCTGGGCAGTTCGCCGTTGAACAGCAGGTACGCGACCTCCAGGAAGGAGGAGTTCTCCGCCAGCTGGTCGATCGGGTACCCGCGGTAGCGCAGGATCCCGGCATCGCCGTCGATGTAGGTGATCTGCGACTCGCAGGACGCGGTGTTCATGAACCCGGGGTCCACGGTGACCAGGCCGGTGTCGCGCAGCAGCGACGACACCTCGATGCCGGAATTGCCCTCCGTGGCCGGGACCACCGGCAGCTCGCGGGTGCTGCCGTCCACGGACAACTGCACGGTCGTGGGGTCGGACATGGCGCTCCTCCTCGGGCGGGGTGGTCGGGCGACGATCAGATCGCCCGGAGCGGGGTACGGCTGCGGCTACGTTGCGGCGCCTCGCCCGGTGGCCGGGTGACGGCCCGCCAGCACCGTACGTGACGTGTGGGGCCGCGACCATCCCGAGGCGAGACCGGGTGGTGTGACCCGCCTCACATGCTGGTCAGGCGCTCCGCGGCGGTCGCGATCCGCTCGTCGGTGCCGGTGAGCGCCACCCGCACATGCCGTGGCGCGCCGTAGAACGATCCCGGCGCGACCAGGATGCCCCGCTCGGCCAGTCGTTCGACGGTCACCCAGCAGTCGTCGTCGGCGGTCACCCACAGGTACAGCCCGGCCTCCGAGCCCTCCAGCCGGTAGCCGGCGGCGGTCAGTGCGGGCAGCAGCGTGTCCCGGCGGCTCCGGTACCGCTCGCGCTGCTCGGCGACATGCGTGTCGTCGCCCAGGGCCACGGTCATCGCGGCCTGCACCGGCCCCGGCACGATCATCCCGGCGTGCTTGCGGGTGGCCAGCAGACCGGCGATCAGCTCCGGGTCGCCCGCGGCGAAGGCCGCCCGGTACCCGGCCAGGTTCGACTGCTTGGACAGCGAGTAGAGCACCAGCAGGCCACCGTGGTCGCCGCCGCAGACCCGGGGGTCCAGCAGGCTCGGCACGCCGTCGGTGACCCACGGTGCGGCCCAGGGCAGCTCGGCGTAGCACTCGTCGGAGGCCACCACGGCGCCGACGGCTCGGGCCGCCTCCACCACGGCGCGCAGCTGGTCCACGCCCAGCACGCTGCCGTCCGGGTTGCCCGGCGAGTTCAGCCAGACCAGCCGGACCCGCGGCCCCTCCGGACCGGTGAGCACCGCCACCGGGTCGCTGGTCGGCACCGGCGTCGCACCGGCCAGTCGCGCGCCGACGTCGTAGGTCGGGTACGCGGCGGCCGGGTGCAGCACCAGATCGCCCTCGCCGAGACCCAGCAGCGCCGGCAGCAGCGCGACCATCTCCTTGGATCCGACCGTGGGCAGCACCCCGGCCGGGTCCAGCCCCGGCACGCCACGACGACGCGCGAACCAGTCGGCCACCGCCGTGCGCAGCGCAGGGGTGCCCCAGGTCTGCGGGTAGCCCGGCGAGTCGGCCGCCTCGGCCAGGGCACGCCCCACCAGCTCCGGCGTCGGGTCGACCGGGGTCCCCACCGACAGGTCGACGATGCCGTCCGGGTGCGCGCGGGCGCGCTCGGCGAACGGGGTCAGGGTGTCCCAGGGGAAGTCCGGCAGGGCGGCGGTGAACAGACCCATCAGTCGCCGTGCACCTGCAGCGGAAGGGTGGCGATCACCGGGTGGTCCTTCTCGATCTGGCCCATCTTGGCGGCGCCCCCGGGCGAGCCGATCCCGTCGAAGAACTCGACGTTGGCCTTGTAGTACTCGGACCACTGCTCCGGGACGTCGTCCTCGTAGTAGATCGCCTCCACCGGGCACACCGGCTCGCACGCACCACAGTCCACGCACTCGTCCGGGTGGATGTAGAGCGAGCGCTTGCCCTCGTAGATGCAGTCGACCGGGCATTCCTCGATGCAGGCCTTGTCCTTGACGTCCACACAGGGCTGGGCGATCACATAGGTCACGACTTGTCCTCCACACGCCCCTCGACAGCCGGGCGGTCGCACGTTCGTTCAGGTCAGCTCGGCCTAGTATCGCTCACCGGCACGGTTCACGACGCGGCGAGGAGACGACCATGGCCGAGGACCTCTGGCGCACCTGGCCGGTGGGGTCGAGGGCGATGGTCCGACGCCGACTCCCGACGGGCGACAGCCACCTGTTCACCGACGTGGTGGGCGACCTGCTCGCGGTGGACGACGACGGTGTCCTGCTCCGCACCCGGCGGCACGGCGACGTGCGGGTGCCGGGGTCCGAGATCGCCATCGGCAAGCTCGTCCCCCGGCCACGCCGCTGAGTCAGCCTCCGCCGACCCGATTCGACCCGACCCGATTCAGCCCGACCGGGTCCGCCCTCGGCCGGGCCCTGCGGTCGCGCCGGACCCGGCTCAGCCCGCCGGGGGTGCCGCGGTCGCCGGGTCCGGACCGCAGACCACCTTGTTCTGCGGCTTGTACCGCCAGGACAGGTTGTCGGTGTCCTGCACCTGCCCGTTGAGGGAGACAGTCCGGGTCACGGTGATGCTGAACCCGGGGTTGCCCGCCGAGGACGCGGAACAGGTCGGCGAGGTGTTGTAGACCGTCGTCGGCGACACCACATTGGTCTTCGCACCGGAGGTGATCGCCACCTCGTAGTACGGGGTGCTCCACAGCCGGACCCAGGTCTTGCCGTCCGCGACATAGGCCTGCACCAGCACTCCGTAGGGCGTGGTGTTCTTCCACTTCATGTCGATCGACCCGGTGTAGAGGGTCGCCTCCCGACCGGCCGGGTAGCGGGTGAACCACTCCGAGTGCGGCTGGTGCTCGACATCCTCCATGCCGGCCTCGAAGGCGGCGTTGAAGGTGGTGGTGGACAGCTGGGACAGCCCACCGCCCCAGGCGTCGGAGTGCTCGCCGTTCACGATCGCCCCCGCCTGCACGAAGCCGTGCGCGGAGTCGATCGGTCCGAGCGCCTCGGTCAGGGAGAAGGTCTCCCCCGGCCGGATCAGGGTGCCGTTGATCGCGGCGGCCCCGGCGGTGATGTTCTGGGTGCGCTTCGGCTCACTGGTCAACGGGGTGGAGAACTCCGACACCGCCGTCGTGACGCCGAGCGCCTGGAGGGCCTCCGTGCTCTGCGACGGGTCCGACTCGACCAGCTCCACCGGCGCGGTCCGCTCCGAGGTGCTGGCGGCGGCGGTGGCCACGGCCGTGGCCAGGGCAGCCGGGTCCAGGGTGGTCCCCGGTGTGCCGGGCACGATCGTCGGTGCCCCGTCGACGAACTCGAACGTCGCATCGGCGGCGGTGGTCAACAGGTTCGACGTCCGGTCGACCACCTGGTCGACCAGGGCGGCCCCGTCCATCGTCAACACCAGCTCGGCGCCCTGCGGCACGAAGCTCGCCGCCCCCGTCAGGACGTCGACCGGCAGCTCCGCCGACTGGTCCGCAACCGTCACGGTCACCGGGCCCGAGACCACGGCACTCGCCACATCCCGCACCACCCGGTCGACCTCGTCCTGGGTGATGGTCGGTGCCACGGTGTCGCTCGGCAGCTCGATCGGCAGCGCCTCGGTCAGCCAGCCGTCGGCCAGCGTGTCCCGGGCGCCCTCGGTGTCCAGCGACCACCCGTCGACGGCGGCGACACCCTGCGGCTTGCCGTCCACGAAGACCACCGACCCGTCCACCGGTGCCAGGGTCAGCGCGCCGGACAGGTCCTCGACCGCGGCGGTCAGCTTGGTGTCGTCCACCTCGGTGACCGGAGTCTCCTCGGTGCCGCCGGTCAGGTGTCGCCACATCCGCTGCGGGCTCAGGTCGATCCCGGTCAGGGAGTCGACGGTCGCGTCCACGTCGAAGGTGAGCCCCGCGGCGGCCGGGTCCACCGTGCCGCTCACCTCACGGGCGGTGACGGTGATCGGCTGCGACGAGCGCTCGGCCAGCCCCTCGGTCAGCGCGGCCCGGGCATCGTCGGCGGACATCCCGCCGACCTCGATCCCGGCCACGGTGGTCCCGCGCGGCACGCGCTCGGCCAGGGCATAGGCGCCGCCGACATAGGCCCCGGCCAGCACGACCACGACACCGGCCACGATCAGCACCGGGCGCCACCAGCGACGCTTCCGGTCCGGCTCCGACTCGAAGATGTCCAGCGGGGAACCCTCCTCCGGGTGACCGGCCACCGCGGCGGCCGGGGTGCCGTCGCCCGGCGTCCCGGCGGCGGTCGGGGTCGAACCGGCGACAGCGGGGAGGACAGTGGTGGCGTCGGACTGTCCGGCGACCGGCTGCGCGCCGCTGTCCTGAGCCGCGGGGTCCGTCGAGGCGATCCGCTGCGTGGGTGCCGTGACGTCCGCCGGGGACGGTGCGGCGGCAGCGAGCGGGGTGCGCTCGGCGACCGGGATGCGTTCGGCGGAGGGTCCGTCGGTGTCGGTGTCGGTGGGGGGTTGGGTGCCCGCCGTCGCGTCGTCGACGACCGGCGCGGCACCCTGCGCCGTGGCTGCGCGCTCGGACGCGGCCGCCATCCGGGCGTCCTCCGCGGCGGCTGCCGCGGCTGCGGCGGCGGTCAGGGTCGCGACCGCGCGGGCACGCGGGTCGTTCGCCGGGTCCACAGCGGAGGCGCGGGTGCGCGGGACGCCGTCGGTGGGCGTTGTGGTCGCGGAGACCCCCGGCGCGGCGGCACCGGATTCGGCGCTCGCCGGTGCGGCGTCCGCACCCGACTTCGTGGGCTGAGCGGTCGCAGCGGACGGCGACGGGGTGTTCGGTTCGGCCACATCGGCGTCGGACCGGGCGATCACCGGCGCGGGGTCGTCGCTGGGCACCTGGTCGGCGGGCCCGCTGTCTCGGGACGGTCGGCTGTGGCCATCGGGCGCGTCGTCGCCCGCAGGCGCATCGTCCGTGACGGTGGCGCGGTCCGGAGCGGGTCCGTCGGCGGCGGGCGTGTCATCTGCGGAGGGGCTGCCGTCGGTGCCGGTCGAGTCGTCAGTGGCGGGACCACTGTCGGTGGCTGGTGCGTCGTCAGTGGCGGGACCGCTGTCGGTGGCTGGTGCGTCGTCAGTGGCGGGACCGCCGTCGCTGCCGGTCACGTCGTCGCCCACCGGTCCGTTCTCCGCGGCCGCCCGGTCTCCGTCCACCGCCTCGGTTGCGCCGTCGTCACCCTCGGTCGACGCAGCGGCGTCGTCATCCTCGGCCAACCCAGCGCGGTCGTCACCCTCGTCCGACACGGCGCCGTCGTCGCCCTCCGGGACCACCGGGGTCTGCCGGGTGGCGGTGTCCGCCTCAACCGGCGTCGGGGCGTCCGGGCCGGCGGTACGGGCGTCGTCCGCCTCGTCCCGCCCGGTGTCGGGGGTGTTGTCCTCCGGCACGGTGCCCTCCGATGTCCCCTGGCCCATCTGCTGGTCCTCTCGCACAGGTGTGGCCCGCAGCTGCGGGCACAGTCGCCGATTCTACGGGCGCATTCCGACAGGAGCCTTCGCATTCCACGACCACCGGTGCGATTCGAGCGAATTGCTCCAAATCACCGCACCGGATGCACGCGCCGGCGCAGATGCACCAGGCCTCCGGCCTCCGACCTGCCCTCCCGCACTGCCACCACGTCGCCGAGCACCAGGTCGTGATCGCCCGCGGGGACGATCTCCCGGGTGCGGCAATCCAGCCAGGCCGCGGCACCGTCCACCCACGCGGCCCCTGATTCCGGCGCCCGGTGGTGCGGGACCCGCGCGAGTTGTCCGATCACCGGCCGACCGGGCGACGCCAACCAGTCGGCGGTCGGTGCCTGGTCGTCGGCGAGGACGCTGACCGCCCACCCGTCGACCTGGTCCAGTGCGTCCCGGATCCGGCTGTCGGCGTGCAGGCTGACCAGCACGATGGGCGGTTCGAGCGACACCGACATCAGCGCGGACACCGTTGCCGCGTGGTCCGCGTCCCGCCACCGGGTGGAGACCACGCCGACACCGCCCGGCAATCGGGCCATCGCCGACCGGAACTGCTCCGGGTCGACGGTCATCCGGTGACTCGACGGCGCAGGGGGCGGTCGCTGAACCAGGAGCCGGGGAGCGCCAGGACCAGCAGGATCACCGCGCTCGCCCCGCCGAGCCAGTACCAGCCCCAGTGGTCGCCGCCGGGGATCAGCACGTCACCGCCCGGACCGTACCGGGACAGCCCGCCGAGGGTCAGCAGCAGCACCGCGAGGTAGAACAGGGTCGCTGCTCGGCCGAGGGCGGCACGCACCCCCACCCCGGAGGTGAAGACCAGGGCGAGCGCGAGCACCAGGCCCCAGGGCTGACTCGACCGGTGCATCACGGTCCCGGCGACCGCGATGACGACACCGATCACCAGAACGCCCAGCAGGCGGAGGAGTACGCGCACGCGGGTCAGGCTACGGCGTACGGCTGTGGAACGGTGCGCGCAGGGTCCGCCCACTGGTACCGCTCCACCGGGAGCACCGGGGCCAGTGCGCCGTTGGACAGCGCGTAGCAGCCCAGCGCCTCGGGCAGGTCGAGCGCGGTGACCGCCTGCACCTGGGTGGCGTGTGCGGCCAGGGCAGCGAGCACCTGCGCGCGCACGGGCGCGACCGGGACCGCGAAGCCGGGCGGCACCGTTTCCCGTGCCATCACCGGCAGGGTGCCGTCCGGCAGCGTCAACGGACCCTCCCGGGTGGCGACCAGCGCGGGGTCACGGTGCGCGTCGATCAGCGCGGCGACCGTCGGATCGTCCGCCAGCGCACGGTAAGCAGCACGCAGTTCCTGCGCCGACGAGACGGCGAAGGCGAGCGCGGGGGCGTCGTCACCGAGCAACTCGACCGCCCGCAGCACGATCTGGTGCGTCCGGATGTGGTCGGGGTGCCCGTATCCGCCACCCGGCTCGTAGGTGACCAGCAAGTCCGGAGCACGCACGGCGAGCCAGGTCGCGAGTCGCCCGGCGGTCTCGTCCAGCTCCGCGGCGACCAACGCGCCCGGGGGCAGCTCGGCGGCGGCCCCGGCGTGGGACAGCCCCTCGACCCAGGCCATCCCGGAGTCGACGTACCGGGTCGCCGGGCCGGGCAGCGCGTCCAGGAACACCTGGTCCACCCCGCCGAGCGCCGTCATCGCCGCGGCGATCTCGGTCTCACGGTGGCGACCGAGGGCGGGGCCGTCACCCTCCAGCGCGTGCTGCGCGGCACCGATCACCTCACCGCGCTCGCCCCGGGTGCAGGTGACCACGGTCGCCGGTCGACCGGCGCGCACCGCGCTGGACAGCAGAGCGCCCGAGGTCAGGGTCTCGTCATCGGGGTGCGCATGCACCGCCACGAGCCCGCCTCGGGCGCTCTGCACGGGTCAGGACTTCTTGTTGCGCGCGGTGATCCGGGCGCGCTCGGACTGGTCGAGCACCACCTTGCGGATCCGGACCACCTCGGGGGTGACCTCGACGCACTCGTCCTCACGCGCGAACTCCAGCGACTCCTCGAGGGTCAGGTGCCGCGGCGGCACCAGGTTCTCGAAGTTGTCGGCGGTGGCCGACCGCATGTTGGTGAGCTTCTTCTCCTTGGTGATGTTGACGTCCATGTCCTCCGCACGGGAGTTCTCGCCGACGATCATGCCCTCGTAGACCTCCTGCGTGGGGTCGACGAAGAAGCTGCCGCGCTCCTGCAGGTTGATCATCGCGAACGGCGTCACCACACCGGCACGGTCGGCGACCAGCGAACCGGCGACCCGGGTCTCGATCGGACCGGCCCACGGCTCGTAGCCCTCGGCGAGCGACGAGGCGATACCGGTGCCGCGGGTGTCGGTCAGGAACCGGGTCCGGAAACCGATCAGGCCACGCGCCGGGACCAGGAACTCCATCCGCACCCAGCCGGTGCCGTGGTTCGACATGGTCTCCATCCGGCCCTTGCGCTGGGCCAGGAGCTGCGTCACGGCGCCGAGGTACTCCTCGGGGACGTCGATGGTCATCCGCTCGACCGGCTCGTGCACCTTGCCGTCGATCTTCTTGGTGACCACCTGCGGCTTGCCGACGGTCAGCTCGAAGCCCTCGCGGCGCATCTGCTCGACCAGGATGGCCAGCGCCAGCTCACCACGGCCCTGCACCTCCCAGGCGTCCGGCCGCTCGGTGGGCAGCACGCGGAGCGAGACGTTGCCGATCAGCTCCTTGTCCAGGCGGTCCTTCACCTGGCGCGCCGTGACCTTGTGGCCCTTGCCACCCTTGCCCGCCAGCGGCGAGGTGTTGATCCCGATCGTCATCGAGATCGCCGGGTCGTCCACGGTGATCAGCGGCAGCGGCTGCGGGTTGTTCGGGTCGGTCAGGGTCTCACCGATGGTGATGTCCTCGATGCCGGCAACGGCGACGATGTCACCGGGACCCGCCTGGTCGGTGGGGACCCGCTCCAGACCCTTGGTCTCCAGCAGCTCGGTGATCCGCACGTTCTGCATGGTGCCGTCGGCCCGCGCCCAGGCGACCGTCTGGCCCTTGGTCAGGGTGCCGTTGAAGATGCGCAGCAGCGCCAGACGACCCAGGAACGGCGAGGCGTCCAGGTTCGTCACGTGCGCCTGCAGCGGAGCGCCCTCGGTGTAGGTCGGCGCCGGGATCTTCTCCAGGATGGTCGCGAACAGCGGCTCCAGGTTCTCGCTGTCCGGCAGGCCGCCGTCGGCGGGCTGGTTCAGCGACGCACGGCCGGCCTTGGCGGCGGCGTAGACCACCGGCACGTCCAGGATCGCGTCCAGGTCCAGGTCCTCGACCTCGTCGTGCAGGTCGGACGCCAGGCCGAGCAGCAGGTCGGTCGCCTCGCCCACCACCTCGGAGATCCGGGAGTCGGGGCGGTCGACCTTGTTCACCACCAGGATCACCGGCAGCTTGGCGGCCAGCGCCTTGCGCAGCACGAACCGGGTCTGCGGCAGCGGACCCTCGGAGGCGTCCACCAGCAGCACCACACCGTCGACCATCGACAGGCCACGCTCGACCTCGCCACCGAAGTCGGCGTGACCCGGGGTGTCGATCACGTTGATCGTGATGCCGTCGGCCTGACCCGCGGCCACCGCGGCCGGACCGGAGTACCGGATGGCGGTGTTCTTCGCGAGGATCGTGATGCCCTTCTCGCGCTCCAGGTCACCGGAGTCCATCGCCCGCTCGTCGACGTGGGCGTGCGCGCCGAAGGCACCGCCCTGCCAGAGCATGGCGTCCACGAGGGTGGTCTTGCCGTGGTCGACGTGGGCGACGATGGCGACGTTACGCAGGTCGCCGCGCACGCTGGTGCCGGAGGGCACGGACATAGAGGTTTCCGATCCGGAAGAGGGGTGTGGGGGGCGCAGCGTCGTCGAGCGCCGATCAATTCTACGCGCAGACACACCGATGCGGTGCGGAGGCGTTCGTCACGCTCCGCACCGCATCGGTGTCAGTGCAGGTCAGGTATCAAGCCTGCCCGGGTCGCGGGCCGTTGTATCCGCGTCCACGGTCGGTGTCGTGGCTGTCCTCGGACTCCTGGGAGGCACTGGTGGCAGCGGCCGAGCTCAGGCCGCGGTCGCGACCGGCTGCCTCGTCGGCAGCCTGCTCCAGCAGACGGTCGCGGGTCTCGCGGCGCAGCTTCTGCTCGGCCGGGTTCGGCACCGGCACGGCGGCCAGCAGGCGCTGGGTGTACAGCTCCTTCGGCTCGCGCAGGATCTGCTGGCGGGAGCCGATCTCGACCAGGTCACCGTGGTTGAGCACCGCGATCCGGTTGGACAGGATCTCCACGACCGCGAGGTCGTGGCTGATGAACAGGCAGGCGAAGCCGTACTCGGCCTGCAGCTGCTGGAACAGCTCCAGCACGCGGGCCTGCACCGACACGTCCAGCGCCGAGGTGGGCTCGTCGGCGATCAGCAGCTTCGGCGACAGGGCCAGCGCACGGGCGATGCCCACGCGCTGACGCTGACCGCCGGAGAGCTCGTGCGGGTAGCGGTTCCGCATCGCACGGGGCAGGTGCACCTGGTCCAGCAGGTCCTCGACCCGCTTGTTCAGCTCGGCCCCGTCGGCGATCTTGTGCAGCTTCAGCGGCTCACCGATGGACTCGCCGATCGGCATCCGCGGGTTCAGCGAGGAGCCCGGGTCCTGGAAGACGATCGAGACGTCCTGACGCACGGCGCGCAGGTCCTTGGCCTTCACGCCGGCCAGCTCGACGCCGTTGATCTTCAGCGAACCACCGGCGACCGGCAGCAGACCGACGGCCGCACGACCGACGGTGGTCTTGCCGGAACCCGACTCGCCGACCAGGCCGACGACCTCGCCCTTGCCGATGGTCAGGTCCAGGCCGTTGATCGCCCGGAACGCCGGCACCCGACCGCGGCCGGGGTACTCGATGATCAGGTCCTTGGCCTCGAGCGCGAACTCGGTGAAGACCTTGGCCTCCGTGCGCGGCGGCTCGGTGACGTGCACCGTGCCCTCGTCCTCCGCGACCGGGTGCTCACCGTGCAGACCCTGGGCGGCGTAAGTCTCCGACCCCAGGTGCGGCACCGCGTCCAGCAGCTGCCGGGTGTACGGGTGCTCGGGGTGGTTGAAGATGGTGTCGGAGGTGCCCGCCTCGACGACGCGCCCGTTCTTCATCACCATCACGCGGTCGGACAGGTCCGCGACCACACCCATGTCGTGGGTGATCAGCACGATCCCGGAGTCGATCCGGTTCCGCAGGTCGCGCATCAGCTTGAGGATCTCGGCCTGCACGGTCACGTCGAGCGCGGTGGTCGGCTCGTCGGCGATCAGCAGCTTCGGGTCGCAGGCCAGCGCCTGGGCGATCATCGCGCGCTGACGCTGACCACCGGACAGCTGGTGCGGATACTTGTCGACCGAACCCTCGGGGTCCGGGATGTCGACCATGCTCAGCAGCTCGATCGCACGCGCCCGGGCCTGCTTCGGGGACATCTCGAAGTGCACCCGGAGGGTCTCGGCGATCTGGAAGCCGATCGTGTACACCGGGTTCAGGGCGGTCATCGGCTCCTGGAAGATGACCGCGACCTCCTTGCCGCGCACGCTGGACAGCTGCTTGTGGTTCAGCCCGAGCAGCTCCTTGCCGGCGAGCTTCGCCGAGCCGGAGGCACGACCGTTCGCGGGCAGCAGGCCGATCAGCGACATCGACGACTGGGTCTTGCCGGAGCCGGACTCACCCACGATGGCGAGGACCTCACCCGGACGCACGTCGTAGTTGACGTCGATCGCGGCGGGGAACCACTCGCCGTCCACGAAGAACTCGACCGACAGGTCCCGCACCTCGAGGATCGGGGCCTTGGCGGCCGGCTGCGCGGGAACCCCGGCAGCAGTGGTGTCAGTGGTCACGGTGGTGATCCTTCCGTGTCACGTGGTGTCCGCCGGTCAGGCGGGCTCCCAGCGTCTTGATGTCCGGCCGGTCTGCGACGATGGCCGCATGAGTGCGGCTGACAGCTCGGCAGATGTGGTGGTGTTCCGACCGGTGTTCGGCCGGGTACTGGCTGTGGTGGTGATCGTGCTCTGCGTGGGCGGAGCCGTCTCCGGTCTGGTGGCCGACGCCGGGCTGACCCTGCGCTGGCTCCCGCTGCTGGCACTGCTCGGCACTGCCGCGTGGGCGACCTACTGGCGTCCGGCGGTGATCGTCACCCCGGCAGCCGTGGAGCTGCGCAACGTGACCCGCACCATCGAACTGCCCTGGCCGGCGATCCAGCGGATCGACACCCGCTTCGCGCTGACCCTGCACACGCCCTACGGGCAGTACGCCGCGTGGGCCGCTCCCGCTCCCGGTCGCGTCCAGGTCCGGATGGCGGGTCCCGCCGACATGCGCGACCTGCCCTCCTCGACCTACGGCTCCGGCGGCACCGTCCAGGCCGGTGATCTGGCGTCCACCGGTTCGGGCCAGGCGGCCCTGCTGGTCCGTGCGCGCTGGGAGGCGCTGCGCGACGCCGGCGTGCTCGACGATGCCCGGCTGGAGCGTGAGCGCCCCCGGGTTCGCTGGCACGTCGGCACGCTGGCCGCGATCGTGGTGCTGATCGCGGCCAGCGTGCTCGCGCTGGCGCTCTGACATCCGGACCCTCAGGCCTTCGCCGCGGCCCGCTGCTCGGCGCGCTGCTTGCGGCGGTCGGCCTTGGCCAGCGCACGAGCGGTCGGGATGCGACGCTGACGCGGGTCGAAGGCGTCGCGCAGACCGTCACCGATGAAGTTCACGCAGAGCGCGATGATCACGATGAACAGACCCGGCCACCAGAACAGCCAGGGCCGGGTGGCGAAGGCCGTCTGGTACTCGTTGATCAGCTGCCCCAGGGAGACCTCGGGGCTGTTGATGCCGAAGCCCAGGTAGGACAGCGCGGTCTCCAGCAGGATCGCAGACGCCATCAGCAGGGTGGCGTTGACGATGATCACGCCGACGGCGTTCGGGAGCATGTGCTTGAACATGATCCGGAAGTCGCTCGCCCCGGCCACTCGGGCCGCGTCGACGAACTCGCGCTCGCGCAGGGCGAGGAACTGACCACGCACCAGACGGGCCATGTTCATCCAGGAGACCAGCGACAGGGCGATGGCCAGCGACCACGGGCTCGCGCCACCGACCAGCACACCGAGGATCGAGCCGACCATGATCACCGGGATGGTGATGAACATGTCGGTGAGCCGCATCAGCAGGCCGTCCAGCCACCCGCGGAAGTACCCGGCCAGCGCACCGATGATCACGCCGATCACGGTGGAGAGCAGGCCGATCACGAACATCACGGTCAGCGACTGCTGGGTGCCACGCATGACCATGGCGAAACCGTCGTGCCCGATGTTGTCCTGGCCGAACGGGTGCTGTCCGAAGACGAAGCCACCGTCCTTGAAGCCCATCGTCGGCGCGCCACCGGCGTTCACGATGGTGTCCAGGTCGCGGTAGCCGTAGGTCCACCAGCCCGGGATCGGGCCCCAGCCGATGGACGTGGTCACCAGCAGGATGATCAGGACCAGCACGACGGAGGAGATCATCGCGCCGCGGTGGCGGAGGAACCTGCGCAGGACGATGCGGCCCTGCGAGAGGCCCTCGACCTCCTTGAGCTCGATCGCGTTCTCGACGCTCTCGGCGGGGTCGACCGGGGCGCCCGCGCCTCCGGTCGGCTCGATCGGGGGGTTGATGCTCATGAGTTCACTCGAATCCGGGGGTCGAGGGCCGCGTAGATGAAGTCCACCGCGATGCTGGCGATGACCAGGAGCGCACCGGTCACGAGGAAGTACCCCATGATCGGGTCCGGGTCACGCTCGTTCAGCGCCTTGATGAACATCGTGCCCATGCCGGGGATGGCGAACACACGCTCGGTGATGATCGCGCCACCGAAGAGCGAGGCGATGTCCAGCGGGATGACCGTCGCCAGCGGGATCAGCGCGTTGCGGAACGCGTGCCGCATGGTCACGACCCGCTCCGGCAGGCCCTTGGCCCGCGCGGTGCGGATGTAGTCCTGGTTCATCACCTCGAGCAGGCTGGCCCGGGAGTACCGGGTGTAGCTGGCGAAGGAGATCAGGATCAGCGCGATCGTCGGCAGCAGCAGGTGGGTGAACGTGTCCAGGTTCTTGACCCAGAAGTCGCCGGACAGACCCGGGGTGGCCGAACCGATCGTGGCGATCGGCCGGTGGTTGATCTGCGACGCCCTGGTGTAGTTCAGCCACACCTGCATCACGCGGTCGATGAAGATCAGCGCGCCGACGCCGATGCCGGTGATGATCGCGGCCCGAGCGGTCTGCGACACCTCCCAGCCGCCGAAGAGCTTGGCCACGACCACGCCCACGATCGCCACGGTGACCAGCAGGCCGAGCATCAGCCACCAGGAGCCGTACACGAACGCGTACTGCAGCGGGTAGTACAGCGCGGTGCCGATCGCCACCATCACCAGGCTGGCGTACAGCACGCGGCGGTTCTGCACCCCGGCGCTGAGCGCGACCACGGCGAAGGCGATGCCCACGCCGATCACGGCGACGCCGGCGATCCCGAGGCCCGGGTCGAGCAGCCAGTCGGTCTCACTGAGGAAGAACAACGCCGCGACGGTCGCCACGGCCGATGCCGCGAAGGAGATCCAACGGGTCCGGGTGCTGCCGCCGATGATCGACGACCAGATCACGCCGGAGACCAGCGTGACGATGACCATCACCAGTGGCGGGATGCTCGGGTCCGCGAGGAAGTCGTTGAAGCCGATCGCGCCCCAGAGCTTCAGCAGCACCGCGACCCAGAAGGAGGGCAGCGAGTACAGCACGAAGGACAGGAACGTGACGCTGTAGTCGAAGCGGGTGTACTGGCGCAGGGCGGACACGATGCCGACCAGCACGCCCAGGCCGATCGCGATCACGACCGACAGGGCGACCAGCTGCACCGTGTTCGGCAGCGCGTTGCCGAGCATCGAGGTGACGCTCTGGCCGGAACGGAAGGCGGTGCCCATGTCCCCGGTCAGCAGTGCTCCGAGCCACTTGAAGTAGCGGATCACCGGCGGGGTGTCGAGGTCGAGCTGACGCGTCCGCGCCTCGATCAGGGCTTCCTTGTTCAGCTGGGTGCTGGTGCGCAGGTCCTCGAGCGGGTCGAGCGCGAATGCCAGCAGCAGGTACACGACGAAGGTCGCGGCCAGCAGCACGACGGCCGACGACAGCAGCCGTCGCGCCAAGAAGATGAGGGTGGGCGCGATGTTCCGGAACCAGGAAGTTCGCGCGGTGACCGTTGTGTCGGGCGCGGATGGCGCGCCGGAGGCACGGGTCGTCACAGAGGTGGCCATGGGGTCGTGGACCTTACGGGAAGGGGAGTACTCGCGGTCGGCGATTCTACGCGGCTCGTGGCCGACTGCTGTCACCGGCGCTGGGACGGTCCTCCCTGGGCGGGTAAAGATGCAGATCAGGCACAGCAGAGGGGGTACCGCGGCGGGTGCCGCGGTACCCCCGTGCCGTAGCGCTAGATCTGGGTCAGAACGTCACTCGGTGGCCGAGTCGGACGCGCTGATCTCCCAGTCCCAGTAGTTCCAGAAGATCGTCGGGGAGAGCGCGATGCTCGAGACGCCCTGCAGGACGTCGCGGTTCGCGACCACACCCGGGAACTGGAAGATGGTGACACCGAAGGCGTCCTGGTTCAGCTTCTGCTCCACCTGAGTCGCCAGGCCGACGGTCTGGTCGTCGTCGGTGCTCACCGCGATCTGCGACCACAGGTCGTCGATCTCCGGGTTGGAGTAGCCGCCGTAGTTGTTCTGGCCGCCGGTGATGTAGTTCGCCTCGGCGTTCAGGACGTTGGTCGAGGTGGACTGCCAGCCGAAGAGCGCCGCGTCGTAGGAGCCGTTACCCAGGATGGTGCCCCAGGTGTCGTCACCGTTGTCGATCACGTTGAAGCCGGCCTGCGTCGCGGACGCCGAGATCAGCTGGTACTCGTTGGCACGACGCACGTTGGACTTGCCGTACAGGAAGCGCACGTCCACCGGGGTGGTGACGCCGGCCTGGGCGAGCAGCGCCTTGGCGCCCTCGATGTCGACGTCGGCCCACATGTCGGAACCGTTGTCCGCGATCACCGTGTCGTAGTCCGGGGAGCCCGGCACGTACAGCTGGGAGTCACGGGTGGTCGCGTCGTCCTGCAGCGGCTTGATCAGCTTCTCGATGATCTCCTGGCGCGGGATCGTCTTGAGGAACGCCTCGCGGACCATGCGGGCCTTCTCGGCGTCGCCACCGTAGGTCGCCGGGTCGAACGGGCCACCGTTGTTGAAGGTCAGGTCGACGTGCTCGTAGGTGCCCTCGGGGGCGGTGGTGTACGAGACGTTGTCCAGGGTCTCCAGGGTGGACAGCACGTCCACCGAGGACTGCGGGGCGATCAGGTCGACCTCACCGTTCTGGAGCGCGGTGACCGAGGCCAGCGGGTCCTCCGAGTAACGGATGGTGATCGCGTCGACCTTGGGGTTCGGGCCCCAGTCGCCGAAGTTCTCGTTGCGCTTCAGGGTCAGGGACTGGCCCTCGACGTAGTCGCTGATGATGTACGGCCCGTAGGACAGGTACAGCAGCGGGTTGTCCGGCATCGAGGTGAAGTTGAACGCGTTGGTCCACGCGTCGGCGATCTTGGCCAGAGCCGCGTTGTCCTTGTTCTTGAACGCGTCCTCGATGGCCTGCTTGCCCTCGGTCGGGTCCTCGATGCCGAGGGCGATGTTCGCCACGGCGTGCGCGGCGACCGGGGACGGCTGGTTCATGCCGTTCTCCCAGTCGGAGCGCGGCTCGTCGTAGACGAAGGTGACCGAGCGGCCGTCGTCGCCGATCTCCGGGAACTGGGAGACGGCGGTCATCGCCGGGGAGGAGGAGTCGAAGTAGACGTCGCCGTCGCCCACGACCGGGTTGCCATCGGCGTCGGTCTCGAGCTCGTCGCCCGCGACGGTGTCGAAGCCGTCGTTCTGGGCGCCCCAGAACAGGATCATGTCCGCAGCGTCGACCGGCGTGCCGTCCGACCACTCGACGCCCTCGTTGACCGTGTACTTGACGGTCAGCGGGTCCTCGCTGGTCACCTCGTAGGTGCCGAAGTCCTCGTTCTTCGCGAGGTTCAGGTCACCGTCGTAGTAGTTAAAGAACGAGGTGGTCAGGTAGATGATGTTGGCGTTCGCCGTGGCGTTGCCGTTCGCCGTCAGGTTGTTGGTGGAGCGGAACGGCTCGTTCCAGCCCACGTTGACCGACGTGGTCTCGCTGATCTCGGAGCCGGTGTCGGGGCCCGAGCACGCGGTGAGCACCAGGGCGCCCGCCGCGACGGCCGCCACTGCGGCTCCAATTCGCCTGATCTTCAATGTTCCTCCTGAAAAGGTGGCGCCCGACACCCGCCGACACCCGGTGCTGCTGGGCGCGGCGGACGCAACGGTCCCGCCATGGATGTGGACACGCTAGTGAGCCGACCTGGGACAAATCGGACACAGTGCGGTTCAGGGGGTGATCGTTACCGGATCGATACTGAGCAGTAGTGTCCAGTATTCGAGACGACACAGGGTGGAAACACACCAGAAACATGCCGACTCGCCACGCGACCGTCTCGACAGTCGGTCGAAATCCCGCCCCGCCCAGCGGCAGCTCGGTCGCATGTGCTATCGACCTCGCGACGAGGACCCCCCGCCCTACGATGTGCCGGTCGGCTGCATCCCCGAGAGGACCGGACCATGAACGCCAAGCGTGACGAGGACGTCGAGCAGTTCACCGCCGAGGAACGCCAGGCGATGAAGGAACGCGCGGCGGAGATGCGCAAGAAGAAGTCGACCGACCCCGCACAGGACCTGCTCGACAAGATCGCCGAGCTCCCCGACGACGACCGCGCGATCGCGGAGCGGATCCACGCCCTGGTCGTCGAGCACGCGCCCACCCTCAGCCACCGCACCTGGTACGGCATGCCCGCCTACGCCAAGGACGGCAAGGTGCTGCTGTTCTTCCAGCCCTCGAGCAAGTTCAAGGCCCGGTACTCGACCCTCGGCTTCAACGACGTCGCGGCCCTGGACGAGGGCACCATGTGGCCGAACTCCTACGCGATCACGAGCCTGCGGCCGGAGGACGAGCAGCGGGTCGCCGAGTTGATCGTGCGGGCCGTCGGCTGATGCCGGACGCCCTGGTCGTCGTCGACCGGCAGGAGGGCGTCCTGGACGGCTGCGTCCGGTTGGCTTCGGTGCTGGACGCCACCCGGACCCTGCTCGACGGTGCCCGGGCCGCCGGAGCGCCGGTCGTCTGGGTGCAGCACGAGGGGCCGGGGTTGGAACGAGGGTCGGCGGGATGGGCGCTGGCCCTCAACGCGGCTGACCACCTGGTGGTCTGAGGACGTGCCCGCCGCGGACGGCGTGGTCCGCGCCGAGGACGTGATCGCCCAGCACCATCACTGTTTCCGGGGTCTGCGGTACCCGGGGCAGGTGGTGCGGGCGGTGGCGGCCGACGAGGTCGCATGGTGAGCGACCCCGCCGCGCTGTTCACACGTTGAAGCGGAACTCCACCACGTCCCCGTCGACCATCACGTAGTCCTTGCCCTCCACCCGCGCCTTACCAGCGGCACGTGCGGCGGCGACGGAGCCGGCCTCGACCAGGTCCTCGAAGGAGATGACCTCGGCCTTGATGAAGCCCTTCTGGAAGTCGGTGTGGATCACACCGGCAGCCTGCGGGGCGGTCCAGCCCTGGTGGATGGTCCAGGCGCGGGACTCCTTGGGACCGGCGGTGAGGTAGGTCTGCAGGCCGAGGGTGTGGAAGCCGACCCGCGCGAGCTGGTCCAGGCCGGACTCCTCCTGCCCGTTCTCGGTCAGCATCTCCCGCGCCTCGTCCTCGTCCAGCTCGACCAGCTCGGACTCGAACTTGGCGTCCAGGAAGATCGCGTCGGCGGGGGCGACGAGCGCACGCAGCTCGTCCTGCATGGCGGTGTCGGCGAGGCCGGCGTCATCGGTGTTGAAGACGTAGATGAACGGCTTGGCGGTCATCAGCTGCAGACCCGCGACGTCGGCGAGGTCGAGCCCGGCGGCCTTGGCGCCCTGGAACAGGGTCTGACCGGTCTCCAGCACCTTCAGCGCAGCCTGAGCGGCGGCGAGGTCGGCAGGGTCGGCCTTCTTGCCGCGCACCTCCTTCTCCAGCCGCGGGATCGCCTTCTCTAGGGTCTGGAGGTCGGCGAGCACCAGCTCGGTGGCGATGGTCTCGATGTCGTCCTTGGGGTCGACCCGGCCGTTCACGTGCACGACATCGGGGTCGGCGAAGGCACGGGTGACCTGGCAGATCGCGTCGGCCTCACGGATGTTGGCGAGGAACTGGTTGCCCAGCCCCTCCCCCTCGCTGGCGCCCTTGACGATCCCGGCGATGTCCACGAAGGACACGGTCGCGGGCAGGATCTTCTGGCTGCCGAAGATCTCCGCCAGGGTGTTCAGCCGCGGGTCGGGCAGCGGGACCACGCCGACGTTGGGCTCGATGGTGGCGAACGGGTAGTTCGCCGCGAGCACCTGCGCGCGGGTCAGGGCGTTGAAGAGGGTGGACTTGCCGACGTTGGGCAGGCCGACGATGCCGATGGTGAGTGCCACGGGAGTCCATCCTACGGGGCCGGATGTCGGTGGGTGCTGGCAGGGTGCTGACCATGACGTTCTCCCTGGTGTTCGCACTGGTCGGGAGCCTGGCGGTCGGTGTGCTGATCGGCTGGTTCGTGGCGCAGGGCCGATCCGCCGATCGCCTGCGACGGGCCGAGGTGGAGGCAGCCCGGTGGCGTGCGGTGGCCGAGACCGCGCGCCCGGACGACGGCGAGCGATTCCGGGCGCTGGCCGCCGACGCCCTGAGCCAGAGTTCGGAGCAGTTCCTGGCGCTGGCTCACCAGTCGTTGGCGGCGCGGCACCAGGAGCAGAACGGGGAGCTGGCCCAACGCGAGCAGGCGGTGCGGTCGATGGTCGATCCGATGGCGCGCACCCTGGACGCGGTCCGGGCGGAGCTCCGTGCCGCCGAGCAGGCGCGGGCGGAAGGGGCTGCCGCGATCGGCGAGCAGGTCCGACTGATGCGGATCGAGGCGAACGAGCTGCGCGAGCAGACCAACCGACTGGCGACCTCCCTGCGCGCCTCGCAGGTCCGGGGCCGCTGGGGCGAGGTGCAGCTGCGCCGGGTGGTGGAGGCGGCAGGGATGGTGCCGCACGTCGACTTCGTGGAGCAGGAACAGGTCCGGACCGACGACGGCCTGCTGCGCCCGGACCTGGTGGTGCATCTGGCCGGGGGCAAGCGGATCGTGGTGGACGCCAAGGTGGCGTTCCTCGGCTTCCTGGAGGCGGTGGAGGCGACCGAGCCGCACGAGCGGGAGCGACGGCTGGCGGCGCACGCCACCCAACTGAGGCGGCACGTCGACCAGCTGGCCGCCAAGCGGTACTGGGACCAGTTCGGTCCGGCGCCGGAGTTCGTGGTGATGTTCGTGCCGGCCGAGGCGTTCCTGCACGCGGCCCTGGACCAGGACCCGGCGATCGTCGAGCGGGCCTTCGAGCAGGGCGTGGTGATCGCGACCCCGATGACCCTGCTGGCCCTGTTGCGCACGGTGGCCTACGCCTGGAAGCAGGACGCGCTGGCGGACAACGCGCAGGCGGTGCTGGACCTCGGCAAGGAACTGCACGGTCGGCTCGCCACGTTCAGCGGCCATCTGGGCAAGATCGGCCGCAGCCTGGACGCGGCGGCGGTGGCCTACAACCAGTCGGTCGCCTCCCTGGAATCCAGGGTCCTGGTGAGCGCACGACGGTTCGCCGACCTCCAGGTCGTCGACGCCCCGCTGGACACCCCTGCGCCGGTCCACCACCGGTTCGACGGTGCTACCGATCAATAGCACTGACGCCGGTAGGTGCGGCGCCAGAACGATCCACTAGGTACCCACTCAAATTCGCCGAACGCCCCACTCAGGGCCGGCGTGATCGCTACGCAATGACCGACCCGTCCCTATAGGGGTGGGCATCCCATGACTTCACTGGGCGACTGCCGCACGAGGCGTCGTCGAGACCGCCGCCTCCCTGTTCCCCGCAGGGTGCGGCCTCTCGACCACGACCACTCATGCGAAAGGGCCAGGCGCACATGGACATGCCCTACCTCATCGGCGTACTGGCCGGCCTGACCCTGATCAGCCTGGCCGTCGTCGCCGTTCAGGCCCGGCTCATCAGCCGGGTCCGGCACCTGGAGAAGTCCGGAGCACCGCGACGCTCGGGCTCCCGGGTCCTGGCCGCAGACGCGGCAACCCCGGAGAGCCACCAGCCGGAAGCCACCGCGTCCTGGCCGTCGGTCGCCTTCGACGCACCGGCCCAGGCCCCTACGGACACCGCGACGGGCGCCACCGGATCCACCGCTGGTCCGAGCGTCGGCATCGCGATGATGAACCATCAGCTCGGCCTCCTCGCCCGCCAGCTCGAACTGCTCGACGGCCTCGAGAAGCGCGAGGACCGGGAGAACCAGCTCGCCGTCCTGTTCCAGATCGACAACCTCACCCTGCGGCTGCGCCGCGGTGCCGAATCCGCCCTGGTGCTGGCTGACGTGGTGCCGGAACGTCGCGCCACCGAGGACCTGACCGCGACCGCCACCCTCCGTGCCGCCTGCGCCCAGATCGAGGAGTACGCGCGGATCGAGGTCGATTCGCAGATCGACCCGATGATCCACGCCGATCACGTCGCCCCGTTGTCGCATCTGTTGGCCGAGCTGCTCGACAACGCCACCCGATTCGCACCCGCGAGCACTCCCGTGACGGCACGGGTGGAGCCTGCGGCCGACGGTCTGGTCATGACGATCAGCGACCTCGGCGGCGGGATGGACGCCACCACCCTCACCGCCGCACAGGACGCCCTCACCGGCCGCCGATCGTCGACGACCGGCGCCACCGGGCTCCTGGTGGCCGGACGTCAGGCCCACCGCCTCGGCTGCTCGATCACCCTCGATTCGACTCCCACCGGCACCACGGCCCGTGTTGCTGTGCCAGGACGCCTGCTGCTGCAACGAGCGAGCGTCGGCCACCACCGCGCCGAGATCGAGCCGACGCCGAACGTCCCGGCGCAGCCCGCCGCGCCGACCTGGGAACCGGCCCTGGCCGACAACCCCTTCGGCACCGCGGGTCTCGGCACGTCCGGCCCGTCGCCCGTGGACGCCACGTTCGGGAGTCCTGGCGCACCACAGCCGATCGAACCGGTCACCCCGCATGCGAGCCTGGCCGAACCGAGCTTCGACGCCCTGATCTCCGCCGAGTCGACGCCGGTCGTCCCCGCCCCGCCGGTGGAGCTGCCCGGTCCCGCCTTCGCACCCGTGTCGTCCGGCTTCGAGCAGCCGACCCACACCGTCGGCGCCCCGAGCCCCGCCCCCGAGTTCGGGTTCGGCGAACCGGTGGCAGCGGCACCCTCGTCGCTGGGCGCCTTCGACCCGATGCCGAGCACCCAGCAGGCACCGCAGGACGGCTGGATCGTCCCGGCGGGTGCCGGTGTCAGCGCGACCGCGTCGTCCTCGGTCCGGGACGAGGTCCTGGCAGAACTGAGTCGGCTGTCCGGCTACAGCCCTGCTGCACCGGCCTCGCCCAGCGAGCTGCAGCCCCGGACACCGGCCCCCGCGCCGGAACTGCAGCCGGTCGGTGCCGGGCCCGCGGACCGCGATCCGGACACGGTGCGCGGCCGCTTCTCCTCCTTCCGATCCGGTGTCGGCCGGGGCCGCCGGTCCCGTGACTGACATCGCCACCCGTCCGCATCGATCCCGAGGAAGCACCGTGCCCGACTCACCGCCCTCGCCGACGACGCTCCCGCAGCTCATCGACGACACCGTGCGGCACCTCAAGGGTGTGCGATTCGGCGTCCTCGCCTCCGGGGACGGCCTGCTGATCACCGCCTCGACCGGTGTCGACCGGACAGCCGGCGACCAGCTCGCGGCCGTCGCCTCCGGGATGTCCGGCCTCGCCCGGGGTGCTGCACGCCTGGTGGACGGAACCGTGGTGGAGCAGGCGGTGGTGGAGTACGACTCCGGCGCCCTGGTGCTGATGACGCTTCGCGACGGCTCGATCTTCGCCTTCGGCACCGATGCGACCGCCGACATCGGCACGGTCGGCTACACGATGGCCCTGCTGGCCAAGAAGACGGACACCCTGCTCACCCCGCAGCTCGCCGCCAGCCTGCGTCATGCGCTGCCGGTGGACGGTCCGACCCGGCAGGTGATGGTCTGATGCGCGCCGTCGCTCCGTCCGAGGTCCGCCCCTACGTCCGCACCGGTGGCCGGTTGGCAGCACCGGGTGTCGCGCTGGACACCCTCCTGGTCGCCGACACCGCGATCGGCGCGCTCCCCCACACCGGACAGGCCGCCGAGGTGCTGCGGGTGCTGGGCAACTCGTACCTGACGGTCGCCGAACTCGCCGGTCACCTCGACGTACCGCTCGGCACCGCACAGGTGCTCACCCTTGACCTCGTGAACGCGGGGGCGATCCGGTTGCTGGGCCCGACCCCGCTCACCCCCGCGCCGACGGACGACGTCGCCGCGCAGCTGAGTCTTCTCGCGAGTGTGCTCGATGGCATCCACGACCTCTGAGCGGCGTCGGCCGCGTCAGTCACCGGCACCGGCGGTCGTGAAGATCGTGGTCGCCGGTGGCTTCGGTGCCGGGAAGACCACGTTCATCGAGTCCATCTCCGACATCGAGCCGATCAGCACCGAGGTGGCGATGTCCGCTCTGGCCGGCGAACTCGGTTCGGTGCCGGGCAAGGACGCGACCACCGTGACGATGGACTTCGGCCGGATCACGTTGTCCAACGGCCTGTGGCTGTACCTGTTCGGCACCCCGGGTCAGGACCGGTTCGCGTTCATGTGGGACGACATCGCCCGCGGCGCCGTCGGCGCGGTGGTGCTGGTCGACAGCGAGCGCCTGGAACAGAGCTTCGGTGCCGTCGACTACTTCGAGTCCCGCGGGCTGCCGTTCGTGGTCGCCGTGAACTGCTTCGACGGCCTGGCACGCCACACGCTCGCCGACATCCGCGGCGCCCTCGCCATCGGCCCCGACGTGCCGCTGTTCTACACCGACGCACGGTCCCGGGAAGCGACCAAGGACTCCCTGATCCAGGTGGTCGCCCACGCGATGAACCGCCTCGCACCCCGCGTCACCACTCCTGCCCCGCAAAGGAACGTGTCATGACCCACCTCGCCGACATCCTGGTCGAGCGCGGCATCGTCTCGCCGACCGACCTGCAACGGGCCTCCAGCCCGGAGCAGCTGAACGGCCGTGGCCTCGTCCAGGCACTGCTCGAGGACGGTCTCGTCCCCGAGGCTCAGCTGATGTCCGCTCTGGCCGAGCAGGCGGGCCTCAGGTTCGTGGACCTGGACGAGTACCTGGTCGACCCCTCGACCGCCGGTCTGCTGCCCGAGCGACTCTGCCGCCGTCACTCGATCCTGGCGATCGGTCGCGAAGGCGATGCCGTGCTGGTCGCCACCGCGAACCCGGGCAACGTGCTCGCCCTCGACGACGCGAAGGCGGTGCTCGGCACCGAGGTGATCCCGGTGCTCGCCACCGCGGCGGCATTGGGCCGGGCGATCAACCGGAACATCCGCTCCGACTCGGAGATCGCCGGCATCGGCCAGTCGATGAGCAGTGCCGCGGCGACGATGGCCGATGACACGGACCTGTCGATGGTCGGCGACTCGGTCACCGAGGACAGCCCGGTGGTGCGCTACGTGGATCTGCTGGTGACCCAGGCGATCTCCGACCGCGCCTCGGACATCCACGTCGAGCCGACCGAGCACGACCTGCGGGTGCGCTACCGGATCGACGGGGTGCTGCACGAGATGCAGCGGGCGCCCAAGCAGATCTCGGCCGGGGTCATCTCCCGGATCAAGATCCTCGCCGACATCGACATCGCCGAGAAGCGCAAGCCGCAGGACGGCCGCATGTCGGTCACCCACGAGGGCAAGAAGATCGACCTGCGCGTGGCGACGCTGCCCACGGTGTGGGGCGAGAAGATCGTCATGCGCATCCTGGACAACTCCACGGCGTCGCTGGACCTGACGGACCTGGCATTCCTCGATCACAACCTCGCGACCTACCAGCGGTCGTACACCAAGCCCTACGGGATGATCCTGGTCACCGGTCCGACGGGTTCGGGCAAGTCGACCACCCTGTACGCGACGCTGAACGCGGTCTCGAAGCCGGAGATCAACGTGATCACCGTCGAGGACCCGGTCGAGTACCGGTTGCCCGGGATCAACCAGGTGCAGGTCAACCCGAAGGCGGGTCTGACGTTCGCCGGGGCTCTGCGCTCCATCCTGCGCTCGGACCCCGATGTGGTGCTGCTGGGTGAGATCCGAGACCACGAGACCGCGCAGATCGCGGTCGAGGCGGCGCTGACCGGTCACCTGGTGCTGTCCACGCTGCACACCAACGACGCGCCCTCGGCGGTGACCCGACTGGTCGAGATGGGGATCGAGCCGTACCTGGTCGGTTCCGCACTCGACTGCGTGGTCGCCCAGCGGCTCGCCCGTCGACTGTGCGGTCGCTGCCGGGAGCCCTACGTGCCGACCCCGCAGGAGCTGCAGGCGGCCGGGTTCCCCTGGCTGGAGGGCGAACCGCTGCCCGAGCTGTACCGGCCGGGCGGGTGCGTGGCCTGCTCGAACACCGGTTATCGAGGCCGCGTCGCGCTGCACGAGGTGATGACGATGAACGAGGACATCGAGCGGCTCGCCCTGACCCACGCCCCGGTCGGGGACATCACGAACGCCGCGCTGCGCAACGGGATGTCCACGCTGCGCACCGACGGGTGGCAGAAGGCCGCGGCGGGGCTCACCTCGCTCAACGAGGTGCTGCGGGTGGTCGCATGACGACGATCGACCTCGACGCCCTGTTGGGGCAGGCAGTGACCGTGGGGGCCTCCGACGTGCACCTGGCCGCCGGCCTGCCGCCCGCCTTCCGCGTCCACGGATCGATGGCACCCGCCCCGGAATGGCCGGTGCTGACCGACGAGGTGCTGCGCGCCACCCTGCTCAACATCCTGTCCGAGCGGCAACGAGGGCGATTCGACGACGACCTCGAGCTCGACTTCTCGCACACGATCCCGCAGGGCACCAGCTTCCGGGTGAACTACTACCAGCAGCGGGACGGGCTCGGCGCTGCGTTCCGCGTGATCCCGTCGGTGATCAAGCCGTTGCACGAGCTCGGGGTGCCGCGGGTGGTGGAGCGCTTCGCCGGGCTGCCCCGCGGTCTGGTGCTGGTCACCGGTCCCACCGGCTCCGGCAAGTCGACCACGATGGCCTCGCTGATCGATCTGGCGAACAGCACGCGCAGTGATCACATCGTGCTGATCGAGGACCCGATCGAGTTCCTGCACCGCTCGCGCCGGTGCATCGTCACCCAGCGCGAAGTCGGCACCGACACCCACTCCTTCGCCGCCGCCCTGGTGCACGCGCTGCGCCAGGACCCGGACATCATCGTGATCGGCGAGATGCGGGACGCGGAGACCATCTCGATCGCGCTGCGAGCGGCCGAGACCGGGCACCTGGTCTTCGGCACGCTGCACACCCAGGACGCCGCCTCCAGCATCAACCGTGTGGTCGACGAGTTCCCCTCCGACCAGCAGACCCAGGTCCGCACCCAGCTGGCGAACGCGTTGCAGGGAATCGTGTCGCAGACCCTCTGCCGGAAGGCCGACGGGATGGGCCGCGCGATCGCCACCGAGATCCTGGTGGCGAACAATCCGGTCCGCGCACTGATCCGCGACGGCCGGATGCACCAGCTGTACTCGGTGCTGCACTCCGGCTCGGACGAGGGGATGCACACGCTGGACCAGTCGCTTGCGACCCTGGTGCGCAGTGGCGACATCACCTTCGACGAGGCGGTGTCCCGGGCGCGCCAGGTCGACCAGTTGGCCCAGATGACCGGGCACTCGACGCACGTCGTCCAGGGCCGTGGCACCGCCGGGGGTGGCTACTGATGGCCACCGCCCAGGCACAGAGCTACGAGTACACGGTCCTCGGCAAGGACGGGAAGCCGCTCACCGGGCGGATCGAAGCGCCGAGCGAACAGGCTGTCGCCGCGCGACTACGGGAACTCGGGCTGTCGGCCACCACGATCACCCCGGTCTCGACCTCGGGTCTGAACCGCGAGATCACCATCGGGAGCAAGCGGGCCAAGCCGAAGGACGTGGCACTGGCTCTGCGACAACTCGCCACGATGGTGGACGCCGGGCTGAGCCTGCCGCGTGCGCTGACGGTGTTGCAGCTCCAGTCCGAGGGACAGCCGCTGGCGACGATCCTGGAACCGGTGGCCCAGGACGTGGCCGACGGTCTCGAACTGTCGGTGGCGATGGCGAAGCACCCCAAGGTGTTCACGCCGGTCACGCTGGCGATGGTCAAAGCCGGCGAGAGCGGCGGGTTCATGGCCGAGGCGCTCAGCGCGGTCGCCACCATCCTGGAACGCGAACTCGCCCTCAAGCAGGCGGTCAAGGGCGCGATGGTCTACCCGGTCGTCATCCTGATCATGGCGGTCGTCGCCGTCACCGCGATGCTGCTGTTCATCGTGCCGGTGTTCGAGGGCATCTTCGCCGACGCCGGGGCCGACCTCCCCTGGGCCACTCAGATCCTGGTGAAAGCAGCCGCGTTCATCCGGGTCGGCGGGATTCCGATCGTCATCGCCATCGGCGTCGGGATCTGGTGGTGGCGCAACCACGGCCACGACATCGCCGTCCGGGAGAAGGTCGACCCGATCAAGCTGAAGGCGCCGATCTTCGGCGTCCTGCAGCAGAAGGTCGGCATGGCCCGCTTCGCCCGCAACCTGGCGACGATGGTCCGGGTCGGCGTCCCCATCGTCCCGGCGCTGGAGACGGTCGGTGGCACCGCCGGGAACCTGGTGATCGAACAGGCAGTGGACCGGGTGCGCGAGGCGGTCCGCACCGGCGTCCCGTTGGCCACCGCGATCGAAAAGGAAGAGATCTTCCCGACGATGCTCCGCCAGATGGTGGCAGTCGGCGAGGACTCCGGATCGCTCGACGTGATGCTGACGAAGGTCGCGGACTTCTACGACGCCGAGGTCGACACCACCGCCGCCGCACTCTCCAGCATTCTCGAACCCCTGATGATCGTCTTTATCGGCGTCATTGTCGGGGCCATGCTGATCGCGCTGTACATGCCGATCTTCACGATGTCGGACACGGTGCAATAACGCGTTGTTTCCGTTTGGCCGCATCGGGGGCGCCGGTCCCCGGTGCGCGAGGGGTGCCGTCTTCACCGGCAAATCAACACACGACGACAACGAATGTGAGTGAGTTTCTCATGCTTCGACGCATCAACGAGCGCATCGACAGCGACCGGGAGTCCGGCTTCTCCCTGATCGAGCTGCTGGTCGCGATCATCATCATCGGCATCCTGTCGGCGATTGCCATCCCGATGTTCTTGAACCAGCGGAAGAAGGCTGCCGACACCGCGACCAAGTCGGACCTGTCGACGATCGGCAAGGAGATCGCCACCGTCTTCATCGATCGCAATCCGCAGTCCATCACCGTTTCTATCGACGACGACACTTATGTCCTCGCGATCGACGGAGGCAACTCCGACGACGACAAGGTGATCATCGGTGCTGTCACGAACGGTGTCGAACTGGGCTCTTCGGGTGGAGTGGTGAAGGGTGGCCTGACGCAGACCGATTGGTGCATCGACCTCAAGAACGAATCCGGCGCGGTCCAGGAATTCCACTACAGCGCGACCAAGGCGATCCAGGAAGGCTCGTGCACGACGTCCTGATCTCCTAGCGTTTTATCGCATTCCCCGCTGTGTGTGGGAGTCGGCCCGTGGCATCCCCGCGGTCCGACTCCCGCGCTCATCCGGCAATGCAGCACTCCCCTCCCCTGACACCCCCTGACAGAAAGGACCCCCATGGCCAAGACCCGTGTGGTCGGCCTCGACCTGGGCAGCCGCGCTGTCCGAGCCGCGGAGATCGAGCTCTCCGGTGGGCGTGGCAATGCCCCCCGTCTGGTGAAGTTCGGCGAGGAGCCGCTCGACGCCGGCGCCATGCGTGACGGCGAGGTCGCGCGCGCCGGTGCGGTGACCGCCGCGGTGCGGTCGCTGTGGAAGCGCGAGCGGTTCAGTACCCGGTCAGTGGTGCTGGGGGTCGGGAACCAGCGGGTGTTCGTGCGCGAGCTGAATCTGCCCGCGATGCCGTTGGATCAGCTGCGCGGGTCGTTGCGGTACGCGCCGGTGCAGGATCTGCTCCCGGTGGCCGTCGAGGAGTGTCTGTTGGACTTCCACCCGGTGTCGCTGGCGGGCGACGGGACCGTCGACGGGATGTTGATCGCCGCGCCGGAGGAGACGGTGGAGGCGAACACCTCGGCGGTGGCGGCGGCCGGGTTGACCCCGAGCCGGGTGGATCTGAACGCCTTCGCACTAGCCCGGTCGCTGGTGCACGGACCGTTGGCGCAGGAGGTGGTCGGGGTCGTGGACATCGGGTCGAACATCACCGACATCGTGGTGACGGACCAGGGGCTGCTGCGGCAGTACCGCACTCTGCCGACCGGTTCGGACGATCTGACCCATGCCGTTCAGCAGGCGATGGCCGTCAGCGAGCAGCAGGCCGAGCAGGTGAAGCGCTCGGTCGGGGTGGCCCCCGCGCAGAATCCCGAACTCGTGCCGGCGCAGGAGACGATGCGGCGCCGGATCCAGTCGCTGGGCGAGTCGATCCGGGCGAGCTTCTCGTTCTACACCGGCTCGACGGGGCGGCCGTTGAACCGGGTGTTGTTGACCGGCCGGGGCAGTCTGGTGCCGGGGCTCGGGCAGCAGCTCGCCACCCAGCTCGGGGTGCCGATGGCCTTCGGTCAGACGGTGGTGGGTCCGAACGCCGGGGTGGCCGCCGATCGGCAGCCGGTGCTGCCGGTCGCCGTCGGCCTGGCCCAGGGGGTGGCCGCCTGATGGCGAAGAAGACGTCGACGGCCGGCCCGCTGGTGATCGACTACACAACCCAGGGCGTCAACCTGCTCCCGGCATCGGCCCGGGCCGCGGAAGAACTGCGCATCCTGCGGAGCAAGCTGTTCCTCGGGATGGTCGTGTTCGCCGCGATCCTGGCGTTGGTCTGCGGGTACAGCGTGATCGCCGAGACCCAGGCGAAGCATGCGATCGATCTGGCGAGCGACGAGTCCGACCGCTTGCAGGGTGAGCTGGAACGGTATGCCGACATCTCGGCGCTCAAGTCCGACATCACGCAGGCGGAGACCGCCGTGCGAGCCGGGATGGGCACCGAGATCACGTGGGTCGACCTGATCGCGAAGATCGAGGCGGCGCTCCCGGCCGAGGGAACGATCACCTCGTTCTCGGCCACCGGCACCACTCCCATGGACGGGAACGGCTTCACCGCCACGTCACCGCTGGCGACCCAGGGCATCGGGAGCATCGAGTTCACCATGCAGCTCTCGTCGCTGCCGGACACCGCTGCCTGGTTGGAGGCGCTGAACGGCATCCCCGGGTTCATGGATGCGGTGTTCGGGAGCGCCACGCTCACCACGGGCGATGACGGCGGGCCCAGCTATTACACGGTCTCGTCGTCGGTCGTGATCAATGTCGAGGCACTGTCCCGTGCCTACCTGGAGGACGCCTCGTGAACGCCAACCGCACCACCTGGATCGCGGGGACCGCGCTGGTCGCGCTCGTGCTGGCGGCTGCCGCGTGGTTGCTGGTGCTGTCGCCCCGGATGACCTCGATCAGTGCCCTCAACGAGGAGCAGACCACCACCGAGGACGCGAACTCGCTGCTGCAGATCCAGGTCAACGGGTTGGCGGCCGACGCGCAGCGCCGTGACGAGCTGAACGCGGAGCTGGCGACGCTGAACGCGCAGTTCCCCAGTGATATCGCGCTGCCCGAGTTCGCCCGGCTGTTGGACAGCCTGGCCGCGTCCTCCGGTGCCACCGTCCAGTCGGTGACCATCGGGGAACCGTCGGCGGTCACGGAGTCCTTCGTCCTGCCCGACAGCCCGGCGGGCACCGCGGCTCCGGCCCTGCCCGCGCCGCCGGCCGGGATGTTCGCGGTCCCGGTGTCGCTGACGGTGCTCGGGAACTTCGACCAGGCCCAGGCCTATGCCGGTGGCCTGCAGAGCGGCGATCAGCGACTGTTCCTGCTGTCGTCACTGTCTTGGGGCACCGTGGACGCGGACGGCACGTCGACTTTCGACATCACCGGTTACGCCTACGTGCTGAACGCCGAGGCGGCAGCTCCCACAGCCACCGAGTCCGCCGACACCACGCCGAGCCAGACATCGACGACCGAATGATCCCGCTGCTCGCCGGGGTGTTCGGGCTGGTGGTCGGCTCGTTCCTCAATGTGGTGGTGCATCGGGTCCCGGAGCACGGGTCGCTGCTCCCCCGCAGTGCGTGCCCGCGCTGTGGTCACCGGATCCGGGCTTGGGACAACATCCCGGTGCTGTCCTGGCTGGTCCTGCGTGGCCGGTGCCGGGACTGCCGGTCGCGGATCAGTGTGCGGTATCCGTTGGTCGAGGCCGGAACGGCGATCCTGTTCGCACTGACCGTCCGGTGGACCGGGGCGTCCTGGTCGCTGCTGGCGTTGCTCTTCCTGGTGGCGGTGTCGGTGGCGCTGGCCCTGATCGACCTCGACGTGCACCGGTTGCCGGATGTGATCGTGCTGCCGTCCATCGGGGTGGGGGTGCTGCTGCTCGCGCTGGCGTCGTGGAACCCGGGCGGGGTGTCCGACTGGGGCGCGCTGCCGCGGGCGGTGCTGGGCGGGCTGGCGCTGTGCGGGTTCTACCTGGTCGTGGCGCTCGTCTACCCGGGCGGCATGGGGCTGGGTGACGTGAAGCTCGCCGGGCTGCTCGGGCTGTACCTGACCTGGTTCGGTTGGCCGACGTTGCTGGTCGGTGGCTTCGCCGGGTTCGTGCTCGGAGGGGTGTTCGCCGTCGGTCTGTTGATCGCGCGCCGGGCGACGAAGGGCAGCGGGATCCCGTTCGGGCCGTGGATGCTGCTGGGCGCGGCGGTGGGCATCGTGGCCGGGCGGTCGATCTGGTCGGCGTACCTGGGCCTGATCGGGTTCTGAGTCGTGGGATGGGGTGCCCGGTCGCGCGGTGCAGGGGTCGGGCGCTGTGGGATCCGGGTCCTAGGCTGACATCGTGTCCTCCCCCACGCCTCCGCGTCCGTTGCCCGAGCGTGCCCTCGACACCACCGCCGAGAGTCCGTGGCCGGTGCGCCTGCTCTCGGCGAAGATCGCCGACTACGTGGCGAAGATGTCGCCGTTGTGGGTCGAGGGGCAGATCGTCCAGCTCAATCGTCGTCCCGGGGCCGGGATCGCCTTCCTGACCCTGCGCGACACCGATGTGGACATGTCGCTGCCGGTGTCGATGACCGCCGGGGTGCTAAACGCGATGAGCACGCCGCTGGCCGAGGGCGCGCACGTCGTGGTGCACGCCAAGCCGGTGTTCTGGACCAAGCGCGGCACCCTGCAGCTGTCGGCGAACGAGGTGCGGGCGGTCGGGGTCGGCGAACTGCTGGCCAGGATCGAACACCTCAAGCGGGTGCTGGCGTCGGAGGGACTCTTCGACGCCGAGCGCAAGGTGCCGCTGCCGTTCCTGCCCCGGGTGATCGGCCTGGTGTGCGGGCGGGAGTCGAAGGCCGAACACGATGTGGTGGTGAACGCCCGCGCCCGGTGGCCGCAGGTGGAGTTCGAGATTCGCGAGGTCGCGGTGCAGGGTGCGAGCGCGGTGCCCCAGGTGTCGCAGGCCATCGCCGAGCTGGACCAGGACCCGCGGGTCGAGGTGATCGTGGTGGCCCGCGGCGGTGGCGCGGTGGAGGACCTGCTGCCGTTCAGCAACGAGTCGATGATCCGCGCCGCCGCCGCGTGCAGGACGCCGCTGGTGTCCGCGATCGGACACGAGACCGACACCCCGCTGCTCGACCTGGTCGCGGACTACCGGGCTTCCACCCCGACCGATGCCGCCAAGCGGATCGTGCCGGATGTCGGGGAGGAACGCGCCCGGATCGATCAGGCCCGGCATCGGATCCGGTCGGCGGTGGAACACCGGGTGCGGCGTGAGGCGGACGGGCTGGCGCAGCTGCGCTCCCGACCGGTGCTGGCCCGACCGCAGTCGATGATCGACGACCGGAGCACCGAGCTGCACCGGATGCGGGACTCGGCGCGCCGGTGCCTCGACCACGCGCTGAGCAGCGCCGAGCACCGGGTCACGGCGCTGGGCGCGCAGGTCCGTGCGCTCTCCCCCGCCGCGACGCTGGACCGTGGGTATGCCGTGGTGCAGACCTCCGACGGCAGCGTGGTCCGGCAGGCGACCGCGGTCGCCGCGAAGGACAGCCTGCGGATCCGGGTCGCGGAGGGCGAGCTGATGGCCACCGTGCTCGCGGTCGCCCCGGGCAAGCGACGCCCGGCGGCCACGTCCGGGCCGGTCGCCTCCGCTGACTCCCCGCCGACCGAAGCCGGGCAGACCCCCACGCCGACCGATGCCGGGCAGCGCCCTACGCCGACCGATGCCAGGCAGCGCCCTACGCCGACCGATGCCAGGCAGCGCCCTACGCCGACCGACGCCGGGCAGCGCACCGGGTCGCCGGAGGTTGGTTAGATGGACCCCGTGACCGAGAGCACCGACATCGCAGCGCTGTCCTACGAGCAGGCCCGCGACGAGCTGATCGCCGTCGTCTCCCGGCTGGAGGCGGGCGGTGCCGGACTGGAGGAGTCACTGGCCCTGTGGGAGCGCGGCGAGGCGCTGGCCGCCCGCTGCCAGCAGTGGCTGGACGGCGCACGGAAGCGGTTGGACGCCGCCCGGGACGCTGACGCAGCCACCGCGCAGGACTGACCGCCACCAGCGACCGACCGGCAGCAGGCCCGGGCGGACCCTTCTCCGGACTCACCGTGGTCCCGGGCCAGCCGCAGCCCCGCCCCGGCCGCAGCCCCGGACCGGCCGCAGCCCCGGACCGGCCGCAGCCTCGGTCCGGCCGGTCCCCCGGACGCACCGCCTCACCGTTCCGACCGCTCCACCTGACCGACCGTCTCATGTGCCCGACCGCTCCACCTGCCCGACCGCTCCACCTGCCCGACCGCTCCACCTGCCCGACCGTTCCACCTGAACCGTTCCATTCGACCGACCGTTCCACTTGACCGCCCGTTCCCTTTGACCGACCGGACCGACGAAGGAGTCACCCGTGACCGACACCGCCCTGATCATCGGCGAAGCACTGGTCGACGCGGTGGTCCGCGCCGACGGCGACCGCACCGAACACCCCGGCGGCAGCCCGGCGAACGTGGCTCTCGGACTGGCCCGGTTGGGTCGGGACGCGGAGCTGCTCACCTGGCTGGCCGACGACACGCATGGCGACCTGGTCCGGGCACATCTGGCGGAGTCGGGGGTCCGCGTGCTGACCGGGACCGGCGGACCCGAGCGCACGCCGGTGGCGACCGCGCACCTGGATGCCGACGGATCGGCGAGCTACGACTTCGACCTGAGCTGGGATTTGCCGGAGGTCGAGGTCGGGGAGCCGGTGGTCGTGCACACCGGGTCGATCGGTGCCGTGCTGGCCCCGGGCGGGGCGAAGGTGGCCGATCTGCTGGCGGCCCAGCGGGACACCGCGACGATCAGCTACGACCCGAATCTGCGTCCGGCGCTGATGGAGTCGCCGGAGGTGACGCTGCCGCTGGTCGAGCACCTGATCGGCCTGTCGGACGTGGTGAAGGTGTCGGACGAGGATCTGGCCTGGTTGCACCCCGGTCTGCCGGTGGAGGAGATCGCCCGGGACTGGGCCACCCGCGGTCCGGCGCTGGTGGTGGTGACCCTCGGCGGCGAGGGGGCGCTGGCGGTGACGGCGACCGGCGAGGAACTGGCGGTGACCGCACCCCGGGTGCAGGTCGCCGACACCGTGGGGGCGGGCGACTCGTTCATGTCCGGCCTGATCGACGGGCTGTGGTCGGCCGGGCTGATCGGTGCCGACCGGCGGGACGCCCTGCGCGCCATCGACCTGGAGACGGTGCAGGAGGTGCTGGTGCGCTGCGTGCGGATCGCCGCGATCACGGTCTCCCGCGCCGGGGCGAACCCGCCCACCGCCGCCGAGCTGGACTGACCCCCACCCGACCACACCCGCGCCCACCAGCGCCCGCCCGCGCCTGGCGAGTTCGGCACTTCGGCCCCGAGGTCGTTGACTGAGGTGCCGAACTCAGGGCGGAAGTGCCGAACTCGCGCATGCTCAGCCCGGCAGCACCCTGCTCGTGGCGTGCTGGGGGCGTGCGACGGCCCGCCGTCCCCGTCGGGGAGGGCGGGCCGTCGTGGCGCCGGGTTCAGGACGCCTGACGATGCCGACCGTTCGGCTGTCCCCCTGCGCCCTCCGTCCGGGTCGTGCCATCGCCCTGCTTCGCCGCCTCGCGCTGCGCACGTTCCAGTGCGGCGCGGCGGTCCTCCTCGGTCTCGGAGTCGATCCGCGACGCGGCGGAGTCGTCGTAGGTCAGGTTCTCGCCGGACTCCGGGTCGAAGACCATCAGCCGGGTCGGGTCGAACCACAGCTCGGCATCCGCACCGTCACGCACCCGGCTCTCGGAGCCCAGGGCGACGATCGCCTGGGTGCGCATCCCCTCACCGTCCAGGTCGCGGTCCAGCTCCTCGAGCTTCTTCGCGACGTCGTCGTGGGTGTCGAAGGGGATGTAGGCGTACAGCTCGGCGCCCAGCCACTCCACCACGTCCACCTCGGCGGTGAAGGTGACCCCGGTGCCGCGCTTGTGGTCGTCGAGCACCTTCGCGTCCTCGACGTGCTCCGGGCGCAGGCCGATGATCACCAGGTCACGGTCCCCGATCGCGGCGCGGAGCCGGTCGTCCAGCGGCACGTCGCCGAAGGGCAGGGTGAGGGTGTCGCCGGAGATCTGGCCGGGCAGGAAGTTCATCGGCGGTGAGCCGATGAACCCGGCGACGAACAGGTTGCGCGGCTGCTCGTAGAGCGCGCGCGGGCTGGCGACCTGCTGCAGTTCGCCCTTGCGCAGCACCGCCACCCGGTCGCCGAGGGTCATCGCCTCGGTCTGGTCGTGGGTGACGTACACCGTGGTGGTGCCCAGGCGGCGCTGCATCCGAGCGATCTCGGTGCGCATCTGGCCCCGCAGCTTGGCGTCCAGGTTGGACAGCGGCTCGTCGAAGAGGAACGCCTGGGCGTCGCGCACGATCGCGCGGCCCATCGCCACCCGCTGTCGCTGGCCGCCGGAGAGGTTGGCCGGCTTGCGGTCCAGGTGCTCGCGCAGCTCCAGGGTGTCGGCGGCGAACTCCACCTGGTCCTTGATCTGCTCCTCGGTGTACTGCCCCTTCTGCAGCCGGAGCGGGAACGCGATGTTCTCGAACACTGTCAGGTGCGGGTAGAGCGCGTAGTTCTGGAAGACCATCGCGAGCTTGCGGTCGCGGGGGGCCTTCTCGTTGACGACCTGGTCGCCGATCTTCAGCTCGCCGGAGGTGATGTCCTCCAGGCCGACGATCATCCGCAGCAGGGTCGACTTCCCGCAGCCGGAGGGTCCGACCAGGATGACGAACTCGCCGTCCTTGATGTCCAGGCTGACGCCGTTCACCGCCGGGTAGCCGTCGCCGTACTTCTTGACGATGTCGGTGAGGGTGATGGATGCCATGTTCAGCTCCTTCGTGGAAAGCGGGTCGCGGGCCTCAGCCCTTGACCGCGCCCTGGGTCAGCCCGGAGACGATCTGGCGCTGGAACAGCAGCACCAGGACGACCACGGGAATGGTCACGACCACGGCGGCGGCGGAGATGGCGCCGGTCGGGTCCTCGAACTGGGAGGCGCCGGAGAAGAACGCCAGGGCGGCGGGCACCGGTCGGGCCGCCTCGGTGGAGGTCAGCGAGATGCCGTAGACGAAGTCGTTCCAGGCGATGAAGAACGCGATCAACGCGGTGGTGAACACTCCGGGGGCCGCCAGCGGCACGATGGCCTTCCGGAACGCCTGCCAGGTGGTCGCACCGTCGACCTGGGCCGCCTGCTCCAGTTCCCACGGGATCTGCCGGAAGAACGCGGTCAGGGTCCAGATCGAGATCGGCAGGGTCAGCGACAGGTACGGGATCACCAGCCCGGCCCAGGTGTCGTACAGCCCGATCGACCGCCAGAGATTGAACAGCGGGGTGACAATCGAGATCACCGGGAAGATCGAGACCGCGAGCGCCGTGGTCAGGATCAGCTTGCGGCCCGGGAACTCCAGCCGCGCGATCGCGTAGGCGGCCAGCGTGGACAGCACCACGGAGATCGCGGTGGCGATCAGGGAGATGCCGACCGAATTGCGCAGCGCGGACAGGAAGAGCTCCTGCGCCGACCCGTCCGGGCCGAGGATCTGCTCGTAGTTGGACAGCGTCCAGGTCGTCGGCAGGAAATTGCCGGAGTTCAGGTCGCTGGGCAGCTTGAACGAGGTGGCCATGATCGAGATCACCGGGAACAGTGCGTAGACCAGCACCGCCAGGGTGATCGCCGCCCAGGCGACCTTCTGCTTGCCACTCAGTGCGCCGCCCATCAGCGCTCCCCTCTCGCACCCGCGAGGTCGACCTTGAAGATCTTGATCGCGATGAAGCAGATGATGATGACGCAGATGAACAACAGCACCGAGATGGCCGAGCCGAGGCCGATCTCCAGCCGCCCGATGGACGTCCGGTAGGCCAGCAGGGAGAGCACGGTGGTGTTGTTCGCGCCATTGGTCATGATGAAGACGTTGTCGAAGATCCGGAATGCGTCCAGTGCCCGGAACAGGACGGCGACCATGATCGCCGCCTTCATGTTCGGCAGGACGACCCGCTTCATCCGCTGCCACCAGGTGGCGCCGTCGACCTGGGCGGCCTCCTCCAGATCGCTGGGCACCTGCGCCAGGCCGGCGAGCAGCAGCAGGGAGATGAACGGGGTGGTCTTCCACACTTCGGAGGCGATGATCACGAACAGGCTGGTGCCGGTGTGCGCGAACCAGTTCAGGTCCTGGTCGATCCCGGGCAGCCAGTCGAACCAGGTGTTCACGTAGCCCGAGTCGATGCTGAAGGCGTAGAACCAGGCGAAGGCCGAGACCACGGTGATGATGCCGTAGGGCACCAGGATCGCCGTGCGCAGCAGACCGCGGAGCCGGAGCACCGCCCGGTGCATGACCAGGGCCAGCGCGAAGCCGAGGATGACCTCGATCAGCACCGTGATGAGCATGATCCCGGTGGTCACGCCGAGCGACTGCCAGAACAGCGAGTCGCCGAGGATGACGCCGTAGTTCCCGAGGCCGACGAATCCGCGGTCGCCCGGGGCGGTCAGCCGGTTGCGGAACAGCGACTCATACACGGCCTGCAGGATGGGGTAGGCGGTGACGGCCAGCATCACCACGAACGCCGGTCCGGCCAGCAGCCAGCCGAGCCGGGCCTCCGCCTTCGCCCGGTCGGACTTGCGGGGCTTGGTGGTGGCGGGGGTGGCCGCCTTCACGTCGACGCTCACAGCAGTCGCTCCCCTCGCAGCACGGCCAGGATGAAGTCGGTGGAGATGGTCGGCGTCGTGTCCGGGTCGACCGAGGTCGCCGGGTGCCAGGTCTCCTGCAGCCCCTGGGACACCTCGTTGTAGTACGGGGTCTGCGGACGGGGTGCTGCCTGCTCCAACGACTGACGGATCTCGTCCGCCATCGGGAAGGTGTCCTGCACCTCCGGGTCGTCGTAGGCGGTGGTGTTCGACGGCGGGTTGCCGTCGGAGACGAAGTACGCCGCCTGGTTCTCCGGTGCCACGATGCACTCGGCGGCCTGGTACGCGAGGTCGGTGTGCTCGCTGAACGCCCCGACCCCGAGGTTGATCCCGCCGTAGGGCGGTGCCGCGTCCTCGCCCTCGGTGACCTGGGGGTAGATCGCCCAGCCCACGTCATCGAGGAACGACTGGTCGAGGGTGCCGTCGTCCACGGCGCCCTGCATGGCCGGCCAGACGAACGGCCAGTTGACCATGAAGGAGCCGGAGTCCCCCTGGAACTGGGACAGCGAGGCGTTCTCGTCCTGGGTGGGCAGCCCGGCGCCGCCGAGGCGCTCGGTGCCGATCTCGCCCATGATCCGCGCCGCTTCCCGCCCGGCGTCCGAGTCCAGGCCGAGCTCGACGTCCTCGGCGTCGGCCTCCGGGGTCTCGACGATGTGGCCGCCGGCCGACTCGACCAGGGCATTGATCCACACGGTTAGCGCCTCGGCCTTGATGCCCTGGACGCCGAGGGTCTTGTCCTGGTCCGTGGCCGCGTCCATCACCTGGTCCCAGGTCACCGGCGTGGACATGTCCAGACCGGCGGCCTCCGCCACCGATGTGCGATACCAGAGCAGCTGGGTGTTGGCCCAGAACGGCACCGTGACCAGCTCGTCGTTCCAGCTGGCTCCGGTCAGCGCACCCTGGACGACGTCCTCGCTGACCCGCTCGGCCACGTCGTCCGGCACCGGCGCCAGGAAGCCGGCGTTGGCCAGTTCCGGGATGAACGGCGGGTCCAGGCTCATCAGGTCGATCGAGGAGTCGGACGCCGCCAGCCGCCGGGCCAGCTGTTCCCGTTGGGAGCTCGCTTCGCGGGGCAACACCGAGACCTCGATCCGGTAGGCACCGTCGGCCGCCTCGGTGCACTGCGCCGCGAGCGCCGCCTGCCCCCCGGCGTCCGGATTCGTGTACCAGGTCAGCACCGGGGTGTCGTCGGAGGGGGCACAGGCGGCCAGCGTCGCCGCCAGCACCACCCCCGTTGCCGCGGCGATCGCCTTCGACCGTCTCTGCACCAGTCACCTGCCTCATGGATTGCGTGTGCGGGGTTGTCTGGCTCAGTGCTACCCCGTGTGCAGGTGGTGTGCCACCGGTGGACGTCGAAAGAGCGAGCTGTGCGCGCCGCGCGTGGGACGATGGGCCCATGTCGCAGCTCACCCCCGCCCAGGCCTGGACCGCACTGCGCGAAGGCAACGACCGCTTCGTCCGCGGCGAGATGGAGCACCCCTCGCAGGGCATCGACCGGCGCAACGAGGTCACCTCCTCGCAGCACCCGTTCGCCGTGCTGTTCGGCTGCTCCGACTCCCGGGTGGCGTCCGAGATCATCTTCGACCAGGGCCTGGGCGACCTGTTCGTGGTGCGCACCGCCGGGCACGTCCTGGACACCACCGTGATCGGGTCGATCGAGTACGGCGTGGAGATCCTGGGTGCCCCGCTGATCGTGGTGCTCGGCCACGAGTCCTGTGGCGCCGTCGCCGCCGCCACCGCCGCGCTGACCACCGGTGAGCAGGCACGCGGCTTCGTGCGGGCCGTGGTGGACCGGGTGATCCCGTCCATCGTGTCGCTGGCGCACGACCCGAACGGCGGTCAGACCGACCTGACCAAGGTGTCCGCGGCCGAACTGGGCCACGAGCACGTCCGGCACACGGTCGACATGCTGCGCGGGTACTCGGTGTCCATCGCCGAGGCCATCGACGAGGGCCGGGTCGCGGTCGTCGGCGTGGAGTACGCGCTCTCCGACGGGGTGGCCCGCCTGACCTCCGCGATCGGCGACGTGGGCGAGCAGCCGCAGCGCTGATCGGATGGCAGGATGACCGGCCATGAGCACTAGCGCCGATGACGCCGCCGGTCAGTACCGGATCGAACACGACACGATGGGTGAGGTCCGGGTCCCGGCCGATGCCCTGTACCGCGCCCAGACCCAGCGTGCGGTGGAGAACTTCCCGATCTCCGGCACCGGGTTGGAGCGCGGGCACATCGCCGCCCTCGCCCGGGTGAAGAAGGCCGCCGCGCGGGCCAATGCCGAGTTGGGCATCGTCGACCCCGCCGTCGCGCAGGCCATCGTCGCCGCCGCGGACGAGGTCGCCGAGGGACGGCACGACGCGCACTTCCCGGTGGACGTGTTCCAGACCGGGTCCGGCACCAGCTCCAACATGAACATGAACGAGGTGCTGGCGACCCTGGCGTCGCGGGCGCTGGGCAGCGATGTGCACCCCAACGACCAGGTGAACGCGTCCCAGTCGTCGAACGACGTGTTCCCGACCTCGGTGCACGTCGCGGCCACCGCCGGACTGGTCAACGACGTGGTGCCGGCACTGGACCACCTCGCCACGTCGCTGGAGCGGGTGGCGGCCCGGCACGCCGACGACGTGAAGGCCGGTCGCACCCACCTGATGGACGCCACCCCGGTCACCTTCGGCCAGGTGTTCGGCGGCTATGCGGCAGCGCTCCGGTACGGCATCGAGCGGGTCACCGCCGCGCTGCCCCGGGTGGCCGAGGTGCCGCTGGGTGGCACGGCTGTCGGCACCGGGATCAACACCCCGAACGGCTTCCCGCAGCGGGTGATCGAGCTGCTCGCCGAGGACACCGGCCTGCCGCTGACCGAGGCCCGGGACCACTTCGAGGCGCAGGGCGCGCGGGACGGGCTGGTCGAGCTCTCCGGTGCGCTGCGGACGATCGCCGTCAGCCTGACCAAGATCTGCAACGACCTGCGGTGGATGGGGTCGGGGCCGAACACCGGACTGGCCGAGATCCGGATCCCCGACCTCCAGCCGGGGTCCTCGATCATGCCCGGCAAGGTGAACCCGGTGATCTGCGAGGCCGTGCTGATGGTCTGCGCCCGGGTGGTCGGCAACGACGCCACGGTGGGCTGGGCCGGGGCCAGCGGCACCTTCGAGCTGAATGTGCAGATCCCGGTGATGGGTCAGGCGCTGCTGGAGTCCGAGCGGTTGATCGCCAACGCCGCGCGGGTGCTGGCCGACAAGACGATCGACGGGCTGGAGATCGACGTCGAGCGCGGTCGGGCATACGCCGGGTCCTCGCCGTCCATCGTCACGCCGCTGAACCGGGTGATCGGCTACGAGGCGGCGGCGAAGATCGCCAAGCACGCGGTGGCCCAGCAGATCACCGTCCGCGAGGCGGTGATCGACCTCGGGTACGTGGCCCGTGGCGAGCTCACCGAGGAGCAGCTGGACAAGGCGCTCGACCTGCTGTCGATGACCCGCCCCGCGCGCTGAGCCGGCCCGCGCCCGGGCTGTCCCGCACTCGGTGCATCAGGGGACGGCCCGGGCGACGGCTGCGCGCTAGTGCGGGTCGATGCGGGTCAGGATCCGGGAGAGCAGGGCGGCGAGCTGCGCCTGCTCGGTCGGATCGAGGTCCGCGAGGGCGGCGCGCTCGACCTCGGTGCGCGCCGGGATGTGCCGGTCCACGGCGGCGCGGCCCTGGTCGGTGAGCGAGAGCAGCACGCCTCGACGGTCGCGGTCGGGCACGGTGCGCTCGATCAGCCCGGCGCGTTCCAGGGCATCGCCCCGCTTGGTGATGGCCGCGCCGGATGCCTGGGTCACCGTGGACACCTCGGCGGCGCGCATCGGCCGGTCGGCCCGGCGCAGCGCGCTGAGCAGGTCGAGTTCCCCCCGGGTGATCCCGGCGTCACGCAGCGCCTCGTCCACCCCCGCGGTGACCAACGCGGCGATCCGGGCGATCCGGGCTGTCACCTCCGCGGGCGCGGTGTCCAGCTCCGGTGCTGTGCGCGCCCAGTCCGAGCGCAGGCGGTCGACGTAGTCCACCTTGATAGTTTACCAGTGAAACACTCGGGTAGAATCTTCGGGTGCCCCATCGCCTGCTGTTGATCCGCGACCTCGCCCACCCCGACCAGTTCCGCGCCGCGATGCGGTTCCACCGGATGTCCGGCACCCTCGGCGGCGCCGTGCGCTGCGGGATCACGGTGACCGTGTCGTTCCTGGTCGTGGCGCTGGCGGGGCACGCCGACCTGGCCGGGTTCGCCGCCCTGGGCGCGCTCGCCTCGCTGTACGGCCGGGACGAGGTGCCGGCCTGGCGCTGGCGGCTGATGACCCTGGCCGGAGCCTCGCTCGTCGCGACCATCGCCCTCGGCACCGTGCTGACCGGGTGGGACGCACCCACCGTCGTCCTGCTGCTGGCGGTCGCGGTGATCGCGGCCCTGGCCACGGCTGCCTGCGCAGCGCTGCGCAGCGGGCCGCCCGGCGGGACGATCATCGTGTTCGCCGCGGGTGCGGGGCTCGCACCCGGAGGTGAGGGAGCGCTCGTCGAGCGCACGGTGACCACCCTGGTCGGCGCCCTGATCGCGCTGCTGGTGTGCAACGCCGACGGCGTGCTCCGGCTGGTCCGCCGCCAGCCGCTGGGCAGCGCACCCCGGCTGCGCGACCTGCTGCCGGACTCCGCCGCGCTCGGCTCCGCGCTGCTGGTGTTCTGCGCCTCGGTCGCGGCGGGCGCGATCGCCGAGGTCGCGGGCTGGGGGCATCCGGCCTGGGCCGCGATGGGGGCGACAGCCGTGCTGCACGGCCGGGACGTGCACCACATGGGCCAGCGGGCGATCCAGCGCGGGCTCGGCACCCTGGGCGGCGCGGCGATCGCGGTGCCGCTGCTGGCGGCCCCGCTGCCCTTCTGGGCGGTCGCGGCACTGGTGGTGGTGCTGCAGGTGGTGACGGAGCTGATCGTCGGACGGCACTACGGGCTGGCGATGCTCACGATCACCCCGATGGCGTTGCTGATGACCTCGATCGGCGGGGCCACCGACCCGGTGACGCTGGCGGTCGACCGCGGGCTGGACACGCTGGTCGGCGCGGTGATCGGTGTCGCCGTCGCGGTGATCGCCGCCCGTCCCGGAGCCCCGGCCACCGAGTCGGGCGACCCGGTGGCCGAGACCCCGGCGGTCACAGTTCCAGTCCCTCCAGCATCTCGGTGACCAGCGCGGCGACCGGCGACCGCTCGGAGCGGGTCAGCGTGATGTGGCCGAACAGCGGGTGGCCCTTGAGCTTCTCCACCACGGCCGCGACGCCGTCGTGCCGCCCGACCCGCAGGTTGTCTCGCTGCGCCACATCATGGGTGAGCACCACCCGCGAGGACTGGCCGATCCGGGACAGCACGGTCAGCAGCACATTGCGTTCCAAGGACTGCGCCTCGTCGACGATCACGAAGGCGTCGTGCAGCGAGCGACCGCGGATGTGGGTCAGCGGCAGCACCTCCAGCAGGTCGCGGTCCATCACCTCCTCGACCACCTCGCGGCTGACCAGCGCCCCCAGGGTGTCGAAGACCGCCTGCGCCCAGGGGTTCATCTTCTCGGCCTCGCTGCCCGGCAGGTAGCCGAGCTCCTGGCCGCCCACCGCGTACAGCGGCCGGAAGACCATCACCTTGCGGTGCTGCCGTCGCTCCAGCACCGCTTCCAGCCCGGCGCACAGCGCGAGCGCCGACTTCCCGGTCCCGGCGCGACCACCGAGGGAGACGATGCCGATCTCCGGGTCGAGGAGCAGGTCGATGGCCACCCGCTGCTCCGCCGACCGACCGTGCAGGCCGAACACGTCCTGATCGCCACGCACCAGCTGGATCTGCTTGTCGGCGGTGACCCGGCCCAGTGCCGATCCGCGGGGGCTGTGCAGCACCAGCCCGGTGTGGCACAGCAGGTCGTCGGCGCCGACGTCGAGCAGCGGCAGCGACTCGTGCTCCCACAGGTCGGCCATCTGCTGCTCGGACAGCTGCACCTCGTCCATCCCGGTCCAGCCGGTCTCGGCGGCCAGCTCGTGCCGGTACTCCTCCGCCCGCAGCCCGATCGCGGACGCCTTGACCCGCATCGGCAGGTCCTTGGACACCACCGTCACGTCCTTGCCCTCCTTCGCCAGATTGGCGGCGACGGCGAGGATCCGGGAGTCGTTGTCACCCAGGCGGAAACCGGCGGGGAGCGCGTTCGGGTCGGTGTGGTTCAGCTCCACCCAGAGCATCCCGCCCTGGTCACCGATCGGGATCGGCGCGTCCAGCCCGCCGTGCGTGAGCCGCAGCTCGTCCAGCATCCGCAGGGCCGCCCGGGCGAAGAACCCGAGTTCGGCGTGATGGCGCTTGCCCTCCAGCTCGGTGATCACCACCAACGGCAGCACCACGTCGTGTTCGGCGAAGCGGGTGACCGCCCGCGGGTCGGAAAGCAGGACCGACGTGTCGATGACGTGGGTCCGAGTGCCCGGAGTGCTGACCACGGCTGACTCCCTAGCGACGGAGTGCGAGCGACCGGACCCGGAATCGAGCCGGATCCGGCCCTCCTCCGCGAAGCTGATGCTCCATGGGTCGGCCTCCCGAGGACGGCGGGTGCCATCCGTTGCGGCGACGCTAAGCCCGGGCCGTCGCGGACCTGCGGCACCGGTCGGGTGTGTCGCGGCTCACACCGGAGAATTCACCTGCGCGTTACCTCCGCCGACGGCTAGCGACCCCGGCGCCGGTCCCGGGCCGCGTAGTCGCGCATCGCGCGCAGGAAGTCGACCCGCCGGAAGTCCGGCCAGTACGCCTCGCAGAAGTAGAACTCGGTGTGCACGCTCTGCCAGAGCATGAAGCCGCCGAGGCGCTGCTCACCGGAGGTGCGGATCACCAGGTCGGGGTCGGGCTGGCCCTTGGTGTAGAGGTGGTCGGCGATGTGCTCGACGTCGAAGCTCGCGGCGATCTCGTCCAGGGTGGCGCCGTCGGCGGCTCGCTCGCGCAGGTAGGACCGGACGGCGTCGGCGATCTCCCGCCGTCCGCCGTACCCGATCGCCACGTTCACGTGCAGCCCGGTGATGTCGGCGGTGGCGGCCTCCGCGTCCCGCAGCACTGCGGCGGTGTGCTCGGGCAGCAGGTCGAGCGACCCCACTGCCTGCAGCCGCCAGCGCCGGGTGGCGGCCAGTTCGCGCACCGCGTCCTCGATGATGCCGAGCAGCGGGGTCAGCTCGGCGGGGTCCCGGGTGAGGTTGTCGGTGGAGAGCATCCACAGGGTGACGACCTCGACGCCGACCTCCTCGCTCCAGGCGAGCACGTCGGCGATCCGGTCGGCGCCACGCCGGTGACCGGTGGCGGTCGACTCGCCGAGGCTGCGCGCCCAGCGCCGGTTGCCGTCCAGGATCACACCGATGTGCCGGGGCAGCTGCTCCCGGGGCAACGAGGCGGCCAAGCGCCGTTCGTACAGCCCGTACAACGGGTGTGGCAGGCGCACGGTGGCTGCTCCTCGGCGAGGTCGGAGTGGACGGGGATCACCGTACCGGCAGCGACGGGGCGGATCAGCGCCGGTGCCCGGCGCCGCACGGGGAGGATCTGTGCAGAGCGCCGTAACCTACGGTCCCGTAAGTTACGCTCGTCCCGGCCATTCGATCCGTCAGCCCCAGGAGGTCGCCGTGAAGGTCGCCGAGACCGCCGATCAGCTCGCCGCCGCGATCAAGCCCACGCTGCGTGGCTGGATCCACGCCGGGATGTTCCCGCTGGTGACGGTGGCGTCGATCGTGTTGGTGGTGTCCGCGCCGACGGTCGCGCTGACCTGGGCGTGTGCGGTCTTCGGCCTGTCGGCGATGATGCTGTTCGGCACCAGCGCCGTCTACCACCGGGGCACCTGGTCGCCACGGGTGGCGGGGGTGCTGCGCCGCCTCGACCACACCAACATCTTCCTGGTGATCGCCGGGACGCTGACCCCGCTGGCGGTGGCCCTGCTGCCGACCTCGACCACCCGGCCGCTGCTGATCGTGGTGTGGGCAGGCGCCCTGGTCGGCGTGCTGGCGCGGGTGTTCTGGCTCGGGGCGCCGCGCTGGGTCTACGTGCCGAGCTACATCGCGCTGGGCTGGGTGGCGGTCTGGTTCCTGCCGTCGTTCTGGCGCGCGGAGAACGGCGGCCCGGCGGTGGTGTGGCTGGTCGCGGTCGGCGGCCTCGCCTACACGGTCGGTGCGGTGGTCTACGCCCTCAAGAAGCCCAACCCGAGCCCGCGCTGGTTCGGCTTCCACGAGATCTTCCACTCCCTGACCGTGGTCGGGATCGTGTGCCACTTCACCGCCGTCTGCCTCGCGGTCCTGCGCTGACCGTCCTGCCGCGTCGGCACCGCGGCACGGGTCAGGCGGGCACCACCCGATAGCGGCGGTTCGCCAGCGACGGGTTGCCCGCCCGCACCTCGGCCAGCAGGCCGGGGTCCAGGTCGACGGTGCGCAGCTCCGGCTGATCGCCGAGTTCCAGCCCGACCTCGCCGTCCGGCCCGATCACCAGGGACCGGCCGGTGGTGCCCGGACCTGCCTGCCCGACGGCCGCGACCACGACGGTGTTCTCGATCGCCCGGGCCACGGCGAGGGTGCGCCAGTGCATCGCCTTCAACGGTCCGGGTGCCCAGGCGGCCGGGACCGCCAGCACCTGGGCACCGGCGTCCACCACCCGCCGCGCCGACTCCGGGAACCGCAGGTCGTAGCAGGTGATCACCCCGACCCGGACACCCGCCACGTCCAGCACCAGCGGGGGCGCGTCCACCGGGCCGGGCAGCAGGCGGTCGGACTCCCGGTGGCCGAAGGCGTCGTAAAGATGCACCTTGCGGTAGACCCCGGCCAGTTCCCCGGTGCCGTCCACCGCGACCACCGCGTTGACGGCACGCTCGCCGTCACCGGGCAGCATCGTCCCGGCGATCACCGCCACCCCGCTGCGCGACGCCTGCTCGCGCAGCAGGGTGACGAACTCCCCGTCCAGCGGCTCGGCGTGCTCCGGTCCGGTGCCCCGCGGGTCGAAGCCGCTGGCGTACTCCGGCAGCACCAGGAGGTCGGCACGGGCCTGGGCGGCGGTGTCGATCGCCCGGCGCACCGTCTCCCGGTTGGCGGCGTGGTCGTCACTCGCCCGGAGCTGGCCGACGGTGAGCCGCACGGCGGGACGGACCGGGGCGGCGGTCATCGGACGTCCGGGTCCTGGGGCCGCTCGGTGGGCGTCTGGTCGGTGCCCGACTGCTGGGCGCCCGACTGCTCGTCCGCCGACTGCTGGATGCCCGACTGCTGGGTGCCCGACTGCTCAGTGGCCGCCCGCTCGTCCGCCTCCAGCTGCTGCCCACGCCGCTCGACCTTGCGCAGCTTGCGCACCAGCGAGTAGCCCAGCGCCATCACCGCGAGCGCCGCGGCGAAGGTGACCAGGAAGCCGAGCAGACCCGGTGACGTCTGGTCCTCCGGCGGGATCTCCAGCGTGCTCGGGCTGGGACTGGGCGACACCTCGGCCCACACCTGCAGCAGCGCCCCGTGCAGCGCCGCGGCGGTCATGCCCGGATCCCGGCGAACAGGTCGTCCTCGGGCAGCGTGGTCGGCACCCGGGACTCGGCCAGCTCGTACTCGTCCCAGGGCCAGACCTCGCGCTCCAGCTCCCGGGGGATCCCGAAGAAGAAGCCCTCCGGGTCGATCTGGGTGGCATGCGCGCGCAGCGCCGCGTCGCGGTGGTCGAAGTAGTCGGCGACCGGGATCAGCGTGGTGACCTCGCGCTCGGGCATCTCCCGAGCGGCGCGGGACTCGACCCACTCCCCGAAGGGCGACTCCAGACCGCGGGCGATCATCGCCTCATGCACCGTGCGCAGCCGCTTCATGGAGAAGCCGTGGTTGTAGTACAGCTTCGACGGGGTCCACGGCTCACCGGAGCCCCGGTAGCGCTCCGGGTCGCCCGCCGCGTGGAAGGCCTCGAAGGCCACCCGGTGGGTCATGATGTGGTCCGGGTGCGGGTACCCGCCGGTCGGGTCGTAGGCGGTGATCACCTGGGGACGGAACTCGCGCACCGCACGGACCAGCGGCTCGGAGGCCACCTCCAGCGGTTGGAGGGCGAAGCAGCCCTCCGGCAGCGGCGGCAGCGGGTCGCCCTCGGGCAGCCCGGAGTCGACGAAGCCGAGCCACTGCTGCCGGACACCGAGCGCGTCAGCGGCGGCGGCCATCTCGGCGCGGCGGATCCGGCCCATCTCCTCCGGGGTGCCGGTGAAGGCCGGGTAGTGCGGGTTGAGGATGTCGCCCCGCTCGCCGCCGGTGCAGGTGACGATCAGGACCTCCACCCCCTCGGCTGCATAACGTGCGGTGGTGGCGGCGCCCTTGCTCGACTCGTCGTCCGGGTGGGCGTGGACCGCCATCAGGCGGAGCTGCTCGGTCACGTGGCGTGGCTTCCTTCTGGTCGCGTCGTCGGGTCCGGACCCGACAGGGGACAATGATCGCATCCGCACAGCCGATCGAACCGGAGTCACCCCGTGACCGACACCCACCCGCCCCTCGGCCGCTACGGCACCCCGCCGAGCCCGACGCGGCGGCGCGCCGCCCGGATCGCGATCGGTGCGCTGGCGGCGGTCGGACTGGCCCTGGTGGTCTGGATCGGGCTGGGTGCCGCGGGGACCGCGGTGCGGTGGAACGAGGTCGGCTACCGGATCGACGGCAGCACGGCGGTGGAGATCACCTTCGACGTGATCCAGGAGCCGGGGGCGGTCGCTGTCTGCCGGGTGCAGGCGCTCAGCTCCAGTCATGCCGAGGTCGGCGTCCAGCAGGTCACCGTGGGTCCGGCCACCGAGCGCACCACCCGGGTCACCACCACGGTGCCCACCGCGGAGGAGGCCGTCACCGCCGTCGTACACGGGTGCGAGGCCCAGTAGTTCGCTATCATGGCCGATTCAAGACGCCGCCTCGGTCCGACGAGACCGTCGATGCGACCGTGAGGCGGAGCACCCGTTCCCACCCGACGCGGACACGCATGCACGTCGGGGCGAGGCGATTCTTCTCGAGCGCACCCGCCTGGGGTGCGCCCGTTGCTGGAAGGAGTGGGACGTGACCGACACGACGCAGGCCACCACCTGGTTGACGCAGGAGGCCTACGACCGCCTCAAGGCGGAGCTGGAGCACCTCGAGGGTGCGGGTCGCGCCGAGGTCACCGAGCGGATCGCCGCTGCTCGTGACGAGGGCGACCTGAAGGAGAACGGCGGCTACCACGCCGCACGCGAGGAGCAGGCCAAGCAGGAGGCGCGGATCCGCGAGCTGCAGGCCAAGCTGCGCAACGTGCAGATCGGCACCCCGCCGGACGACGGTGTGGTCGAGCCCGGCATGCTGGTGGTCGCGGAGGTCGCCGGGGACGAGATGACGTTCCTGCTCGGCTCCCGGGAGATCGCCGGCACCGCCGACATCGACGTGTTCTCCCCCACCTCGCCGCTGGGTGAGTCGATCAACGGCCACAAGGTCGGCGACAAGACCACCTATGTCGCGCCGAACGGCAAGGACATCCCGGTGACGATCATCAGCGCGAAGCCGTTCACCGGCTGAACGCCCTCGCTGAGAGAGGCCCGCACGCGACCACTCGCGGCGGGCCTCTCTCAGTGTTCGGCCAGGCGGTACCCGTCGTCCCGCAGCCGGGCCAGCACCCCGGCGCAGTGTTCGGGGCCCTTGGTCTCCACCTGGAGCTCGACCTCGACCTCGTCGACGTCCAGGTCGACGCCGGTCCGGGTGTGGTTCACGTGCATCACGTTGGTGCCCAGCTTGGCCAGCTCACGCAGCAGCCCGGCCAGCGCGCCCGGGGTGTCGTGCAGCCGGACCCGCAGCTGCAGGTAGCGGCCCGAGGACGCGAGACCGTGCCGCACCACCCGGAGCAGCACCAGCGGGTCGATGTTGCCGCCGGAGAGCACCACGACCACCGGCCCGGTGAAGGCACCGTGGCCCCCGGCCATCACCGCCGCGACCCCGGCGGCACCGGCCGGCTCGACCAGCAGCTTCGCGCGCTCGGCGGTGAGCAGCAGCGCGCGGGACAGGTCCTCCTCGGAGACGGTGCGCACCTCGGTGCCGTGCCGGTGCAGCAGGTCGAAGGGCACCAGACCCGGTGTGCCCACCGCGATGCCGTCGGCCATCGTGTGCAGTTCGGTGGCGGTGGTCGGCTCCCCCGCCGCCAGCGAGATCGGGTACGCGGCGGCACGCGACGCCTGGATGCCGATCACCCGGATGTCCGGTCGCAGCTCGGCGAGCGCACCCTGGATCCCGGCGACCAGACCGCCACCGCCGACCGGCACCAGCACGGTCGCCGCCTCGGGCACCTGCTCGACCAGTTCCAGCGCGAGAGTGCCCTGGCCGACCACGACGTCGTGATGGTCGAAGGGGTGGATCAGCACCGCCCCCGTGCGCTCGGACTCCGCACGGGCGGCGGCCAGCGCCTCATCGACCGTCACTCCGTGCAGCCGGACCTCGGCGCCGTACTCCCGGGTCGCGGCGATCTTGGGCAGCGCGGCGTCGATCGGCATGTAGACCACCGCGTCGATCCCGAGCTTGGCGGCGGCCAGCGCCACGCCCTGGGCATGGTTGCCGGCACTGGCGGCGACCACGCCCCGCGCCTGCTCCTCGGCGCTCAGCCGGGCCATCCGCACGTAGGCGCCGCGCACCTTGAAGGACCCGGAGCGCTGCAGGTTCTCGCACTTGAGGTAGACGTCCGTCCCGGCGATCTGGCTCAGCGCGCGGGAGAACTCGACCGGGGTGCGGGTGACCACACCGTCGAGCAGCTCGGTCGCCGCCCGGACGTCGTCCAGGAACGTCACGCGTCGGCTCTCGGTCGGCGGAGCTCGACGTGGTCGTCGACCCCCAACTGCGGGAACTTGTCGTGGCCGTGCAGGTAGAGGACCACCGTGTTGAGCACCGCGGCGATCGGCACCGCGAACAGGGCGCCGACGATCCCGGCCGCCATCGACCCGGCGGTCACCACCAGCAGCACCGCCACCGGGTGCAGGGACACCGCGTGGCCCATCAGGAACGGCTGCAGGATGTGCCCCTCCAACTGCTGGACCAGGAGCACGACGCCGAGCATGATCAGCGCGATCACCGGACCGTGCGCGACCAGGGCGACCAGCACCGCCACCGCACCGGTCACGATCGCGCCGACGATCGGGATGAAGGACCCGACGAAGACCAGCGTCGCCAACGGCAGGGCGAGCGGCACCTGGAGGATCGCGGCGCCGATGCCGATGCCGGTCGCGTCCACCAGGGCGACCAGGATCTGGGTGCGGGTGTAGGCGCTCAGCGTGACCAGACCGCGACGGCCCGCCTGGTGCACCCGCTCCCGGACGCTGCGCGGCAGCAGGTTCACCACCCAGGACCACACGGTGCGTCCCTCACGCAGGAAGAAAAAGGTGCAGAACAGCGCGATCAGCGCACCGGCGGCGACGTGCCCGACCGTGGTGGTCACCGACAGCGCCCCCGAGAGCAGGCTGGACGCATTGTCCTGCAACTGCTGGCGACCCTGGTCGACCAGGTCGCTGACCTGCATCGAGGTGACCTGCAACGGGCTGGTCTCCAGCCAGTTCAGCAGCTTGTCGACACCCTCGGACGCCTGGTCGCTCAGGTCGCCGAACCCGGCGGCGATCGACCGTCCGGCCAGCACCACCAGCCCGGCCACCACCGCCAGCAGCCCGATCACCGAGGTGATGGCGGCCAGCGTGCGGCCGAAGTGCAGCCGTCGGCGCAGGAAGGAGGCCACCGGCATCAGCAGCACGGTGAGCAGCAGCGCCACCGCGACCGACACCACGATCACCTGGAAGTAGCCGATCAGCCAGAAGGCGGCGGCGGCCGCACCGGCGATCAGCAGGAACCGCCAGGACCAGGACGCCGCTGCTCGCACCGCCGGGGTCACCGACTGCTCGGCCGTCCAGCCCTGCGGGGTGTGCCCGGTGGCGAGGTCACCCTCGTGCAGCACCGGACGGCGGCGGCTCCTCACGACGCCAACGCCTGCGTCAGGTCGGCGATCAGGTCCGCCTCGTCCTCGATGCCGACGCTCAGTCGCACCAGGTCGTCCGGCACCTCCAGCGCGGTGCCGACCACGGAGCCGTGGGTCATCCGGGCCGGGAGTTCGATCAGGGACTCCACCCCGCCCAGCGACTCGGCCAGGGTGAACACCCGGGTCTTGGCGCAGATCTCCGCCGCGCGCTCGGCGCTGCCGGCCCGGAAGGACACCATGCCGCCGAAGCCGGACATCTGCCGGGCGGCGACCTCGTGCTGCGGGTGGGAGGGCAGCCCGGGGTAGATCACCGCGGGGATGTCGGCCCGCTGCTCCAGGAACGCCGCCACCGCGGCGGCGTTGGCGCTGTGCCGGTCCATCCGCACGCCCAAGGTCTTGAGCCCGCGCAGGGTCAGCCAGCCGTCGAACGGCCCGGCGACCGCCCCGGAGGCGTTCTGGTGGAAGGCCACCGCATCCGCGAGCGCCTGGCTGCCGGTCGGACCGGTCAGGCCCACCGGAAGCTGTGCGCCGTCGGCGGTGATGACGGCGCCGCCCACCACATCCGAGTGCCCCCCGATGTACTTGGTGGTGGAGTGCACCACCACGTCCGCACCCAGCGCCAGCGGCTGCTGCAGGTACGGGGTGGCGAAGGTGTTGTCGACCACCAGCAGCGCCCCGGCACCGCGGGCCAGGCCGCTGAGCGCCGCGATGTCGGCGATGCCGAGCAGCGGGTTGGTCGGGGTCTCGGCCCAGATCAGCTTGGTGCGACCGGGCTGGATCGCCGCGGCGACCGCGTCCGCGTCGGACAGGTCGGCCGGGGTGTGCCCGATCCCCCACGGCCCGAAGACCCGCGCGATCAGCCGGTAGGTGCCGCCGTAGGCGTCGTTCGGGATCACCACGTGGTCACCGGGACGCAGCACCGCGCGCAGCAGGGTGTCCTCGGCCGCCAGTCCGGAGGCGAAGGCGAAGGCGGCGCCACCACGCTCGGCGCTGGCCAGTGCCTCCTGGAGCGCGTCGCGGGTCGGGTTCGCCGACCGGGAGTACTCGTAGCCGTTGCGCAGCCCCCCGACGCCGTCCTGGGCGTAGGTCGACACCTGGTAGATCGGTGTCACCACCGCGCCGGTGGTCGGATCCGGCGCCTGACCGGCGTGGATCGCCCGGGTGGAGAAGCCTGCCTCGGACCAGTCCTGCTCGTGGTTCGTCACCAGCACAGGCTAGGCGTTCCGCGCCGGGAATGACACGGCGATGTCGCCGGTTGAGGAGCGCGGACCCGCAAGGAGGGGAGCCCCGAGATGAACTGGCTGTTCGGTTCCGCACTCAAGACCACCATGGTGACCCCGGAGCGTGCCCTCCGTGGCCGCGACGACTACGCCTATCACGTCCCCAGCACGCACACCGTGCTCGGCACCCCGATCCAGGGGCCCTGGCCGGAGGGCACCCGGACCATCGTGTTCGGCCTGGGCTGTTTCTGGGGCGCGGAGCGCGTCTTCTGGCAGCTGCCCGGCGTGGTGACCACCGCGGTCGGCTACCAGGGCGGTTTCACGCCCTACCCCAGCTACGAGGAGGTGTGCACCGGTCTGACCGGGCACGCCGAGGTGGTGCTGGTGGCCTACGACCCGACGGTGATCTCCGACGCCGATCTGCTGCGCGCGTTCTGGGAGGGTCACGACCCGACCCAGGGCATGCGGCAGGGCAACGACGCCGGTACCCAGTACCGGTCGACGATCTACACCACCACCCCCGAGCAGGCGGCGGTCGCCGAGGAGACCCGGCAGGCGTTCCAGGAGCGGTTGGCCCGTTCCGGCTTCGGGGCGATCACCACCGAGATCCGGCCCGCCGCCGAGGCGGGGCAGTTCTTCTACGCCGAGGACTACCACCAGCAGTACCTGGACAAGAACCCGAACGGGTACTGCGGTCTGGGTGGCACCGGGGTGTCCTGCCCGCGACCGCTGGACGGCATCGCCTCCGCCTAAGCACACGACGAAGCCCGGCATCCCGCAGCGGGGTGCCGGGCTTCGTCGTGGAACCGGTCAGGCGTTCGCGAAGGCCGCCAGGCCCAGCTGCACCGCCCGGTCGAAGAGCTGCTCGCGCTCGGCGGCCGACAGCTCCTCGGCCCGGAACATCAGGTCCGAGATCGAGCAGATGGCCAGCGCCTTCTTGCCCTCCCGGTCGGCGACGCCGTACAGCCCGGCCGCCTCCATCTCCACCCCGAGGGTGCCGTGCGCGACCAGACCGGCGCGCAACTCCGGCTCGTTGTTGTAGAACGAGTCCGAGCTGAAGATCGCCCCGGCGTACACAGCGCCCTCGCCCTGCTGCTGGGCGGCGGCGTAGGCGGCGGACGCCAGGCCGAAGTCCGGGGTGGCCGAGTAGTGCGCCCCGGGGACCAGGCGACGCAGCACGTCCGAGTCGGTGTGCGCCGCGGTGCCGATCACCACGTCACCCACGTTCAGGAACGGTGCCATGCCCCCCGCCGTGCCGATCCGGATGATCCGCTCGACCCCGAAGAACCGGTACAGCTCGGTGGCGTAGATCGCGATGGACGGGATGCCCATCCCGGACCCCATCACCGAGACCGGACGGCCCTGGTAGGTGCCGGTGTAGCCGAGCATCCCGCGCACCTCGGTGACCAGGCGGGCGTCCTCCAGCACGGTCTCCGCGATCCGCTTGGCGCGGCGCGGGTCGCCGGGCATCAGCACATCCGGCGCGAAGTCAACGTTCTCCGCGGCGATGTGCGCGGTGGCCATCAGTGGGTGCCGACGATGTCGACCACGAACACCAGGGTGTCCCCGCCGCGGATGCCCGCCTGCGGGACGCCGCGGTCGCCGTAGCCCAGGTGCGGCGGGATCGACAGCAGCAGGCGCGAGCCGACCGGCTGACCGACCAGGCCCTCGTCCCAGCCGCCGATCACGGCGCCGACACCGATCGGGAAGCTGATCGACGAACCGCGGTCGTAGGAGTTGTCGAAGACGTTCCCGTTCCAGCTCTGGCCGAGGTAGTGCACCTCGATCTCGTCGCCGGCCTCGACCAGCTCACCGGTGCCCGGCTCGAGGACCAGCACCTCCAGCTCGGCGGGGGCGGCACCCTCGGGGAAGGTCAGGGTCGGCTTGTCACCGAAGGATCCGGTGGCCTGGGGCAGGGTGGCGGACATGGGTGCTCCTCGAAGTCGGATGCGCGCGGTCCGGACCATCCTGCCTGGTTCCTGCGCCGAGGGGCGAACCCGGGTTACGGTCGCCGCAGCCAACGACGGCGGAGGAGAGGGCGAGCGATGGCGCTGACCAACTGGGCGGGGAACGTCGACTTCCGGCACGAGCGACTGCACCGGCCGTCATCGGTCGAGGAACTGCGGGCGATCGTCGCGGACTCGGCGCAGATCCGGGCGCTCGGCACCGGGCACAGCTTCAACCGGATCGCCGACACCCGCCACGACCTGGTCCGCCTGGACGCGCTGCCCGCCGCCGTGGAGATCGACCCCGATACCCGCACCGTGACCGTCTCCGGCGGGGCGCGCTACGGCACCGTCGCCGAGGAACTGCACCGGCGGGGCTGGGCGCTGCACAACCTGGCGTCCCTGCCGCACATCAGCGTGGCGGGTGCGGTGTCCACCGGCACCCACGGCTCCGGGTCGCCGAATCTGGCCGCGGCGGTGGCGGGGCTCGACCTGGTGACCGCCGACGGTGAGCTGCTGGCGCTGCGCCGGGGCGACGACGACTTCCCCGGCGCCGTGGTCGCGCTCGGCGCACTGGGGGTCGTGGCCCGGGTGGTGCTGGACATCGAGCCGACCTACGACGTCGCCCAGGAGGTGCACCTCGACCTCCCGTGGGAGGCGGTCGCCACCGACCTGGATGCGATCATCGACTCCGCCGATTCGGTCAGCCTGTTCACCGACTGGGCCGGAGCCGCCGTGAACCAGGTGTGGCGCAAGACCCGACTCGTGCCCGGCACGACGTACCGGCGCCGCGACGACCTGTTCGGCGCCCGACCCGCCCCCGGCTCGGTGCACCCGCTGCCCGGCATCGACCCGGTCAACTGCACCGAGCAGCTCGGCGTCCCCGGGCCGTGGCACGAGCGGCTGCCGCACTTCCGGCTCGCCTTCACCCCGTCCAACGGCGACGAGCTGCAGTCCGAGTACCTGGTGCCCCGACGGAACGCGGTGGCGGCGATCGAGGCGATGCGCTCGCTCAGCCACCTGGTCACGCCCCTGCTCCAGGTCTCCGAGCTGCGTACGGTCAGCGCCGACGACCTCTGGCTGAGCAGCGCCTACGGCGACGACCGGATCGGGGTCCACCTGACCTGGCAGCCGCGTCAACGGGAGGTCGAGGCGGTGCTGCCGGCGATCGAGGCGGCGCTGTACCCGCTGGGGGCGCGGCCGCACTGGGGGAAGCTATTCCACGCCGTCGACCCGGCCGCGAGCTGGCAGCGCTGGACGGACTTCCGGCAGCTGGTGCGGCGACTCGACCCGAGCGGGAAGTTCGGCAACGACTTCCTGGCCGGGCTCAGCGGGTGATGAACGCCAGCAGGTCGTGCCGGGTCAGCACGCCGACCGGCTGACCGTCCTCGACCACCATCAGCGCGTCGTCGGACTGCAACGCCTGCTGCGCCGACTCCACCGACTCCCCCGCACCGATCAGCGGCAGCGGGTCGGCCATGTGCCGGTCGACCCGGTCGGAGAGCTGGGCCTTCCCGGCGAAGACGGCGTCCAGCAGATCGCGCTCGGAGACCGACCCGGCGACCTCGCCGATCCTGACCGGCGGTTCGGCGCCGACCACGGGCATCTGGGACACGCCGAACTCGTGCAGGATCTCGATCGCGTCGCGGACGGTCTCGGTGGGGTGGGTGTGCACCAGCGAGGGCAGCGAGCCGTCCTTGGTGCGCAGCACGTCGCCGACGGTCGAACCGTCGCCACCGGTGAGGAAGCCGTAGGACCGCATCCAGGAGTCGTTGAAGATCTTCGCCAGGTAGCCACGCCCGCCGTCCGGGAGCAGCACCACGATCACCGCGCGGGCGGCTGCCGCCGGGTCCTCGTCCTGAAGTCGGCGCGCCAGGCGCAGCGCGCCCTCGACCGCCATGCCGCAGGAGCCGCCGACCAGGAGCGCCTCCTCCCGGGCCAGCCGCCGGGTCATCGCGAAGGAGTCCGCGTCGGAGACCGCGATGATCTCGTCCGGGACGCTCGGGTCGTAGGTGCTCGGCCAGAAGTCCTCGCCGACCCCCTCGACCAGGTACGGCCGCCCGTCGCCACCGGAGTAGATGGACCCCAGCGGGTCGATGCCGACCACCTGGACCGGGCCGGAGTCGCGGTCCGCCGACACGTCGTGCAGGTAGCGGCCGGTGCCGGTGATCGTGCCGCCGGTGCCGACGCCCGCGACGAAGTGCGTGACGGTGCCGTCGGTGTCCGCCCAGATCTCCGGCCCGGTGCTGGCGTAGTGCGAGGCCGGTCCGTGCTGGTTCGCGTACTGGTTCGGCTTCCAGGCACCCTCGATCTCGGTCACCAGCCGGTCGGACACCGAGTAATAGGAGTCCGGGTGGTCGGGGGCGACGGCGGTCGGGGTGACGACGACCTCGGCGCCGTAGGCGCGCAGCACGTCGATCTTGTCCTTGCCGACCTTGTCCGGGCAGACGAAGACGCAGCGGTAACCCTTGCGCTGGGCGATCAGCGCCAGACCGACCCCGGTGTTGCCGCTGGTCGGCTCGACGATGGTGCCGCCGGGGCGCAGCTCACCCGACTGCTCGGCCGCCTCCACCATCCGTTCGGCGATCCGGTCCTTCGCGGACCCGCCCGGGTTGAAGTACTCGACCTTGGCCAGGATCGTCGCCGACAGGCCCGCGGTGACGGTGTTCAGCTTGACCAGCGGGGTGTGGCCGACCAGGTCGGAGATGTGCTCGGCGTACTTCACCGTGGGTGGCTCCTGTCGGATGGGATGACGGCTGAGGGGGCGGACATGCCGCGACCCCGGCGCTCAGCGTAGGCCGAGCACCGGGGTCGCCGGCGGGACGAGGTCAGTCGCGGCCCTGCAGGATCGCCAGGATGCGCAGGATCTCCAGGTAGAGCCAGACCAGCGTGACGATCAGACCGAAGGCGGCGGACCAGGCGAACTTGGCCGGCGCACCACCCTCGACGCCGCGCTTGATCGAGTCGAAGTCCATGATCAGGCTCGCGGCGGCCAGCCCCACGGCGACCAGACCGACCAGCACGCCGAGCCAGCCGGAGCGCAGCGGGCCGAAGTCGCCGCCCATGAAGAACGAGAGCACGAAGTTGACCAGGCTGAAGGCCAGGTAGCCGACGAGCGAGATCATCAGCCAGCGCGTGAACTTCGGGGTGACCCGCACCTTGCCCGACTTGAACAGGAACAGCGCGGCACCGAAGGTCGCCATCGTGCCGATCACCGCCTGCAGCACGATCGGCTGGGCGTTCTCGCCGGCGACGTACATGTTCTGGAAGACGAAGCTGATGCCACCCAGGAACACACCCTGCGCCACGGTGTACGCGATGATCAGCGGCGGGCTGGGGTTCTTCTTGAACGCGTTGACCAGGCCGAGCACCAGACCGGCGATCGCGCCGACCCAGAACAGCTGCGGTGCCCACTTCCAGGTGGCGGCCGCCACCACGACCAGCAGCGCGAGCAGGCCACCGGTCTTGACGATGACGTCGTCGTAGGTCATCCGCCCGGTGTCCCGGGTGGTCGCCGACGGGGCGCCGTACATCTGGTCGAGCTGTGCGGCGTCGACGGTGGAGCCCGGGGCTGCCTGCGGCTGACCGGTGTAGTAGCCCTCCAGGTAGCCGGGCTGCTGCGGCTGACCCGCGCGGGTCTGGTTGCCACGCTTGCCCTGCGCACGAGGGTCGCCGAAGACGGCGCTGTTGCTGAACACCGGGTTGCTCATGAGTCCTCCGGGTCGGTTCGGATGTCGGACCGGCTGTGTTGGGTCTTCAGACTAGAACGCGGAAGGGCGTCGCACAGTTCCCGCGCGACGCTGACCAGCGCAGGTCATCCTTGAGAGGTAGGCCCTCCGCCGTCGGATGTAGCACCGCCGCGACCAAGATCCGTCGTCGGACCGTTCCGGCGGCGGGCCGCTGACCCCTAGGTTCGTCACTGTCGCCATCACCGACCTGTGCGAGGACATCATGATCGAGGCCCACGGCCTGACGAAGAGATACGGCGCGAAGACCGCCGTGAACGGCATCAGCTTCACTGTCCAGCCGGGCAAGGTGACCGGGTTCCTCGGTCCGAACGGCGCCGGGAAGTCGACCACCATGCGGATGATCATGGGGCTGGACAGCCCCTCCGCCGGGACGGTCACCGTGAACGGCAAGCCCTACGCCCAGCTGAAGTCGCCGCTGACCGAGGTCGGCGCGCTGCTGGAGGCCAAGGCCGTCCACTCCGGCCGGTCGGCCACCAACCACCTGCGCGCCCTCGGTGCGACCCACGGCATCGGCAAGAAGCGGGTCGCCGAGGTGATCGAGATGACCGGCCTGGGCCAGGTGGCCGGCAAGCGGGTCGGCGGGTTCTCCCTCGGCATGGGCCAGCGGCTCGGCATCGCGGCCGCCATGCTCGGCGACCCCCGCACCCTGATCCTGGACGAGCCGGTCAACGGCCTGGACCCGGAGGGCGTGCTCTGGGTCCGCAACCTGGTCAAGCACCTGGCGTCCGAGGGCCGGACCGTGTTCCTGTCCTCGCACCTGATGAGCGAGATGGCGCTGACCGCCGACCACATCCTGGTGATCGGCCGCGGCCAGATCATCGCCGACGCCCCGGTGAACGACATCGTCGCCGGCGCCTCCGGACAGTCGGTGCGGGTGCGCAGCCCGCACGCCACCCGGCTGGTCGAGCTGCTCGCCGGGCCGGAGGTCACCGTGACCTCGCTGGAGGCCGGGCTGCTGGAGGTCACCGGCACCAGCGCCCAGGCGGTCGGCGAGCTCGCCGCGCAGAACGCCCTGGTGCTGCACGAGCTGACCCCGGTGCAGGCGTCGCTGGAGTCCGCCTACATGTCCCTGACCGCCGACGCGGTCGAGTACCACTCCACCACCGGCGAGCAGCCGCAGAACCGTGAGGAGACCCGGCGATGAGCGCCACCACCGCAACCGCCCCGACCCGGTCCCGGGTCGGCCAGCCGGTCACCTTCCCCAAGCTGGTCCGCTCGGAGTGGATCAAGCTGTGGACCCTGCGGTCGACCTGGTGGGTCGTCGCGATCACGGTGCTGGCCCAGGCCGGGTTCACCTGGATGGGCACCTACTTCACCCTGCAGAACATCGATCCGACCGAGATGGGCCTGGCCACCGCGGAGGTGGGTCCCAGCTTCCTGCAGTCCGGGGTGCTGATCGGTCAGCTGGTGCTCTCGGTGCTGGCGGTGCTCGCCATCACCGGTGAGTACTCGACCGGCTCGATCCGCTCCACCTTCGCCGCCGCGCCCAAGCGGATCGACGCGGTGCTGGCCAAGGGCCTGGTCGTCCTGGTGGTCGCGTTCATCACCGGCGCGCTCGCCACCCTGCTGTCCTGGGCGCTGATCGCACCGACCCTGGGCTCGGAGTACGGGCTCGACCTGTCCAACGAGATCCACCGCCGGGTGCTGATCGCGATCCCGCTCTACCTGGTGGGTGTCACGCTGTTCGCCTTCGCGGTCGGTGCGCTGCTGCGGGTGTCCGCCGCCGCGCTGGCCACCGTGTTCGGCTTCTTCCTGGTGATCGAGACCCTGTTCAGCTCGCTGAGCATCAAGTGGATCTCCGAGATCAGCCCCTTCCTGCCGTCGAATGCCGGCTTCCAGGTGCTGTCCACCTCCACCGAACCGATCAGCGCGCTGCGGGCGGCGAGCGACGTCACGGTGCTGACTCCGTGGCAGGGCTACGGGGTGCTGATCGCCTGGGGTGTGGTGCTGCTGACCGCGGCCCTGGTGCTGGTGCGCAAGCGCGACGCCTGAGCTGCCGACGATGACCTCGACCACGACGCCCGTGCCCGAGCCGACCGGCTCCGGTGCGGGCGTCGTGGTGTCCGGGAACGAGTTCACCGAGTTCGATGCCCGGCGACTGAACCGGGTCCGGCGGTACTTCGCCGCCCACCCGCGCGCCTCGGACGTGCTGGTGTGCGCGCTGATGGTGGTCGAGATCGCCGTGAACGGAGCCATGGACGGATCCGGGATGCCCGTCCTGCGGCTGGTCGCGGTGATCGTCCTCGGCTTGATCGCTGTGGCGGCGCTGTGGTTCCGGCGGCGCTCGCCGGTGCTGGTCCTGGGTGCGCTGGCCCTGCTGGCGGCCGTCAACGTCGGCATCAGTGGCCGACTGGGCAGCTTCGCTCTCGCGATCGGGTTCGGCGTGTACACGGTGGCAGCGAGCCGGACCGCGCGGATGACCTGGTGGATCGTCGGCGGGTCACTGCTCCTGGCTGGACTCACCTTGGTGGCCTCCGCCGCGACGGTGACCGGTGGCCCGAACTCCGGCAGCATGACCTTCGGTGTCGGCGTACAGCCCGACGTCGCCTCGGAACTGTCGAATCTGATCTTCACCAGCTTGATCGCCCTGGTGATCGGCACCAGCGTCAGTAGTCGGCGTGCGCACGTCAACGGCATCCTGGCCCGCCACCAGGAGCTCCTGGCCGCCAGCGAGCAGCAGGCGAGCCTGGCCGCCGCCACCGAGCAGACCCGGATCGCCCGGGAGATGCACGACGTCGTCGCCCACGGCCTGACCGTGATGGTCGCCCTCTCCGACGGCGCCCGCACCGCGATGCGTCGCTCCCCGGACGACGCCGACCGGGCGCTGGAACTGCTGTCCGAGACCGGACGCACCGCCCTGACCGACATGCGCCGGATGCTCGGGGTGCTGCGCGGCAACGACGTCCCGCTCGAACCGCAACCGCAGGACCTGGATGAGCTGGTGCAGTCGTTCCGGGTCGCCGGGATGACCGTGCACCTGACCACCTCCGGGCCACCGCTGCCGGAGGACCCGACGCTCGCGCTGACCGTCTACCGGGTGGTGCAGGAGTCGTTGACCAACGCCCTGCGGCACGCGGGGCCGCACACCCGGGCCGAGGTGATCGTGGCCAGGACGTCCGAGGAGGTCCTGATCGAGGTCACCGACTCCGGCTCCGGCGGCGCCCCCGCCGAATCCCTGATGGCCCCACGCGGCGAGCGCCTGCGGGCACGGCTCTCCGGTGACGACGCCCCCTCGCTGCCGACGCCGCCCCGACCGGGGCGCGGCCTGGTCGGCATGCGCGAACGGGCGGCGGTCTACGGTGGCAGCGTCTCCGCCGGGCCGCACCAGTCGGGCTGGCGAGTCCAGGTGCTGTTGCAGATCGACCCCGAGGAGGACCGGTGACCGCGATCCGCGTGCTGCTGGTGGACGACCAGCCGTTGCTGCGGATGGGCTTCACGCTGGTGTTGCAGGACGAGCCGGACCTGGAGGTGGTCGGCGAGGCCTCCGACGGCGCCGAGGCAGTCGCCCAGGTCGCCGCGCTGCGACCCGATGTGGTCCTGATGGACGTGCGGATGCCCGGCACGAACGGGATCGACGCCACCCGGCAGATCGTCGCCTCCGGCTCGGACGCCCGGGTGCTGATCCTGACCACCTTCGACCTGGACGAGTACGCCTTCGCCGCGCTGCGCGAGGGCGCCTCCGGCTTCCTGCTCAAGGACGCCCGGCCGAGCGACCTGACCGCCGCGATCCGCTCGGTCGCCGCCGGTGACGCGGTGATCGCCCCCCGAGTCACCCGCCGGATGCTGGAGCTGTTCGCCACCGACATGCCCGGAATCGGACAGACCGCCCCCAGCCCGGGCATGTCCGATCCCCGGCTGGACACCCTGACCGCCCGCGAGCGGGAGGTGCTGCTCGCGGTGGCCGAGGGGCTGTCCAACGCGGAGGTCGCGGAGCGGCTGTTCCTGTCCGAGGCGACGGTGAAGACGCATGTCGGGCGGATCCTGACCAAGCTGGAGGTGCGGGATCGGGTGCAGGCGGTGGTGCTGGCGTACCGGTCGGGGCTGGTGGGGGGGTAGCCCCGGTTCACACCTCCCCGATCGCCTCCTCCGGCGTCAGCTCCACGGTGCGGGCCGCCTCGTCCGCCCGGCGCCGCGCCCAGGGCAGCGACTCGCCCACCGCGTGCGCCATCCCGTGGCCCTTCCACACGAAGGCGACCACGCCGATCACCAGCACCCCGGCGCCGACCCAGAACGGCAGCACGTCGCTGATCGGGTGCAGCAGCCCGGCGATCACCGGGGCGGGGGCCGCCAGTCCCCAGCGGATCAGGTTGAACGCCGCGGTGGTGGTGCGGCGGTCCTGGCCGCCGATGCCCAGGGCCAGGTCGGTGAGGTTGGCGTTGGCGATGCCCATGCAGACCCCGGCGAGCACCAGGACGACGATCGACTCGGCGGTGCCGACCGAGGTGGCGAGCAGGACCAGGGCGACCAGCAGGCCGCCGATCGCGGTGCCGACGGTGGCGACGGCGCCGATCCGGTGTGCCAGCCGGTGGCCGATCACCAGGATGCCGAGCGCCAGGCCGATGCCCCAGGCGGTGAACACCAGGCCGAGCGGGATCACGTCCAATCCCAGGAACACCGGGGTGTAGCCGAGGACCACGAAGAACACGAAGTTGTAGGCACCGGTCACGACGCACAGGGTGCGGAAGGCCGGGCGGCGGAACGGCTGCATCACGTCGCCGAGCTTGAGCGCGCTGGGCGCCTCGGCCGGGTCCTTCAGCCGGGTGATCGACACCGCGAGCGCCAGGATCATGAACACGCCGCAGGCGGCGAACGGGATTCGCCAGGAGATCTGGCCGAGCAGACCGCCGAGCAGCGGGCCGACGGCGAAGCCGAGTCCCACGCAGGTCTCGAAGAGCTCGACCACCCACTCGCGGTCGTTGGCCAGGGCGACCAGCAGCACCATCGCGGTGGCGAAGAACATCGCGTTGCCCAGGCCCCACAGGCCGCGCAGCACCGACAGTTCGAGGATGTTGCCGGACAGCGCCGCCAGGATCGCGGCGATGGCGACCACGGTGACACCGGTGGCGAGGATCTTGCGGTAGCCGAACTTCCCGGTGGCGATCACGGCCGGGATCATCCCGACCGCCATCACCAGCAGGTAGGCGGTGAAGAGCAGTTCGATCTGCCAGGTGGAGGCGCCGATCTCCTGCCCGATCACCGGGAGGATCGGGTCGACGATGGCGATGCCGGCGATGGCGAAGAAGGCGGTCAACGCTGTCGCGTAGATCGCGGTCTTGTTCGGCTCGGGATGACGGCTGGGCACAGCTCTCCTCAGGAACACGACGATGGGATTACCTGCATCATACAGCTGTTACCCTGAGGCTGCGTGACAGACTGGTCACACAGGGGGCCCGGAGCCGTTCACGAGGGAGAACATGTCGCCGAGCGAGGACGCCGTCAGCACCGTCGAGGCAGAGGTCGCGATGCTCCTGCGGCTGGCTGAACGCAGTCGCCGGTCGTCCCCGCGCCGCCTGGGTGAACTCGACCGCTCCGCCTATCTGGTGCTCGGCGTGCTGACCACCCAGGGGCCGCGAAGCGTCAACGCGATCGCGGACGCCCTGCGCCTGGACCCCTCGACCGTCACCCGGCAGGTGCTGGCGATGGAACGCGCCGGGCACGTCTCGCGCACCGTCGACGACACGGATCGGCGGGTCACTGTGGTCGCCGCCACCGACGAGGGTCGCGCGGCGCTCGCCGAGACCCGGGAGATTCGCGGCGGGATCTACCGCGAGGTGCTGGCCGACTGGACCGAGCAGGAGCGCACGGCCCTCGCCACGGCCCTGCACCGCCTGAACGTGGACCTCGACGACTGGGGTCGCGCCCACGCGGGCTGAGTCGACCGGGCGCGCGGGTGGCCGGGGTCACAACGATCAAGCGGTAAGGCTGACCTAAGCTGCACGGGTGATGAAGCCCAAGGCACCCCGGCCCGGAATGCCCGCGACGGTCCAGCAGGTCGAGCGGCTGACGCCGGAGATGGTCCGGTTGACCCTGGGTGGCGCGGCCCTGGCCGCCCACTTCCAGCCGAACCCGCATGCCGACGCCTATGTGAAGCTGCTGTTCCTGCCCGGGTCGCAGGACCGTACCGGGGTGACGGTGCTGTCCGAGTGGTCGCTGCCGGACGGCCGGATCGACCTGGAGGCCGCCCGGGAGGCACTCGGCCCGGAGCTGGCACCGCGGATGCGGACCTACACCGTGCGCGACTGGGACGGCTCGCGGATGCTGGTCGACCTGGTGGTGCACGGCACGGAGGGGCTGGCCGGTCCGTGGGCGGACACCGCCGCGGTGGGCGACCGGGTGATCGTGGTCGGCCCCGGTGGCGGTTACTCCCCCGACCCGGAGGCCGACCATCACCTGCTCGCCGGGGACGCCAGCGCGCTGCCGGCCATCGCGGTGGCGTTGCAGCGGCTGCCGCAGGACGCGCGCGGTCACGCGGTGATCGAGGTGCCGCACGACCAGGAGCGGCAGGACCTGTCCGCGCCGTCCGGCGTACCGGTGCAGTGGGTGATCGCCGAGCCGGGTGCGACCGGGGCGTCACTGATCAGCGCGGTGCGGTCGCTGCCCTGGCCGGAGGGCCGGGTGCAGGGCTTCGTGCACGGTGAGGCCGGCGCCGTCCGCGAACTGCGCCGCTACCTGCGCGTGGAGCGCGGGGTGCCGATCAGCGACCTGTCGATCTCCGGGTACTGGCGGCTGGGCGGTGACGACGAGGCGTGGCGGGCGAGCAAGCGCGAGTGGCTGCGGGCGATCGAGGAGTCCGAGGCGGCGGCGGGCCTGGACTGAACCGGCCCGGACACGGTCAGTCGACCAGCCGCCACGGCGATCCGTCCTGAGTGGCACGGCCGTCGGCGACCACTCGGACCGCGTAGGTCGGCAGCTCACGGCCGTCGACCGGACCGACGTACTCGTGCCCGGTCATGTGGCACCACACCGGCAGGTCGATCGGCGCCACCGGATCACTGGTGCTCAGCTCCACCACGTCGCCCGGCGGCAGCTCGGCCACCCGCGCCCGCAGCAGGACCAGCAACCGGGCGCAGCCGAGGTCGCCACCCGCCAGCTGATGCACCCGCACGCGTCCGAGCCTAGCCACCCCCTGGACATCGGACGACGACCCGGCAGACTGGGGCGATGACCACGCGCCCCACGAACGTGTCGATCACCATGCCGCCGGACCAGGTCACGGGGGTGCACGCCGACTTCGTGAGCGCCTGGCACACCCAGGACGTGTTCGTCCTCGACTTCGCCGCGGTGGTCGGCCCCGGTCGCCCCGCTGAGGGCCCCGACGGTCAGCCGGTGACCCAGATCGACGCGCAGGTGATCGCGCGGGTGAAGCTCCCGCCGAGCCAGGTCTTCGAGATCATGAAGGCGCTGGAGCAGCAGCTGTCGGCCTGGGAGTCCGAGACCGGGCACCGGCAGACGCCATCCGCCTGAGTCAGCGGAACTTCCGCCGGTACACGAGCAGCGCGATCAGGTAGGCGACCACCAGCAGCCCGCCACACCAGGCGAGCGCCACCCAGAGCTCGCTGCCGACGACCTCTCCCGCCAGCAGCCCGCGGATCGCATCGACGATCGACGTCACCGGCTGGTGGTCGGCGAATGCCCGCACCGGCCCCGGCATCGATTCGGTGGGCACGAAGGCCGAGCTGAGGAACGGCAGGAAGATCAGCGGGTAGGAGAACGCGCTCGCCCCGTCCACCGTGGTCGCGGTCAGCCCCGGGATCACCGCCAACCAGGTCAACGCGAGGGTGAACAGCCCCACGATCCCGGCGACCACCAGCCACGCCCCGATCCCGGCGGTCGATCGGAACCCGATCAGCACCGCGACCAGCACCACCACCGCCAGGGAGATCGCGTTCGCCACCATCGACGTCAGCACATGCGCCCACAACAGCGCGGAGCGACCGATCGGCAATGACCGGAAGCGTTCCACGATGCCGCTGCTCAGATCGGTGAACAGCCGGAACGCGGTGTAGGCGACACCGGAGGCCACCGTGATCAGCAGGATGCCGGGCAGCAGATAGTCGACGTAGGACCCGGCCGACCCGGTGTCGATCGCCCCGCCGAAGACGTAGACGAACAGCAGCAGGAACGCGATCGGCATGACCGCGGTGGTGATGATCGTGTCCGGGCTGCGACCGACGTGCCGCAACGACCTGCCCAGCAGCACCCGCGTGTCCGCGATCATGCTCGTCCTCCGATCAGGGTGAGGAACACGTCCTCCAGGGTGGGCTTCTTCTCCACGTACTCCACCGTCGGCGACGGGAGCAGGGCGCGGAGCTCGGCGAGGGTGCCGTCCTGGATGATCCGACCCTCGTGCAGGATCGCGATCCGGTCGGCGAGTTGCTCGGCCTCCTCCAGGTACTGCGTGGTGAGCAGGACGGTGGTCCCGGCGGCGGCGAGCGAGCGCACGGTGTCCCACACCTCGTTGCGCGCCTGGGGGTCCAGACCGGTGGTGGGTTCGTCCAGGACGATCACCGCCGGGTCACCGATCAGGCTCATCGCGATGTCGAGTCGTCGGCGCATGCCACCGGAGTACGTGGCCGCCCGTCGGCCCCCGGCCTCGGCGAGCGAGAAGGTGTCCAGCAGCCGGTCGGCGATCCCGCCCGGGTCGGGCAAGTGACGGAGCCGGGCCACCAAGGTCAGGTTCTCCCGGCCGGTGAGCACACCGTCCACCGCCGCGAACTGCCCGGTCAGGCTGATCGATTCCCGGACCCGCTCCGGCCGGGTGCGCACATCGTGGCCGTCGACGGTGATCGACCCGCTGTCGGCGGCGGTCAGGGTGGCGAGGATCCGGACCAGCGTGGTCTTGCCCGCACCGTTGGCGCCGAGCAGCGCGTGGACCGTGCCGCGCCGGACGTCCAGGTCGACGCCCCGCAGCACCGTGACATCCCGGTACGACTTGCGCAGGTCGCGGATCGTGATCGCGGTGGACATGGTCGGCCTACCGTTCGGCTCGGGTGATCGCCTGGGCGAGCTTCTCGCGCTCCTTGCCGATCCACGCGCCCGCCGGGTAGTTGCGCAGGAACTCCTCCGCGAACTCCACCGGGTCCTCGCCCACGACCGCCCGCACCGGTGTTCCGTCGGCGGCCGCCTGCTCGAACAGGTCGGTGAGATCGTCGAACACCTGCTGCAGGGGGTCGGACTTGCCCGGGCCGAGCACGCTCACGTACCGCTCCAGCGCGTCGACCGCGATCCGGTACGGCTCCGGCAGTGCGTCCACCCGCGCCCGGTACGCGCGGTAGTGCTTCTTCTGATCCAGCCAGCTGGTCATGCTCGTTCTCCGTTCGTGTCGTGGAGCCGGTCGAGTCGTGCGGTGAGGAACCCCCAGCTGCGCCAGAACTCGTCGAGCGCCTGCCGGCCCTGGGCGTTGAGGGTGTAGACCTTGCGCGGCGGGCCCTTCTCGGATGGGACCCGGGCGACGTCCACGAGTCCCCGGTTCTCGATCCTGACCAGCAGCGCGTAGACGGTGCCCTCGGCGATGTCCTCGAAGCCCTGGTCGCGCAGCCAGCCGGTGATCTCGTACCCGTAGGCCGGGCGCTGGCGGAGGATCGCCAGGACGATGCCCTCCAGCGTGCCCTTGAGCATCTCCGTCATCTGTTTGCTCACGGAACCTCCTACTCAGTGTCGTTGACTACTGGTAGTAAGTTACGCCGAGTAGCGGTACTTGGCAACACTGAGTACCGAGGAGATGAGAAGTGCCCCCGGTGGGACTCGAACCCACACTGGGTCGGGTTTAAGCCGACTGCCTCTGCCGATTGGGCTACGGGGGCGCGGATCCATCCTGCCGCAGACATGACGACGCCCCGCACACCGAGTGGATGTGCGGGGCGTTCGCGTCCTGATCAGGCGGTGGCCGGAGCCTTCGCCTCGGTGCTCGACACCGGGCTGTGGTCCTCCACAGCCAGCTTCGGCTTCGGGGGCACGGAGGCGGCACGGAACTCGGCGCGCGGGTCGTGGATCGAACCCAGCGGGACGACCTCACGGCGCCACAGCAGGTTGGCGGTCCACCCGGCCATGATGTTGATCTTGCGGTTCCAGGTCGGCATCGCCATCACGTGGTACGTGCGGTGCAGCACCCAGGCGAAGAAGCCGCGGACCTTGATCTTGCCGAACATCTGCGCGACGCCCTTGTACATGCCCAGGGAGGCGACGGCGCCGACGTTCTTGTGCTTGTAGTCGGTCGGCTGCGCCGAGCGGAGCACCAGCGCGAGGTTGTCGGCCAGGTGCTTGGCCTGACGCAGCGCGTGCTGAGCGTTCGGCGGGCAGAACGCGCCCGGGTTGTACAGATCCGGCACGGCGGCGCAGTCACCGGCAGCGTAGGCGTCCGGCACGACGTTGCCGTGCTCGTCGGCGATCTGCAGCGTGGCGAGGGCGGTGACCCGGCCCATCTTGTCCAGCGGCAGGTCCGAGTTGGCCAGCACCGGGTTGGCCTTCACACCGGCGGTCCAGACGATGGTCTCGGAGTCGAACTCGGTCTTGTCCGAGAGCACGACGTGCCCGTCGACGCAGGAGTTCAGGAAGGTGGACAGGAACACCTCGATGCCGCGCTTGCGCAGCTGCTCCAGGGTGTACCCGCCGAGCTCCTCGGAGACCTCCGGCAGGATCCGGCGCGAGCCCTCGACCAGCACGAAGCGCAGGTCGGACTCCTCCAGCGATGCGTACTGCTTGACCGCGTCGCGGGCCATGTCCTCGACCTCGGCGATCGCCTCGACACCGGCGAAGCCACCACCGACGAACGTGAAGGTGAGCATCTTCTTGCGCAGGTCGGCGTCCCAGGTGGACGACGCCAGGTCGATCCGGCCGAGCACGTGGTTGCGGACCGCGATGGCCTCCTCCACGTTCTTGAAGCCGATCGCCTCCTCCGCCAGACCCGGGATCGGCAGGGTGCGGGCGACCGAACCCAGACCCACGATCAGGTGGTCGTAGGTGACCCAGTACGGCTCACCCTCCTCCGGGGTGACCTGCACGGTGCGGTCGGCGTGCTTGATCTCCGACACCTTGCCCTGCAGCACGTCGACACCCTTGAGTGCGCGCACGTGCGGCGCGACGACGTGCCGGGCGTCGATGGACCCCGCGGCGGCCTCCGGCAGGAAGGGCGCATAGGTCATGTACGGGCGCGGGTCGACGACGACGATCGCCGCCTCGCGGTTGCCCAGCCGACGGCGCAGACGCTGAGCGGAGTAGAGCCCGACCGTCCCACCACCGAGGATCAGGATGCGGGGCACCTTGCGCGGCTTGGCGCTCGTGGAAACGGAGGACTCAGTCATGGGACAACGGTAGATCCGGCATGACGCCACGGTCGACCTGGCAGTGCGTGATTCTGGGCACAAAGTCCTAGCCGCGCTCGGCCACGCTCCAGGCGATGCCGTCCAGGATGTCGTGCTCGGAGGTGATGACCTCGGTCAGCGAGCCACCCGCGGCCGCGACCTCACGCTGGACGCGCAGCACCACCTCGCGCCAGATCAGGGCACCGGCGGCGATCACGTCGACCCGGCCCGGGTGCATGAAACCGAGGGCGGCACGGGAGTCGCGGTCCCGGGCGATCAGGTCCTCGCAGGCGTCGACCACCTGCTGCACGGTGAGGGTGGCGCCGTCGATCCGGTCGGGACGGTAGCGGTCCAGACCCAGGGCGTGGGCGGTGACCGTGGTGACCGATCCGGCGACGCCGACCAGGGTGCGGGTGTGGCCGACCGGCACGTCGGCGAGGGCGACATCGAGTGCGGCACGCACGTCGGCGACCGCTGCCTCGATCTGCTCGGGGGTCGGCGGGTCGGTGCGCAGGTGCCGCTCGGTGATCCGCACGCAGCCGACGTCCATCGAGTGGGCGGCGGAGGGAGCCCCCTCGCCCAGGACCACCTCGGTGGAGCCGCCGCCCAGGTCGATCACCAGGTACGGCCCCGGCTGGGCGAGCACCCCGGTGGCACCGCGGAACGACAGCGACGCCTCCTCGACCCCGCCGATCACCTCCGGCTCGACGCCCAGCGCGTCCCGGACCCCGGCGACGAACTCGTCCCGGTTCTCGGCGTCCCGGGAGGCGCTGGTGGCGACGAACCTGATCGCCTCCACCCCGAGGTCGGCGCAGATCGCGGCGTAGCGACGAGCGGCGTCCAGGGTGCGCGCCATCGCCTCCGGGGCGATCCGGCCGGTGCGGTCCACGCCCTGCCCGAGCCGGACCACCTCCATCCGGCGCTCCAGGTCGACCAGGGTCCCGGCGGTCGGATCGACGTCCGCCACCAGCAGGCGGATCGAGTTGGTCCCACAGTCGATGGCAGCCACACGCGTCACGACGGGCATCCTTCCATCCCGGCGAACCGGGGTCATGCGGGCGAGGGTCAGCAGGTGCAGTGGTCGGGGCGCCAGGTGTCCCGCAGGCGCAACAGCACCTCGTCGCCGACCGGGTTCACCCCGGGGCCGGCGGCCAGCGCGTGCCCGAGCAGGGCGTGCAGGCACTTCACCCGGGTCGGCATGCCACCGGCCGAGATGCCGGCGATCTCCTCGACCTCACCCAGTTCGGCACGGTCGGCGAGGTAGGCCTCGTGCGCGCGCTGGTAGGCGGCGGCGACCGGCTCGGTGCGCACCCACTCGGTGAGGCCGACCATCTGACCGGTCGCCTCCAGGGTGCTCGCCCCGGCGACCGCCTCCGGGCTGGTCAGGTAGTAGGTGGTCGGGAACGGACTGCCGTCGTCCAACCGCGGCGATGTCCGCACGACGAGCGGTCGACCGCAGACGCACCGGGCGGCCACCCCCACCACGCCGCGGGCGGGGCGGCCCAACTGCTCGCGCAGCACCTCGAGGTCCTGCGCGGTGACCTCCGGGCGGCTGCGGTCGGCGCTGGGCACCTCGGCGGGGTCGGGCAGGGCGACGGGCAGGTCGGTCACTTCGGTCCTCACGGGGTCGGACGGCGTCGGACGCGCGTCACGGGGTGGCGGTCGGCTGGGGGACATTCTCCCCCGAGCTCGACTGCTGGGTGTCATCGGTGCCGGCCACCCCGGCGACCTGCACCGAGTCCCAGATCTGGGCGTACCAGGGCCGGGTCGGATCGGCCTGGACCGCCGGGCCGTCCCCCGTCTGCCCGGTCGGGGTCGATTCCGGCACCGTCTCCGGGTCGGCGACCCGCAGGGCCTGCTCGCCGGGCATCACGAAGGCCAGCCGCTCCCGGGCCTGCGCCTCCACGTAGGCGGGATCGGACCAGCGGTCGAGTTCGGCCTGCAGGTCCTCGTTGCGCTGCTGGGCCGCCGCGACATCGGCCCGGGACTGCTGGAGGGACACCTGCTGGTTGAGGTACTGCCGCAGGGTGGGGAACACCAGGATGAACGCCACCGCGACCACGATCAGCATCACCAGGGCGCGCACGGTGAACAGCCGCGGCACCCGCTGCTGCACCGTCTCCGCCCCACCGCCACGGCCGCCACCGGACCCGGTGCGAGCGGCAGGGCGGGCCGAGGCCGGACGGCTGGCCGACGACTTCGGTCCACCGGATCGGGTCGGGCGCACCCGCGGCGGGGTGGAACGGGGGGCACCGCCGGCCGGGCGCAGGGTGGCCGGGCGCTTCTCCTGCTCCGCCGCCTGACCCGGGGTCCTGCGGCGGTCGACCGCCTGCTCCCCCGACTCCGGCGCGCGTCCGGCACCCGGGCGCGGGGCGGCGGGGCGGCGGGGGGCGGACATGCGGTCGATTCTGCCGTGTCCGACCGGTGGGCACCGGGACGTGGGGCGCTGCGTGTTGGGTGCCGAGCGACACACCGTCGACCGGCGGATCCCCGCGTCGTCGGCGGCCGGGCCCGAACGCGCCGGAGGCCGGCGACCCGCACAGGGTCACCGGCCTCCGGTACTGGTCGAGCTGAGCGCTCAGGCCTTCCAGCGCGGGAAGGCGGTGGCGCCGGCGTAACGACCGGCGTCGTCCAGCTCCTCCTCGATCCGGAGCAGCTGGTTGTACTTGTTGATCCGCTCGCCGCGGGCCGGGGCACCGGTCTTGATCTGACCGGCGTTGGTGGCCACCGACAGGTCGGCGATGGTGACGTCCTCGGTCTCACCGGAACGGTGCGAGGTCATCGTGGTGAAACCGTTGCGCTGGGCCAGGGTGACGGCGTCCAGGGTCTCGGTCAGGGTGCCGATCTGGTTCAGCTTGACCAGCAGGGAGTTGGCGGCCTTGAGCTCGATGCCCTTGGCCAGACGCTCCGGGTTGGTCACGAACAGGTCGTCGCCGACGATCTGGACCTTGTCACCGATCTCGGCGACCAGCTGCGACCAGGTGCCCCACTCGTCCTCGGACAGCGGGTCCTCGATGGAGACCAGCGGGTAGTCGCGCACGAGCTGCTCGTAGAACGCGATCATCTCGGCCGGGGAGGTGGCCTTGCCCTCGAACTGGTAGGCACCGTCCTTGAAGAACTCGGTGGAGGCCACGTCCAGGGCCAGACCGACGTCCTTGCCCGGGGTGAAGCCGGCCTGCTCGATGGCGACCAGGATCAGGTCCAGGGCGGCGCGGTTGGACTCGAGGTTCGGCGCGAAGCCACCCTCGTCACCCAGACCGGTCGACAGGCCCTTGCTCTTCAGCACGGACTTGAGGGAGTGGTAGACCTCGGCGCCGGTGCGCAGGGCCTCCCGGAAGGTGGTGGCACCGATCGGCGCGACCATGAACTCCTGGATGTCCACGTTGGAGTCGGCGTGCGACCCACCGTTCAGGATGTTCATCATCGGGACCGGCAGCACGTGGGCGTTCGGGCCACCGACGTAGCGGAACAGCGGCAGGTCGGCCGAGTCGGCAGCGGCCTTGGCCACGGCCAGCGAGACACCGAGGATGGCGTTCGCGCCCAGCTTGCCCTTGTTCGGGGTGCCGTCCAGCTCGATCAGGGCCTGGTCCACGAGGCGCTGCTCGGAGGCCTCGAAGCCGATGATCTCCGGGGCGATCTCGTCGATGACGGCGTTGACAGCGCCCTCGACACCCTTGCCCAGGTAGCGGGACTTGTCGCCGTCACGACGCTCGACGGCCTCGAAAGCACCGGTCGACGCGCCGGAGGGGACACCGGCACGCGCGATGGTGCCGTCGTCGAGGGCGACCTCGACCTCCACAGTGGGGTTGCCGCGCGAGTCAAGGATCTCGCGGGCGCCGACGGCCTCGATGGTGGCCATGCGTGCTCCTTCGAATGCGGATGGGTATGCGACCTCAGCCTAGTGCCGTCGGGCGCGGGAGTCGTCGGGACCTTCGGTGAACAGTTGTCCCGGCAGGGTGGTGCGGGTCAGAGCGCCTGCACGATCGCCTCGACCTGGGCCTTGGCGTCACCGAAGAGCATCGCGGTGTTCTCGCGGAAGAACAGCGGGTTCTGCACCCCGGCGTAACCGGTGGCCATCGAGCGCTTGAACACGATCACCTGCCCGGCATCCCACACCCGCAGCACCGGCATCCCGGCGATCGGCGAGTGCGGGTCGTCCAGCGCGGCGGGGTTCACGGTGTCGTTGGCACCGATCACCAGCACCACGTCGGTGTCGGCCAGGTCGTCGTTGATCTCGTCCATCTCCAGGACGATGTCGTAGGGCACCTTGGCCTCGGCCAGCAGCACGTTCATGTGACCCGGCAGGCGTCCGGCGACCGGGTGCACGCCGAAGCGGACGTCGACGCCCTGGGCGCGCAGCCGGGACACCAGGTCGGCGACCGGGTACTGCGCCTTCGCCACCGCCATGCCGTAGCCCGGGGTGATGACCACGGTCTTCGCGGACTTCAGCAGCTCGGCGACCTCGGCGGCCTGGATCTCCCGGTGGTCGCCGTAGTCCTGGTCGCCCCCGGCAGCGGGTGCGCCGCCGTCGGAGCCGAAGCCGCCGAGGATAACGCTGACGAACGAACGGTTCATCGCCCGGCACATGATGAAGCTGAGGATGGCACCGGAGGAGCCGACCAGGGCCCCGGTGATGATCAGCAGGTCGTTGCTGAGCATGAAGCCGGTCGCCGCGGCGGCCCAGCCGGAGTACGAATTCAGCATCGAGACGACCACCGGCATGTCACCGCCGCCGATCGCCGCGACCAGGTGCCAGCCCAGGGCCAGGGCGATCACGGTCATCAGCAGCAGCGGGACCAGACTCGGCTCGGCCAGGAACCAGGCCAGCAGGCCGGCGCTGACCACCAGGGCACCCAGGTTCAGCCAGTTGCGGCCGGGCAGGGTGAGGGGCGCCGACTTCATCCGGCCGGAGAGCTTGAGGTAGGCCACGATCGAACCGGTGAACGTGACGGCACCGATCAGCACACCGAGGAACACCTCGACCAGGTGCACGCTGTCGGGGCGCGGGACATAGACATTGCCGCTGAGCGGGGCATAGGCGAACCAGCCCGAGGTCTCGACCTCGGTGAGGAACGAGTTGATCCCGACCAGCACGGCGGCCAGACCGACGAAGCTGTGCAGGATCGCGATCAGCTCGGGCATCTGGGTCATCTCGACCCGGCGGGCCCGCCAGACACCGACCGCCGCACCGACGATCAGCACCAGGGCGATCAGCAGCAGGGTGACCAGGGCGTCCCGCTCGGAGCGGTCGATCGCCAGCACGATGGTGGCGACCAGGGCCAGCACCATGCCGACCATGCCGAGCAGGTTGCCGCGCCGGGCGGTCTCCTGCCGGGACAGCCCGGCCAGCGACAGCACGAACAGCACCGCGGCGATCACGAAGGCCGCCTGCACGGCGGAGGTCAGCCGCGAGGTCGGGTCGACCGCCTCCAGGGCGGCCGGGAACAGGGCGGACATCAGGCGTCCTCCTTCCGGAACATGCCGAGCATCCGGTAGGCCACCAGGAAGCCGCCGAAGATGTTGACGCTGGCCACGGTCGCCGCGACCAGGCTGAGGGCCGTCACCCAGGGGTTGTCCGAGCCGATCTGCAGCAGGGCGCCGACCAGGATGATGCCGCTGATCGCGTTGGTCTGGGCCATCAGCGGGGTGTGCAGCGAGTGCGTCACCTTGCTGATCACGTAGTAGCCGACGAAGCAGGCCAGCACGAAGACGGTGAAGTGACCCAGGAATGCCGCCGGGCCGAAGGTCATCGCCAGACCGAGCAGCACGGCGCCGAGCGCCAGGCCGATCATCTGGCGCTGACCCTTCCGCCGGGCATCGGCGCGCTGCCGGGCGGCCGTGGCAGCCGGGTCCTCCACCGGTGCGGCGGGGGCGGCGGTCGGCTGAGCGGCCGACACCTGGACCGGGGGCGGCGGCCAGAGCACGCTGCCGTCGTGGGCCACGGTCATCCCGCGCTGCACCACGTCGTCCAGGTCGAGGACCAGCTCGCCGTCCTTGCCCGGCGTGAGCAGCTTCATCAGGTTGACCACGTTGGTGCCGAACAGCTGCGACGTGTGCCGCGCCATCCGGCTGGTGAGGTCGGTGTAGCCCAGGATCGTGACCCCGTTCGGCGTGACGACCTTCTCCCCCGGGACGGTCAGCTCGCAGTTGCCGCCGCCGGAGGCCGCCAGGTCCACGATCACGCTGCCCGGGCGCATCGCGGCGACCATCTCGGCGGTGATCGTGCGCGGTGCGGTCCCCCGGACCAACGCGGTGGTGATGACGATGTCCGCCCGCGCGGTCTCGGCCGCGTACATCTGCGCGGTGAGGCGCTCCTGCTCGGCAGTCAGCGCGGAGGCGTACCCGTCGCTGGAGACTTCCTGCTGCGGGAGCTCGGCCTGCACGAAGCTGGCGCCCATCGACTCGATCTGCTCCCCGACCTCGGGACGCACGTCGAAGGCCCGCACCTGCGCACCCAGGCTGCCGGCGGCACCGATCGCCGCCAGGCCGGCGACCCCGGCACCGATCACGAAGACGGTGGCCGGCGGGGTCTTGCCCGCGGCGGTGACCTGGCCGGTGAACATGCCGCCGAACTCCTCGGCGGCCTCGATCACCGCCCGGTAACCGGCGACGTTCGACATGCTGGACAGCACGTCCAGCGCCTGGGCCCGGGAGATCCGGGGCACGGCATCCAGCGCGAGGCCGGTGACCCGCCGCTCGGCGAGGGCGTCGACCAGCTCGGGGTGCCCGGCCGGGGCCATCGTCGCGATCACGGTCGCCCCCGGTCGCAGGCTGTCCACCTGCGCGGCGGTCGGGGCGGCGACCAGGGTCACCACATCACTCGACCACACCGTCCCGGCGTCACCGACCTGGGCCCCGGCGTCGGCATAGGCGGCGTCCGGGAAACCGGCCGCCTCCCCCGCGGTCGACTCGACCACGACCTCGTAGCCGAGCTTGCCCAACTGGGCGACGGTGGCCGGAGTCGCGGCGATCAGGCGTTCGCCCTGCCTGCTCTCCTTCGGCACGCCGATCCTCATCAGCTCTCCTTCTGATCGTGGTGCGTGTGGTCGTCATCCTGCCGAGCGGGTCGGTGACCAGGCGCAGGACCATCGGCCCAGCGACCCGATCCGAGCGGTGGAACCGGGCCGACCCCGGGCCGGACGGTCTCAGTCGGTGGACTCTGCGGCCCGGAGCGCGTGCTCCCAGTCCCGAGCGCTGCGGCGCAGCTCGCCCTCGGCGTCCAGTCCCTGCGCCTGGGCCTCCATGACCAGAGCCAGCAGTCGGGCGCCCAGCGACCCGTCGGCGGGTGGCGGCACCGTCAGGTCGGTGCGGTGGGCACGGGAGGCGACCTTCTGCGCGCGGGCCAGCGCGCCCAGGCCGAGCGGGATGCCGTCGAAGACCGAGGCGCGGGCCTTCTCCGCCTTCTTGATCTGCTCCCACTGCCGGTACACGCCCTCGGCGTCCTCGGTCTGCGCGTCGGCGAAGACGTGCGGGTGGCGGCGGATCAGCTTGGCGACCAGATCGGCGGCGACCTCGTCGATGCCCCACGGCTGCTGCGGGTCCTCCTGGGCGATCCGGGCGTGGAAGACCACCTGCAGCAGCAGGTCGCCGAGCTCCTCGCGCAGGTTCTCCCGGTCGCCGTTCTCCACCGCCTCGACGACCTCGTAGGCCTCCTCGACGGCGTAGGGGACCAGCGACTCGTGGGTCTGCTGGGCGTCCCACGGGCAGCCGCCGGGCGAGCGCAGGCGGTCCATCACCGCCACCAGCTCGCGTAGCGGATCGGTCGGCACGGAGTCGACCCCTGTCGTGGTCCCTGCCTCGGGCTCGGTCACGGCGTGGCGGCGGCCGCGTCGGTCTGCACCAGCCACGGGTAGGAGCCCGGCAGGCCGGAGTCCTCGTCGATGGCGTACCGCGGGCTGACCCGGACGTCCAGGTCGGCGAGCTTCTGGTCCAGCTCGCTGCCCGCCTGCTGCACCTGCTGCGGGGACAGCTGGTTTAGGCCGGTGCTGACCGCCGACAGCCGGAGCATGGCCAGCGAGGAGTCGGTCAGGTCGACGTCGGAGTCCAGGCCGAGCTGGTCCGCGGTGGAGGTGTAGAGGTCGGTGAGCTGCTGGTCGGTGAAGGCGATGCCGAACTCCTGACCCACCTCGGTGAACGCCGGTTCCTGACCGAGCAGCGCGGCGAGCTGACCGACGGCGAGCTGCCCGTTGAACAGCGGCCCGACCTGCTCGTAGGCGGTCTGGACGTCGTGCTCGCTGATCGACCGACCGTCGACCACCACCGCCGCGCCGGGGGTGCCCCCGCCGCAGGCAGCCAGGGACGCGGCGACCACGCCCGCTCCGATGATCGCGCCGAGCCGGTGACGGGTGGACATCCGTTGTCTCCCTGGTGGTAGGTCGTGTGGTCCTCGCATGCTAGGCCCTCGCCCTGGTCAGCGGGTGGTGCCCACCGTCGCCGCGGCCGACACGTCGCCCAGGATCACGGCGTCGATCAGCTCACGCACCCAGTCCAGGATCGCGCCGCCGTGCAGGGGTTTGCCGCCGATCCGGGCGGTGGTCGGGAACGGCACCAGGACGGTGCGCAGCGCGGGTTTGAGCACCGTGCCCGGGTACAGCCGCTTGAGCCGCAGCTGCGCCGACTCGGGCAGTTCCACCGGCGCGAACCGGACGAACTTGCCCTGGGCGGTGATGTCGGTGAGTCCGGCCCGACGGGCGTGCAGCCGGAACCGGGCGACGGCGAACAGGTTGGCCACCGCCTCCGGGATCGGGCCGTACCGGTCGATCAGCTCGGCGGAGATCTCGGCCAGGGTCGCCTCCTCGGTGGCGTTCGCCAGCTTCTGGTACGCCTCCAACCGCAGCCGCTCGTGGGCGATGTAGTCGTGCGGGATGTGCGCGTCGACCGGCAGCTCGATGGTCATGTCCGGCACCTCCTCCGGCTGGTCGCCGCGATAGGACGCCACCGCCTCGCCGACCATCCGGATGTACAGGTCGAAGCCGACCCCCTCGATGTGCCCGGACTGTTCGCCACCGAGCAGGTTGCCGGCGCCGCGGATCTCCAGGTCCTTCATCGCCACCGCCATCCCGGCGCCCAGATCGGTGTTCGCCGCGATGGTGGCGAGCCGGTCGTGGGCGGTCTCGGTCAGCGGCTTCTCCGGCGGGTACAGGAAGTACGCGTAGGCCCGCTCGCGGCCACGGCCCACCCGGCCGCGCAGCTGGTGCAGCTGGGACAGACCCAACCGGTCGGCGCGCTCCAGGATCAGGGTGTTCGCGTTCGAGATGTCCAGACCGGTCTCGACGATGGTGGTGCAGACCAGCACGTCGAACTTCTTCTCCCAGAAGTCGGCGATCACCTGCTCCAGCTCGTGCTCGTTCATCTTGCCGTGCGCGACCGCGATCCGGGCCTCCGGCACCAGCTCGTTCAGCCGGGCGGCGGTGCGGTTGATCGACTCGACCTTGTTGTGGACGTAGAACACCTGGCCCTCGCGCAGCAGCTCGCGGCGCAGGGCGGCGGCGATCTGCTTCTCCTCGTAGGGACCGACGAAGGTCAGCACCGGGTGCCGCTCCTCCGGCGGGGTGGCGAGGGTGGACATCTCCCGGATGCCGGTGACCGCCATCTCCAGGGTGCGCGGGATCGGGGTGGCCGACATCGCCAGCACGTCGACGTTGGTGCGCAACGCCTTGAGCGTCTCCTTGTGCTCGACGCCGAACCGCTGCTCCTCGTCGATGATCACCAGGCCGAGGTCCTTGAACCGGATCTCCCCAGTGATCAGGCGGTGGGTGCCGATCACGATGTCGATGCTGCCGTCCCGCAGCCCGTCGACCACCGCCTCGGACTCGGCCTTGGTCTGGAACCGGGACAGCGCCTTCACGGTGACCGGGAACCCGGCGTACCGCTCGGAGAACGTCTCCAGGTGCTGCTGGACCAGCAGGGTGGTGGGCACCAGCACGGCGACCTGCTTGCCGTCCTGCACCGCCTTGAACGCCGCACGGACCGCGATCTCGGTCTTGCCGTAGCCGACGTCGCCGCAGATCAGCCGGTCCATCGGGATCGACTTCTCCATGTCGGCCTTGACCTCGTCGATGGTGGCCAGCTGGTCGGGGGTCTCCACGTACGCGAAGGCGTCCTCCAGCTCGCGCTGCCACGGGGTGTCCGGCCCGAAGGCGTGCCCCTGGGTGGCCATCCGGGCGGAGTACAGCCGGACCAGCTCGCCGGCGATCTCCTTGACCGCCTTGCGCGCCCGGCCCTTGGTCTTGGTCCAGTCGGCGCCGCCCATCTTGTTCAGGCTGGGCGACTCGCCGCCGACGTACTTGGTCACCTGGTCGAGCTGATCGGTGGGCACGAAGAGCCGGTCGCCCGGCTGGCCCCGCTTGGAGCTGGCGTACTCGATCACCAGGTACTCGCGGGTGGCCGCGGCCGCGCCGGTGCCGATGGTGCGGGAGATCAGCTCCACGAACCGCCCGACGCCGTGCTGCTCGTGGACGACGAAGTCGCCGGGGCGCAGCTGCAGCGGGTCGACGACGTTGCGCCGGCGCGAGGGCATCCGGCGCATGTCCTTGGTGCTGCTGCCCGCGCGCCCGGTCAGGTCGGACTCGGAGAACACCGCGAGCCGCAGCTCCTCGGCGACGAAGCCGGGGCCGAGCTGCGCCGGGGTCACCAGCACCACACCGCCCTCGGGACGCTCGTCCAGCGCCGGGAGCAGGCGGGCCGGGACGTCGGCGGCCTTCAGCTGCTCGGTCATCCGCTGCGCCGGGCCGTGGCCCTCAGTGGTCAGCACCAGGTGCCAGCCCTGCTGCTGCAGAGCGCGCACGTCGTTCACGGCGCGGTCGACGTCCCCGCGGTAACGCTCCACCTCCCGGGCGGCGACCACCACGGTCTGGTCGCCCTCGGTGCGCAGGTCGTCGTCGACGTGTTCGACCGCGTCGGCGTCCAGGGTGAACGGGCTGAGCGTCCACCAGCCCAGACCACGGACGGCCGCCAGCGCCCGGACCTCGGCGAAGGAGGCGAAGGAGGCGGCGGACAGGTCGAGCGGGGTGGCGGCACCGGCGGCGGCGGAGGTCCAGGCGGCTGCCAGGAACTCCTCGGTGGTGGCGACCAGGTCGTGCGCCCGGCGACGCACCCGCTCCGGGTCGGCGACCACCATCAGGGCGTCGTCGGGCACCAGGTCCAGCACCGGGACCATCGTGTCGACCAGGGCCGGGGTCAACGACTCCATGCCCTCGACCGCGATGCCCTGGGCCATCTTGTCCAACATCTCGATGGCGCCGGGCAGCTGCGCGGTCAGCTCCTGGGCGCGGGCGCGCACGTCCTCGGTGAGCAGCAGCTCCCGGCAGGGCGGGGCCCACAGCCCGTGCTCGGAGACCTCGAGCGACCGCTGGTCGGCGACCGAGAACCAGCGGATCTCCTCGACGTCCTCGCCCCAGAACTCGACCCGCATCGGGTGGTCCTCGGTGGGCGGGAACACGTCCAGGATGCCACCGCGGACGGCGAACTCGCCGCGCCGCTCGACCATGTCCACCCGGCTGTAGGCGGCGGCGGTCAACCGGTCGGCGACGTCGGTGAGGTCGGCGGTGTCCCCGGGGTTCAGCGACACCGGCACCAGCTCGCCCAGGCCCTCGACCACCGGTTGCAGCAGGGCGCGCACCGGCATGACCAGCACCCGGATCGGTCCGGTGTGGCCCGGCTCGGGGTCCGGGTGCGCCAGGCGACGGAAGACCGCGAGGCGGCGGGCCACGGTGTCGGCCCGGGGCGACAGGCGCTCGTGCGGGAGCGTCTCCCAGCTGGGCAGCACGGCGATGTCGTCGTAGGGCAGGTAGCAGCGCAGCGCGGCGGCCAGCTCGTCCGCGTCCCGGCCGGTGGCGGTGACCACGACCAGGGGACGGCCCGTCAGCTCGGCGGCACCGGAGTGCGCGGCGGCACCGGCCATCGCGGCCAGCAGCGGCGGGCGGATCCCCGGGGGTCCGACCACGTCGAGCTCACCGCGGGCACGCACCGACTCCACGGCACGGGTGATGGCCGGGTCGTCGAGCAGCAGCGGCAGCAGACCTGCGACGTTCATGGAACCCCTTCGACAGCACGAGGACCCCGAATCCTGTGGGACCCGGGGTGCGCAACGATTCTACGAGCGGGGACCGACATGGCGCCGGTCGGGTGGCTCACACCGAGCGGGCGTGCAGCTCCGGGCGGCTGAACGGTGCCGGGTCGGGCAGTCCACCGCACGCGAATCCGAGGCCGAAGCCGGTGTCCCAGCACAGGGCGGCGAGGTCGCCCCGGGTGCGGATCCTGGCGGCTCGGGCCGCGACCAGGGCGGCGCGGCGGAGCACCCGGGTCGCGCCGTGCGGTCCACCGGGGGCGGGGCGACCCGAGGTCGGGTCGGGGTCCGGTGCGCTCAGGTGCCCGTAGCGGGTCGTCAGCCAGCGTTGGCCCATCCCGGTGTTACGCCCTTGCCGCCACGCGCCCCGCAGCCCGGTGCGCAGCCGCATGTGCACCACCGCCTCCGGCGCGAACCGCAGGGCGACGCCGGAGAGCTGGGCCCGCCAGCACAGGTCGGTGTCCTGCAGGAAACGAGCACCGACGTCGAAGCCACCGAGGGCGTGGAACAGGTCGGCGTGGACCGCGAGGTTGCTGGCGCTCGCGTGGCCGAGCCAGGACAGCGGGGCGGTGGCCTGCAGGCCGGTCACCTGGGGCAGCGCTCGGGAACGACGGGCGTCGTCGTCGTTGAGCAGATCCCAGTCCAGGCGACCGGCCACCAGCGGCGCCGCCGACAGGGCGGCGGCGATCCGGGTCACCCAGTCGTCGGCGACCACGTCGTCGGCGTCGCAGAACACCAACCACCGACCCGCCGCAGCGAGGGCGCCGAGGTTGCGGGCGTGACCGGCACCGGGGAAGTCGCCCGCGTCGATCAGGCGGACGTCGGGTCGGTCACGGACCAGGTCCCGGGTGCCATCGGTGGAGCCGTTGTCGGCGACCACCACCTCCCAGTCCAGGTCGGCGCGCTGCCGGGCGAGGGCGTCGAGCTGAGCGGGCAGGGTCGATGCGGCGTTGCGGGCCGCGATCACCACGGTCAGATCCATCGCTGTCCATTCCCCGCGCGCTTCCGGCACACCCGGCTCGGTCCGTGCTCCACCGGGCGGTCAGTACCGTTCCGGGCCGTAGTCGATCCGGTAGTGCTGCTCCCGGGGCCGGTCGCCGATCGGCCGGGCGGGGACGCCGCCGACCACGGTCCACGGCGGGACGTCCTCCGTGACGACGGCACCGGCGGCAACCACCGCGCCCTCACCGATGGTGACCCCGCGCACCACCGTGCTTCGGCTGGCGAGCCACGCCCGGTCACCGATCACGATCGGGCCGAGACGACCGGCGAAGCCGGGATCGCGGTGGTCGTGGTCGGCGGTGATCAGCAGCACGTGCGAGGCGATCACGACGTCGTGCCCGATGTCGATGCCGCCCCGGGCGTCGACCTGGCAGAACCGGCCGATGTGACAGCGACCGGCGATCCGCAGGTTGCCCGGTTCCAGCACCTCGGAGCCGCCGAACAGGTAGACGTGCTCACCCAGGTCAGCGCCGAGGCGACGCAGGGCGGCGATCCGGAGCCGGTTGCTCGGGATGTCGGTCAGCAGGCGGTTGAACAACAGCTCACCTCGGGCACCCATCAGTGACCTCCGCGTAGCAGGGCCGCGACCGCGACCGGGGTGTGGTCGGACTCGATCAGGGCGCGGCCGATCGCCCCGCGCCGCGCGCGCTCGGCGGGATCGCGCACCAGGGCGGACACGGCGGCGGCCAGGTCCTCCGGGCCGTCGACCGCCACTGCCCCGGCCCGGCCCAGCAGCTCGCGGGCACCACGGTCGTCGTTGGTGACCAGGGCGCAGCCGTGTGCGAGGGCGGCGATCACCGGACCGCTCACCGCGTGCCGGTTCGCGCCACCGGACCACCCGTCGCGCCGCCACCGGACCACGATCGCTGCCCGGGCGAAGGCGGCACGGACCCCGGCCTCGTCCGTGAAGCCGAGCAGGTCGACCCGGTCGGTGAGCCCGAGGTCGGCGGCCAGGGCGGCGATGGCGGTGGCCGCGTCGTCCGGGCAGGCACCGACCGCGAGACGCCAGTCGGCGGGCAGGGTGTGCAGCACGGGGAGCAGGGGCAGCACGTCGGCGGCGGCGGCGACGTAGCCGGGGACCAGGATCGTGCGCTGCTCCCCCGCCACCGTCGGCGGCAGGGCGGCGACGTGCGGGAGCACCTCGACGGCGCGGGTGAGGCGGTGGGTGCTGGTCAGGGCCGCGGCTCCGGAGGGGGCGAGGCAGAACACCCGTTCGGCGCGGGCGAGCAGACCGCGTTCGGCGCGCCGACCCAGCGTGTCGGACAGCAGGGCCGCCACGCGACGGCCGCCGCGCCGGTCGAGCAGCCGACCGAAGAACGCGCCACCGGACAGTGCGGGAACGTCGTGCACCATCAACCAGATCCGGGCGCCCCGACGGCTCAGCCACCAGGCGGCCCAGAACTCGGCGAGTCCGCGGCCCGCCTGTTCGACGACCAGGACGGTGCCGGGGACGGCGACCTCGGGGCGCAGGCGGCGGATCAGCCGGGCCGCGAGCGGGAACGACTGCGAGGCGGCGGGCTGGGCGGGGAGCGGGACGGTGGACGTCGGGGCGACCTCGGCGAGGGCGTCCCGGAACACGGCCGCGTAGGCGGCGACCCCGCTGGGGCTCGGGGGCATCCGGGTCAGGTGCAGCAGGCGCCCGGGCGCCGCGAGGTCGGGAGGCGCGCTCTCGCGGGGCGCGAGGTCGCCAGGCTCGCTCTCGCGGGACGCGAGGTCGGCAGTTGGGGCCGGGTCGGGGGCGGCGAAGTGTCGACCTCGGGCGCGGACTGCCGACCTCGGCGCGGCGGCGGGGCTGGACGGGGTGGCGGC
>Ga0209370_1000232_pt1 | contig 98866 bp, 103 predicted proteins | sample AgamicAtPrz_FD_187164 | JGI IMG/M metagenome (GOLD analysis project Ga0209370, IMG submission 187164) | Agave microbial communities from Guanajuato, Mexico - At.P.rz (SPAdes) (version 2) | ecosystem: Host-associated > Plants > Phyllosphere > Phylloplane/Leaf | place: Guanajuato, Mexico...
TCCCGATTTCCGAGTGGATCCGGTATGCGAAATCGATCGGCACGGAACCTGCCGGCAATTCAATTACATCGCCCTTAGGAGTGAATATAAATACCATATCAGAGAACAGGTCTATTTTTAGAGATTCCATGAATTCCTCTGCGTTAGCCGTGTCATTCTGGAATTCGAGTATTTCGACCAGTTTTTGGACGAGGTAGAAGCGGTATCTCCTGCCAACTAAGTAATTTTTACTACAGCATCCAAGTAGTGGGCTTTTCATCAAATGAAACCGACCAGTGGTCGTGCTCAAGCCTCTAAATAATAGAAATTTATAGAGCTGGCAATTGTTGCGACCAATAGTCTGTTCCTGTGCTGCCCAAATATTGCGTATTTCGGTGGACTTCCCGCTGAGCACCTTGACGCCACTCGGTAGCATTTCAGCGTCTTGAGGCAATGCTGTTTGATATTTCTCTAAGACATGATTGGTGCGCATATGCTATATGCCGCTAGTATTTAAGCCTGGAGTTAATTAAGGCTCTTAGGCCAATACTCGGAATTACTGCTCCCGTAGGATATTCTTTTATCAAGCATTGATCAGGTTTTTCCTGCAGCCTGTACTTTCGCAAGAATCTGGCTCAATTTCCTTAGGTTGCGTGTTTGGATGTGCACCCTGCGAGCAACAACAGTAGCCATTAATGCCCGTAGCTCTGCAGTCGATTGGTACCTCGCGACTCGACATCCCCTTGGCGGCGAGCGTTCTTGCTCATAACTGCACGAATGTCAAGCGAAAACCGTTAGGTATGTAACGTACGGTTTCCGCTGGTGACAAAGCGGCAGCTCTAAGAACATTCGGCCCGGCGACTGACGCATTGCGTCGACACCCCCCGGGCCACTGATCTTCTTCGCACACCTCCTCTTGGTTGTGGTCCGGGTTCTTTTTACGGAGTTCCTACGGTCCATGACCCGCATGCCCAGATTCTTTGCCAGCATGGCTTTGCTGGCCATGGCCTGCTCAGCCCAGGCCACCCCTCAGCTTGTTGATGGCAACAAGCGCTTGCAATTGGGCCGCTACACCACTGCCGAAGCCCTACCCCAGCCGCATCTGAATGAGCCGCTGGCCCTGGTGGCCCAGCTCACATTCCCCCGAGAACAGGTGACGACCGTAGGCGAAGCCATCGAGTACACACTACTTCGCACGGGCTATGCCCTGGTGGATTCCCAGTCACTTACTTCCGATGCGCGCCGCTTCCTCGGTCTGCCGCTGCCCGAGGCTCAGCGCACGCTGGGCCCGTTTTCTGTTCAAGACGTTCTGAATGTGCTGGTGGGCACAGCATGGCGCTGGCACTCCGACCACATCACTCGCCGTGTGTGGTTCACCCTTGCCAACGCACCCAAGCCTCGGCGCCTGGAGCCCATCGTCAGCCCTAGCACTTCGCCTCAGCCGAAGGCGTCCGCCAAGGAGTGAGCATGTCGGAACAAAGCACTGTCGATGCAGAGGTACAAGTGCCCGAGCCAAGCGTGCCACCTCCGCCGCCTCCCGATGTGGCAGATTTGCCGCAAGCGGCTTCTGTAGTTCCAGAGGTCACAGGCGTTGATGATTCAGCCGTCGATCATTCTTGGTTGAGCGAGCTTGAGACTGCCGCTCCTCTCAGTGCTGCCACTGCAACTGCGGCGGCAGCTGCTGCGCCTGTTGAGGCTGATAAGCGGCCGGGATTCCTTGCCCGCGCTTTTGGCCGCGTACCAGCTGCAGCAAAGCCACGCAAGGCCGAGGTGCCTGTGAGTGTTGAAGCCAGCGAAATCCCATCTCGCCGCAAGGCGACGAACCCATGGGTACTGCGCGCAGTCGGCATTGCGGGTGTCGTGGGGATCTTGGCACTGGGCTACCTCCAATATGGGCAAAAGCGTCTGCCAGCACTGGATCTGCTTGGCTCATCGCTTCCCGAGGCCGGCCTGGTGACGCCACAGCCTGCGTTCGATGCTTCCGAGTTCGATCCACGCCTGGCTGACACCTCCCCGCTGCCCCTTGCGCCCTTGACTGATGCGGCTGAGGCACCTATCGGCGGAGAACCAGCTGGCGTTGCGGACCCAAGCCTCGTGGGCATGCAGCCAGAATTCGATCCAGAGGCTGTTATGCGGCAGTCTGCAGCTGATGCAGGCGTTGCCAGCCTGGGGGACGCGGGCGCTGTTCCGCAAGCCGTGGCGAACGTGGCCCTCCAGCGAAATGAGGCCGCTGCAGCAGCACCGGCTGGTAGTGCCCCTATTACTGCCGCACCAGCGCCGACTATGGCGGTGGCCCCCACGGCAGTGGCGACTGCAACACCAGTCGGCGTCGACCCCCAGGTGCTTGATCGCATGAAGCGCATGGAAGACATGATGTTGCTGATGTCCCAGCAGCTGGCCGCCATGCAGCAGGCCAACGCGCTTGCTGGCAAAACCTCTGCGGCACCGGCTCCCGCTCCTGCGGTAGCGCCTGCAGTGGCTCCGGCAGCCGCACAGGCCGCCCCTGTCGAGCAGCCGTCGCCGCGCCCAGCGCCCAAGCGCGTCATGGTGAAGGCGAAGCCGGCGACTCCCCGCCAAGCAGCAAAGGTCGTTGCCGCGAAGCCAGCTGTAGCTCCTGCAGGTGCCCAGCTTGTGTCCGTCGATATGTGGAACGGCGAGCCTTCGGTCGTGGTCGCGTCGGGCGTGCCCGGTGATCGGCGAGTGCGTGTCTTGCGCCCAGGTGATGTGGTCAATGGTCTGTCGCTCAAGTCGGCAGATCCTGTGTCTCGCACAGCCACATTCGTGGCTCCAGGCAGCCAAGGCCTGACCCTTTCAGTGAGCAATGGAGGCTGATTCATGAAAAAAACTGCCTTTATTGCCACCGTGGTCGCATTGCAGCTGAGCACAGGCACCCTTGCGCAGCTGCGCACTGGCCGCACTGCAGAAGCGAGCTCGCTGCCCAGCGCGACTCAACAGGGCCGCTCGCAACTGGACGAGACAGCACGAGCTGTACAACAGATGTGGGGTCTGACTGCCGAGGAGATGCAGCGCGCCAAGGTGCTGTCGCTGGGACCTCGTGCTAATTTCTCGGTCAAGGAGCTCTCGCCCCTTGAGGTGCTGGGCATTCATGCTCGCAACGATGCAGAGCGCCGTCAGTATGCCGAGCGCATGGCGCGGATCTTCCACCAGGACGTGGAGCGAAGCATATTGTGGGACCGAGAAATGCAGGCGGCCATGGCCCGCCTGTATCCCAACGAGCCGATGGTGAACTATGACGGCCTGCCGCGCGTGCAGTCGTCTGTAGGTGCAGCCGACATGCTGAACGTGCCGCGCACGCAGATCATCGAGCGGGCTTCGCCAGCTCCTGCCAACCGCGGAAAACGCTGATATGCGCTGCCGGTTCGCCATCCTCGCCCTTGGATTCGCTTGCAGCGTGCCGGCCATGGCCGGCGTGGAGCTGGAGATGATTCACGACAGCGGTAAGTCTGTGCCGTTGGCGCCCTATGTGGCCCAGATCGTGGGCGGCACAGATGAGGCGAATGTGCTCGACGGGCTGCGTTTCCCGTTTCGCAGCCAATTGCGCGGCGGTGTGCTCAAGCAAGACGGCGTGCAGGTCTTCAATGGCCAATGGCTGACTCAGCCCATGTTCGTGATCGGCGCGGACGACGCGTCTTTGCGCTGGGTGGCTTTCAACCACAAGAAGCTGATACAGCTCAATGCCGTCGGCATTGTGGTGCAGGCAGCAACGCCATCCGCATTCAAGCTGCTGCAGCAAGTGGCCAGCCCCCTCCAATTGGCTCCTGACACAGGGGCATTCCTCGCCAACACGTTGATCGCCAAGGGTGCGCCAGTTTTTCCTGTGCTGGTGCACAGCAACGGCCGCGCCTACCAGGTCCTGCCTCAGCGCACGTTTGCGGAGGCTCCATGATCGGACTCGGCTTGGTGCATTTCGAATCGGAAGGCGCTGTGAAAGCATGTGCCAATGCTCGGCTGTTGCACTTTAGGCTGGTTCAGCTTGGAACGCCTTTTGCGGCTGCGCAGTCCCAAAATGTTCCAAGCCATCACGGCATGTTCCAGCTGGAGGGCATGCAGTGAGTGACGGGACCATGGAAGGCGTGCTGAGGCCGCCAGTCGAAGCATTGAGCGCAGCCACAGCTTTTGGGATTGCTGGCGTAGCTGCAGCCGCGCCATGGGCGCTGATGATGCCCCACTCGCTGGGCGCCGTCTCGGGCGCAATCGCTGCAGGCTTCGGTTGCGTGCGTGCGCGCCAGGCGTTCCAGGTCTATAGCTATCAACGCGGGCTGAAGTTCACCAAGATGACGCGCTTGGCCCCTCACAAGCTTCCTGTCAATCTCAAGGAGCATCTCTACCTGGGCGAAGGCTTTGAGTGGACGCAGTTGCACACCCAGCGTTTGCTGGACGCGCGTGAGACAGATGTTCAGCGCTTCGTGAAGGCCTCGCCAACCGAGCTCCAGCTCGCAGCGACCGGCGAAAAGATGCGCAAGTGGGCGCAGGCCAAGACCGACAGCCTGCTGGCCAGGGTACTGGAGCGTGCGCTTGATGTCGGCGGTACCGCCAACCCCTTCGCCACGGGCGTGGACCTGGGCGGCAACCCTGTGCTTCATGGCGTGGGAGTGCAGAACGAAAAGCCGGTGGTGTTGCGCCAAGGCTCGCGCTCTGGCCACTTGCTGGTGATGGGCACGACTCGCGTGGGCAAGACGCGCCTCCTGGAGCTTCTGTGCTCTCAAGACATTCATGCCGGCCATGTGGTGATCGTCATCGACCCCAAGGGCGACGCGGAGCTGATGCTTCGCATGCATGCTGAGGCACGACGCGCTGGCCGCCTGGATCAGTTCTATATGTTCCATCTGGGCTACCCGGAGATTTCTGCACGCTACAACGGCATTGGCAATTTCGCGCGTATCACCGAAGTCGCTGGCCGTGCCACCAATGCTCTGCCCTCCTCTGGGAACTCGGCAGCTTTCAAGGAATTTAGCTGGCGATTCACCAACATCGTGGCCCAGGCCCAAGTGGCACTCGGTCGTATTCCGACCTACGAGACGCTACTCAAGGATGTGACGGGCATCGACCCGCTTTTCATGGACTACGCGGGCATGACGTTCCGCAAGCTTGCGATCGACCATCCGCAGCGCTTCGGCAGCTATCAGGACCGCCTGGTGGAGCTGGAGCGCGCCATTGCGGCAAAAAAGGCTCCAGTACCTCGGAGCCTGCAGGATCGTTCACCCGATCAGGTTGCGATGTATCTGCTCATCAAGGAAGCACGACTGGACGACAAGGTACTGGTCGGCCTGGCAGCCGCATTCAGCTACGAGCGTTCGTTCTACGAAAAGATCATTGCCAGCCTGGGGCCATTCCTCGAAAAGCTCACCTCTGGTGCCGTGGGCAAGCTCATCAGCCCCGACTACTTCGACCCGAACGACAAGCGCCCTATCTTCGACTGGATGACAGTGTTCCGCCAAGGCGGCATCGTATATGCCGGCCTGGATGCCTTGTCTGACTCCGTGGTTTCGTCTGCCGTGGGCAACTCGATGCTGTCCGATCTCGTTTCGACCGGCGGCAAGCTCTACAAGACAGGCCTCGACCCTCACGGCGACGGCAAGCTGCAGCTGCCGACTGTGTGCTGCCATTTCGATGAGGTCAACGAGATTGCCGGCCCCGAGTTCGTTCCCATGGTGAACAAGCTGGGTGGCTCTGGCTTTCGGATCACGGCGTACACCCAGTCGATGTTCGACATCGAGGCAAAGGTGGGTGACAAGGCCAAGGCTGGCCAGATCCTCGACAACTTCAACCACCTTTGCATGCTGCGGGTGCGCAGCAAGGCGACCGCGAGCCTCCTGACGGACCAGGTGCCACAGGTCAATGTGACGGTGCTTACTCCTGTATCGGGCGTGTCGGATACGGCTGCCCAGGGTAATGGCGTCGATTTCACTAGCCAGAACAACGACATAGCGAACAAGTCGAAGGCACCGCTGATCGAGCCTTCTGATGTTCTCTCATTGCCACAGGGTCAAGCGTTTGCGCTGCTGGAAGGCAATCGCTGCCACAAGATTCGTATTCCTCTGGCTGATACCAAGGACGACCCGTTCATCCCAGCTTCGCTCAAAGCGGTTGCTGAGGACATGAAGCGCCGCTATCGCACGAGTGAGACGTGGGCCGCAGAAACCGACTGGCTCAGTACACAGCCCTTGGGCGCTGGTGCAGGTGGGTTGATCGACACGGATCTCGCCTCTGCCTTTGATGACGATATGCCTGGCTACGCCATGGCAGGCGCAACTTCGTCCGCCGTAGCCGGCAACGTGATGGGACCTCACTCATGACGGCTCCGAACTCGCCCGCCAGAAAGCCAAGCACACACGGCCCAGTGGGTGTGGCCGTGTTGGTTGGTTTTGGACTATTCAGCGTGACAGTGTCCTCGTGGCTCATCGGTCTGGTGATTGAAATCGGCGGTGGCTATTTCTTCTGGCGTGGCCAGGGCGTCCGCCATGCACAGGAGATGGTTCAGCAGGATCTGCGCTATATCGCAGCCGCTCCAAGCAGTCTGCTGGTGCCTGACACCGTGGACTTTTCGCTGCGCATCGTGAAGTGGGTTCGCATGCCCTACGAGCGTCTTGGCGCGCTGCGCTGGTATCAGCGCAACTTGGCCGCCCAGCAGGCCGGTACAGATGCGGCACTGCCTAGCTTTCTGGGTCAAAGCGTGCAGCCTCAACTCAAAGGGGTGGCCAAGGCTGGTGCGTCGTTCATCCACATGCTCAGCGAATGGGTGGTCATCAGCATGTTTGTCCTGCAGGACGTTCTGCTGCGCCTCTGCACCGCAGTTTTCGCACTCCCAGCATTTGCCCTTGCCTGCCTGATGGGGGTAATCGACGGCTTGGTGCGCAGGGATCGACGCCGTTGGCAAGGCGGCCGCGAATCCTCGTTCGTCTACCACCACGCCAAGCGGTATGTGGGCTGGGCACTTTCGGGCGGCTTTGGCTTGTATTTGTCCTGGCCATTCGGCGGCTTCAATCCGGCCTACATGGTGCTGGTATTTACCGTGCTTGTGGCATTCACCCTATCGACAACGGTAGGCGCATTCAAGAAATACGCATGACATTGATTTTGAGGGAGATATTGATGAAACGCTCTCGGCATTCGCTATTTGCAGTTCTGGTCATAGGGGTGCTTGCCACTACCGCATCGGCCTGGGCTGATGTGGCCGACGACGAGTTGGAGCGCGAGCGCCTGGCACGCATCGCGGGTGAGATAGAGCAGGTTCAGCTCATGGTCGCAGACGCAGAAAAGGCAGCGCCGACTGGCCAGCGTGTGAAGTTCCGTTATGACTGGCTGCAGCGTGACCTGGAGCTGCTGCGCGCGGGCGTGACAAACCATGTGGATGCACCTCGACAACCTCGCCCAGTCGCTCCTTTACGTGGCGACTATCGGCAATAAGCCAGCCTGGGCTCGACCATGAATTCGGAAATGGCAGCGGGATTTATGCAAGGGGCTGGCTTCAATGCTCAGAACTTGAAGTACCTGCTTTTTGTCGTGGTGTTTGCGATGGTGTTTTCTGTTGGTGCATGGCTCGGAACGCTGGTATTAAAGGCCTATGGCGACGGAGAACTAAATGCACCCGAAGCCATGCGCGCATGCGTCGGTATCGCCATTACCGTTTTGCTAGTAACAGGCGTGCTTGGATCAGTGATCTTGTAAATCTAATCTATCAATTAACAGGGGAAATAATGAAGAAGAACTTTAAGAAAATCAAATCCGGTATTGCATCCATTGCATTGGCTCCGGTTGTGTTGCTTGCAACCTGCCCCGCATTTAGCGCTCTGCCGACGATTCAACCTCCAGCAGGTGGAAGTATCGGCGGCGGAACCACACAAGAAGGTGACATTCTTGGGCAGATGGGCGCATATTTCAAACTCGGAATGACTATTCTGGGCTTGGTGTTAGCTGCAATTGCCTTTCTGTTCGTTGTTACCGCATCTTTGCAACGCTACCGCGATTACACAGCGGGCAAAATCCAGCTGGGTGACCTCAAGGAGTTTGTAATTGTCAGTGTGATCATCATCAGCTTGGTGATTTTGATGGTCAACTACGCAGCCCAATCTTTGGCCTAACATGGTTGCGCACGACTCTCGCCCCCAAGGAAAGGCGCCTGTCCACGCGCCGCTGACAGATCGCGTCAATTCCGAGCCGCCAATTATCAATGGAATGGCGGCTAGCGAGGCTGGATATATTGGGGGCGTGTCTTTCGCCGTCAGCCTGTTTATTGGCGCTGTGGTGGCTTTTAGCACTGGATTCTGGATAGCAGCGCCCATTTTGTGCGTTGTCGTTCCGTTCATGGTGCTTTGGTATTCTTCACTGTATCTGCAAGAGGTCAAGCGAAACCGCCCTGAAGGCTATTACCTTCATTGGATGCATTTCCTTCTCGTGTCGCACAAGTTAGCAAAACCAAAATTTCTGGTCCATGACGGCCGAATGCAATTGGGTTGCAGCTATCGCATGAACTCGATCAAGGCCGAAGCCAAATTATCGGAAACAAAATAATGAGCAGTGGTGATTATCTGGACGCGCTTGCGTCCGAGCGCAGCCATAACGCGAAGCTTACGAAAATCATATTTGGCATTGTAGGGCTGGCAGTGGCTGGCATGTGGTTCGCTTCGCGCGTTCCAAAGAATATCGACTTGCACGTCGCACCAGATATTAAGGCGGGTGACACGATACGGGTTATTGATGGGCAGTCTCCAGTGCCGTCTACAAATGCCTACGGTTTTGCGTACTACATCTGGCAGCAGATTAATCGCTGGCAAAGCGATGGCTCTCAAGACTATGGCAAGCAGATTTACGCGATGCAGTTTTATCTGACGCCTCGTTGCCAGGCGCAACTGCAAACCGATATGCAGCAGCGTCACGCCAAAGGCGAGTTGCGCCGCCGTACTCGTCAGATCAGCGAGATCCCCGGCTTTCCGTACAGCGAAAACCGCGTGATCCGTGAAGGCTCGGATGCCTGGACGGTGCTGCTGGACATGCAGGTTCAGGAGACCTTCGCAGGGCAGCCGGTCAAGGACGTATTCATTCGGTACCCGCTGCGCGTGGTGCGCTTCGATGTGGACCGTGAGCGCAACCCATGGCGCCTGGGCCTGGATTGCTTTGGCAGTAGCCAGCCCGCGCGCCTCAATCCTGCGGAGCTCAAGCCTGGCGCGCCGGTTCAAGCGGACCTGAAAGCACCGCGTCTGCCCGGAACTATTGCCCCTTCGAGCCTGCCTCGTGACACCTCTGTCGATTGATCCACATGATCCAACGTCGTTCTCTTTCGATCTGCCTCCTGGTGGCCCTGCAGCTTCTGCATGGCAGCGTTGCTGCTCAGCAGGTCGAATCGCTTGCTGGCAGTACCGAGACGCCCGAGTTCAATGAGCCTATTGACCTGGGCCAAACGGGTGCAGCAGCTGCAACACCAGCTGCTGGAGCCAATGTAGGACGCGCCCCAACAGGCGGGCGCATGGTGGCAGGCGTTAGCGTGCCCGCACCGCTGGCGAATACAGCGGTAGGTTCCGCCAGGCGCGCAGCTGCCGAAGCGTCTCTACGCCGCGTTGGCCCAGCTCCTTTGACTTCCGGCGCCGCCGAGCGTGCTGTGTTTGCGCGTGAGCCAGTCCGGGTGAACCTGACGGTCGGCCAAGAGCGACTTGTCACCCTGCCCACCGATGCGTTGCTACGCATGCCCAGTGACATGGATAGCGTGGCGCGTATCGAGACGATCGCAGGCACGATCTATGTCACTGCGCTTGTGCCATTCACGGCGATCCGAATCATTGCCGAGCTGGTGGATAGCGGCCAGCAGATCCCGATGGATCTCATTGCGGTTGCCGCTCCAGAGGCCAAAGACTCCAAGGGCAAGGTCGTGGCTTCGCAATCTGCTAAAGGCGAACTGCAGGTTTCTGTGATCGAGCCCGCGACCGTGCCGAACCCCACAGGTGGGGCTGCTTTGTCTGGTGGCCAGTCTCAACAGCAGGAGAGCGTTGCTGCGGACATGGTGCAGCTCACTCGACATGCTGCCCGCCAGCTCTACGCACCTCGACGCTTGGCTGGTGGCACGCCAGGTGTGAGCCAGGTTGGCGTAGGAACCGAACCCGTGCCGACACTGTTCCGTGGCGCTGCCGTGGACGCTGCGCCCGTAGGCCAGTGGAAGTCGGGAAACCTGTATGTGACTGCGGTGCGCGTCACCAACCGCTCTCGCTTTGCCCTGGAGCTGCCCTTGGAGAGCTTGCGCGGGCGCTGGCTCTCGGCCACGGCTCAGCATGGCCGGATCGGCGCTGCCGGCACAGACACCGACACCACGGCGGTCTACCTGGTTTGCGATCGCACTTTCGAGTCCTGTCTGTGAGGTCCCCATGGCAGTGAAAAGCAACAAACTCACCCCGGTTCTGGTCATCGTAGCCTTCGTCATCGTCGGCTCGGTCATTGTCATGCGCCAGAACAATGCACCGACCGCAGCGCCCATGGCAGCTGCGCCCCTGCCCAAAACAGCAGGCGCCGATGAAGACACGCCCAGCGAGACCCTGGCCACGGTGGTGGCCTCCAACAAGGATCTGCGTGCTGATATTCAGGATGTGCTCCGTGCGAACCAGGATTTCAACAAGCGCCTGGAACGCCTGGAGAAAGGTGCTCCTGCAGGTGTCTCGTCGGCTGGTGCGGTTGGCGGTACCAGCAATGACACAGATCCAGCCCCACTGGATGTCTTTAAGCCCATTGGCGACGCGATCGACTCTGTTACAGGGATTGGCTCAGGTGGTAGTGGCGGAGGCCATCGACCCGCCGGCGGTTCCCAGGATCTGGGCTTGGCTGGCAGCAGCACTTCCTACAAGGTGGTTCCGCCCATGGGCTACACCACCGAGACAACTCAGCTTCAAGGGAAGATGGTTACGCGCTATGTGCGGGTAGCCCCGGACGGCACGCAATCCATGCCAAGTGCGGTCAGCGCGGCCCAGGCCGCACAAGCTGCCCAGGCCACTCAGGCAGCCTCGAAGCCCCAACCCGTGGCCTATTTCACGCTGCCGGAGAACTCCACGCTGGCCGGCGTCACTGCGATGACCAGTTTGATTGGCCGTGTGCCGGTCAATGGCCGAGTGACGGACCCCATGCAATTCAAAGCCATGGTCGGGCGCGACAACTTGGCCGCCAACGGCTGGGAGTTGCCCGAAGACCTCGCCGGGATGATCGTTACCGGCGTGGCCGTAGGCGATATGGCGCTGTCGTGCACCGAGGGAAAGATCCGCAGCATGACCTTCGTGTTCAACGATGGTGCGATCCATACGGTTTCGGCGCGTCGTGCGCCGCAGACCCAGGCAGGTGCCGGCGTCACAGCCATCGCCACCAATGGTTCTACAGACCTGGGATTTATCAGTGATCTGTACGGCAACCCCTGTATTCAAGGCAAGTTCGTGACCAATGCGCCGGCTTACCTGACCGACATCATTGGTGCCAAGGGCTTGGGGGTTGCCGCCGAGGCCTTGGCGCAGGCCCAGACCACCACCATGGCCAGCAGCAATGGCACCACCTCATCGATCACTGGTAACGCCGGTAGCTTCGCACTGGGCCGTATGGGCTCAGGAGCCACCGATGAGCTGGTGCGCTGGCTGACCGAGCGTCTTAAGAGCTCGTTTGATGCGGTAGTTACGCCCGCTGGCCAGCAGTTGGTCGTGCATCTGGACCGCCAGATCGAGATCGACAAGCCCGCCAACCCAAGAAAGATCGTGCACCGCACGCAGTCCCCCAATGTCCTGTCTGGAGCCCGCTATGGCCTCGAATAACTCCCTTCTTCTTGCCATCGTGCTCCCCGCGCTGCTGGCTGGTTGCACGGCAATTGGGTCGCGCGAGTCTCCGCTCAAGGAGGCTACGGCTGGCAGTCCGACCCTGGTGGATGTGTATCGGGGCAAGATTCAGCCCTCTGAGTCAGCGGCTTCCTCTCGTGAAACGGCGCGGGACCGCCTGGAGCGTGCGTCGCGCGCGCGTCCGATCGCACGCGGCGACGAAATGACGCAGCGCTACTGGTCGGCCCTGGAACCTATGCAACAGCGCTTTGCACGTGTGCCCAACCCGGATCTGGTCATGGTGGTCTATCCCCACCTGGCCAAGGGCCGCTACCCAGTGCCTGGCTATGTCACGGTTTTCCCAATGTATGAGTCAACGGAGTACGCCATGCCCGGCGAGGTGGCCGAAGAGCTGCAACAAGGCCGCGCCGCATTCTCACGCGGCCGCACTGCTCGGGAGGCGGGCCAATGAGCGGATTACTGGAATTGCTGGGCCTGTCTGGGGGCTCCAAAGGCAAGCACAAGCGCCGGCTCATGACGGCCGCCGACCGCAAGCAGATGGCCGCACGTCCGCCGTCCTTCACGGAGCTGCTGCCTTGGGTCAAGTTTTCACCCAAAGACCGGAACTTTGTGATGCGCGACGGCAAGACCTTGGGCGCGCTGTTCGAGCTGGGCGCTGTGGCTACGGAGGCACAGCCACTGGAGTACCTGCAAGAGCACTGCCGCAAGATTCAAGAGGCCATCCAGGCGATTCCCGAGGTCGACTCATCTCCTTGGGTGGTCCAGTTCTTCCTGAGCGATGACCGGAACATTGACGGGCTGAACCAATACCTTCACGACTACGTCCTGTCCCAGCACAAGGACGCCAAGCGCGCGCAGGCCATCATCGACTCGGAATACACGCAGTCCGTGCTGAAAGAGTTCCGCAGTCACCTGTCGCAGGTTTCCCGAGAGCAAGGGCTGTTTACCGACACCTTGGTGACGGGCCAGACCTGGCGTGGGCAGCTGCGCCGGGTGCGCTGCTGCATCTATCGTCGGTTTGACGACCTGGTGAATGAACGCCGCATGGCCGAGCAGCAGATGGAGGCCGTGGCCACCACCTTGTTGGCCACGCTGAACGAAGCCGGCGTGACGGCGCGGCGTGCCAACGGCAAGGACTTCTACGAGTGGATGCTTCCCTTCTTCAACCGTAACGTCCCTTGGGCCAGCACGGGCGCCGAGCTGTTTCGCGGGGCGCCCTATCCTGGTGACGAGGCTCCAGAGGGCATTTACGACTGGGATTTCTCCGAATCGCTGAACCTGTCGGAGCCTTCGTGCAATCAGGAACAAGGCTGCTTCGAGTTCGATGGCCAGCCGGTGAAATTCCTCACGCTGCAGAACCTTCGTGCTCACCCCAGTATTGGGCACTTCTCCGCGGAAAGCCGGATCGGGAATGAGGCCTATGCGCGGTTTGACCGGCTGCCGCCAGGGTCGATGCTCTCCGTGACGGTGACGATTTCTGCGCAGTACCAGGTCGAGCGACACGTCGAGGACATCAAAAAGGCCTCCCGTGCGCAAAACGCCGTGGCGCAGGAGACCCATAAAGAGTCTGAGCAAGTGCTCCAGCACATGGCCACCGGGGACAAGCTGTATCCGATGTTCATGGGGCTGTACCTGAGTGGTAAGACCCATGCGGATCTGGATGCGGCGGTTTCCGAGGTCAATGCCCAACTAATGCCGACCGGGATGCGTTTCATCGAATCCCGAGAGGATCTGGTGCCTCATGACGCGTTCCTGCGCGCATTGCCATTCGGCTTTGATCCCACGTTCGACCTGCGCAGCATGCGACGGTCGCGCCTGACGTTTGCGAGCCTGATCGCGGCCATTCTGCCGGTCTATGGGCGCTCACGCGGCACTGCCAACCCTGGCTTTTGGTTCTGGAATCGGGGCGGCGAGCCACTGTGGATCGACCCGCTCAACAAGATCGACCGCAAGAAGAACGCCCATATGGTGGTGTTTGGCCCGACGGGAGCAGGCAAGTCGGCAACACTCAATTACCTGTCCATGCTGGTGATGGCCATCCACCGGCCACGCTTGGTGATCGCGGATGCCGGTAAGTCCTTCGATCTGCTGGTCAAGGACATGGCGGCCAAGGGCTTGAGCGTGTACCGCGTCAACCTGAGCGGTGATACCGATGTGTCGCTTCCGCCGTTTGTGTACGCTAGCCAGCTGCTGCAGGACAAGGACATCATGGAGTCCTACAAGGCAGCGGAAGAGTATTTCGGCGCTGGAACGGGTGCCCCAACCGACGAGGGCGCCGAGTTACCCGGAGCCGAGCGTTTGATGGAGTCCGTCGATGAAGTGATGGAGCCGCCTGACGCTGACGATGATTCGGAAGAGGAAAAGCGCGACTACCTGGGCGAGATGCTCATCTCGGCCATCATGATGATTACCGGTGGCGAAGAGGCCGAGCTCAAGCGCATGACGCGTGCCGACCGCTATCTGGTCACCAGGGCCATTATTCGTGCTGCAGTGCGCGTATCCAAGGAAGGTAAGCCCCATCCTCTGACACAAGACGTTGCCATGGAGCTGACGGCCATGGTCAAGGATGCCACTCTGTCGGAGCACCGCCGTGCACGTGCCGAAGAGATGGGCCATTCGATGATGAGCTTCACGACAGGCCTGCGCGGCAAGCTCTTCAACCGCCTGGGACAGGACTGGCCCGATGCAGATGTGACCCTCGTGGAAATGGGGACGCTGACCAAAGACGGCTATGAGGATGCGCTTGCGGTGGCGTACACCAGCTTGCTGGACTCTGTGCAGTCGCGCGCCGAGGCCGCCCAGCATGAGGATCGCCCCCTCATCATGCTGACCGATGAAGGGCACTTGATTACCACCAACGACCTGCTTGGCCCGAAGGTGGCCAAAGGCACCAAGATGTGGCGAAAACTCAATGCCTGGTTCTGGCTGGCCACCCAAAACTTGAAGGACTTCCCAGGCAGCATGTCCCGCGTGCTGTCCATGTGCGAATTCTGGATGCTGCTGACCATGGACAAAAGCGAGATCGAGGAGATCGCCCGCTTTAGATCGCTTACGGCAGAGCAGCGACACATGATGGAGTCGGCGGTGAAGGAGCCGCCCAAGTACACCGAAGGTGTGCTCATTAGCGCGAACAATCAGTGGTTGTTCCGCAACGTGCCGCCGGCATTGCCCATCGCCCTGGCCATGACGGAAGGTCATGAAAAAGCGGAGCGCCGCCGCCTTATGGACGAGCATGGGTGCTCCGAGGTGGAAGCGGCCTACCGCGTGGCGGCACGACTGCAGGAGGCGCGCGCCTGATGCGGTCATCCCTCACTGCCCTGGTGCTGGGCTTTTGCTCTCATGGTGCCCTGGCCCAAGGCTCCATCGGCCCTTCGGTGACGACCGTGGAAGTCTTCGCCAATTCGGCCACGGTGGTTCGGCCGCCGTTTCGCCAGCCTGGCTACGTGCTCAAGGTCTATCGCGTGGACGCCATGGCTCAGCTTGAGCAGCAGCTCAATGCAGGGCTGCCCAAGAACGAAGCCGATGCCATGGCCTATATGCGTCAGCACGAGGCCGAGATCCGCCGCCGTTACAAGGACCAGATCACCAATGCGGCCTCTGGCATGACCCTGGCCGTCCAGTACCGATTGGACCGGCTCCCGGCCATCGTCATCAATCGTGCCAAGGTCATTTATGGAGTTGCGGATGTGGACCGCGCCATCGAACTGTTCGCCGCGCCTCAGCAAAGGCCTTCCCGATGAAGAAACGAGCTTCCCTCAACCTTAGCTTGCGCCGCCTCGTCGCGGCCGTCAGTACGGCCTCGATGTGTGCCGTGCTCACACCGGCCACGACCATGGCCGGAACCACCACCCCGGCCATCATTGCGAATACGGCCAAGGCTGCCTTATCTTGTGTGTCGTACTCCGTCGAGGGCGTGTGCTTTTTCCTGAGCTGCGGCTGGACCGGATGCTGGATTCGGACCTCGATCAAGATCTCCCACTATGTGCCAGACGTGGTGGTGAGCACCTACAACGAGCCTCTGCGCCACCCTTGGACCGACATCGGCACGGTCGTGGCCACCTCGTTGACAGCGGCTGGATCTGCGTTGACAGGAAGGCTTTTGGACTCGTCCGCCGGCGGGCTCGACAGCAATTCGGCTATGGCGAACTTCAAGGGGGCGGATGCCATAGGCAATCCTGCTGGCATGTTTGCCAGCATGCTGGCGTCGGGCGGCATGTTCACGATGCCGAAGTCCATCGCATTTCCCACGGTTGGCGAGCTGGCCAAGTTCCCTTCCAAGGAGCTGCCCAACATTGGGCGCCAGTGGACCCAAGTGCCCGCCAGCATCGCAGAAACCGTGGCATCTGATGCCAAGGGTTTGTTGAGCTCGGAATCATTGCTGGCCAGCCTCGGAACGATCCTCAAGACCATCGAGGGCGTGAAGCAGGTAATGGAGATCGCCGAGACAGTGCAGCAGATCCAGGCAGGCATTGCCGGCCTGCAGCAGCTCTCCGAAATTCTCTCGGGCAGCACCGGAGGTGCCCTCTTCTGTCCTGGCGGAGCCAGCTATTTCAATCTGCACTTCCAAAGCGAGCTCGATGCGCCTTTCTGGCGCGGCATCGTGCCAGTGGAAATGATCTATCCGCAGGCCTGGGTACCCGGACTGGGCGAGATCGGCTCGGGCTATACGCAGACCTGGGGCAACCTGTACCCACGTACCGGTGAAATCATCCAGTCGCACCCCGTGAAGGCTTCTGCAGTGCTGGCTGAGCGTGTTGCCTCGATCATCTACAAGGAAGCTCAGCCTCATATCTACTCGCGTGTCCAGCCCTCCGGGGGCTATCGCTACTTCAACTATGGCGAGAAGCGTAAATGGCAGATGTTGTATCCGCAGGCTTGGTCGGGGTGCCAGCAGTTTGGCCAAAACGACTCGCTGTCGCTGACCTCCTTCGGGGACGGTGCAACCAGCTCCGATGACGGCTACGCCTGGAACCTTTGGCAAAAGTACACCTGCTGCCGGCGTCGTGGTGTGTATCTCTATTCCGTGCCCTGACCTCCCACTCCAATTTCACTATGACAATCGCACACCCCTCTTCTCTGCGCTTCAAGCGGATCTGCGCGGCCGTGACCTTGGCCTGCGTGCTGGCCCCCTCGGTCGTGGCACCTGCGTCCGCCCAGACGATTACCTCGTCGGGCCTCTACTATCGGATGGGCGGGGGCTCGCCGATCAGCGCTGCCCCCCATCGCAGCGCCTTATCGATGCAGTTGGGTGCCGGCGTCCGCGCGAACTATTCCTGCGGGAAGTTTGACATCGGCCTTTCCTGGTCGGATCTGATGAACAGCATTCAGAACCTGGGGGCAACGATCACTGGGGCCGTACAGGCTGGAATCTCGGCGTTGCCGCTGTATTTCCTCCAGCGCGCGCAACCAGGTCTCTACCAGCTCTTCCAAAACTTCAGCCAGAAGGCGGATCTGCTGGTCTCTGCATCGCTGAAAACCTGTGAGGACATGGAGGCGATGATTAACAACGGCCAGGACCCGTACGAGGAGTACATAGCCCTGGCCAAGGGCGATGCCTGGAAAGTCAAGGCCAATACGGGCGGCAGCGTGGTTAATGCCAAGCTCGATATCAATAAAAACGAGGCGGGCCAGCGTGCCGGATTGCCATGGGTATTTGGCAGCCGTGCCGGTGGGGCAGGAACCCCACCTATCCAGCCAATCCGCGACCTGGCCGTCGCCGGCTACAACGTCACCATCAACAAGGCAGCCAACTCCCTGTCGACGGCGAACTACGGCAGCTCCTCACTGGCATCGACGCGCCTTGTGCAGGCCTTCAAGACCCCGGACGACCTAGCTCGCTGGAGTGCCGAGGTCCTTGGCGATCAGAAGATCTATATGTGCACCCAAGGCTCCGATTGCCCGAGCCCCACCATCACCTCGACGGCGACGGGCCTTGCACCGAAGTTTGAGCGCGAGCTCGACGAAGTGCTGCCGACTATGCGCAATCTGGGATCTAGCACTTCGAGCAGCCATGCCGACTTGGCCAAGGTCAGCGCTCCCGGCATGGCCGTGAGCCCGCAGCTGATGGACGCGGTGCGGAAGCTGCCGACAGATATGCGGTCGGTGGCCATCAACCGACTTGCCCAAGAGGTTGCGGTCTACAAGACCATCGACAAGGCTTTGATCGCCAGAAACGCGTTGATCTCGGGTATGAGCCTGCCAGAGGCCACGGGCGCTGCGCCAGTTCGATCCGAGGTTCAGACGAAGATCGACCGCCTGACTCAGTACATCAACGACATGATGTTTGAGTTCCGTATACGCAAAGAAATGACCGGCGAGACTGCGTTGTCGATCATGGGCAATCAGCTACAGGCTGGAGCCGCTTCGATGGATGTTCAGGGCGGCACGCGCGCAGATCCTTCGCCGCTGATCGACGGACGGGTGAGCACACGATGAACTCATCAAGCGAACAAGTCACGGAGGTGTTGGGGCCTCTTCCAAAGCCTAAGGGTCGACTGCGTCGGTGGACACCTTGGCTTCTCTACAGCGCCTTGATTCTGTTGATTGGCGGCTCTTTGCTGACCTGGCTGCTCAAGCTGCAGCCGGCTCACGTCGTCTCAGTCGCGGCCTGGTTTCGGAAAGGGGCGCAACTCGGGGCGCTCATACAGGTAGGCCTGTGCTGTTGGGTAATTGCTAGCTGGCGTGCCATCGTGGCTTTGGGGTTCAGACACGGCTACGTGGCCAAGCATGAGCTGCGCGCGTTGCTGGGACTGCGCTGGCGTGCTGCAGGCGCGCTGGCCATCTATCTCGCACTCGTACCGATAGGCGCGGGCAGCATTGCCCGGTTCATCCTAGGCCTTATCCCCTGATCCATATGCAGCTCGATAGCTACCTTGAACTGTTTACCACCCTGTATGGATGGGCATTCGCCAACCTTCTTGGCGAGATCCTCACGGGCACAGGGCTGGCCGCCCTTCCCTTCGCGCTCATTGTGTTTAGCGCCTGGCACAGTGCCAAAGAAGAAGGAGCTGGCTTTAATGGTGTGCTGGCTCTCATTGAGTCGGTGCAGACCAAACTGATTACTGCGCTGTTGGTCATGGCCCTGTGTTTTGCGACCACGCCGTTCACTTCGCTTCACAACATTAATCTGAGCTACAAGCCGGAACGTGCAGCGGACGGGTCTGAGCCCCAGATGGTGTCGACACAAGGCGGAACAAACTCAGGCTACGACCGCGCCATGGCTGATGCGGTGAATGGCTCTTTCGGGCGATCAGGAAACTTGTCCTATGTCCCCCTGTGGTGGTACAGCGTCATGGGTCTGTCCTCGGGCATCAATGGTGCGTTTCGATCAGGGGTTGGCAGCTCAGAACGTGATCTGCGCGTCGTGGCAGATCTGGCCAGGATGGCAACGATTGAAGATCCGGCACTGTTGCACGATGTGCAGCGCTTCTATAGCGAGTGCTTTGTGCTGGCACGCAGCCAGTATTTCTCGATGGACAAGAGCCAGATTTCAGCGAACGGTCGGGGCATTCTTGCCGAGGGAAGCAGCTATGGCCCCACGGACGTGGACTGGGTAGGCAGCCAGTTCTTCCGCACCGAGCCGGGATTTTATGACGTGATGCGCTCGTACAACCCGGTGCCAGGCTGGAGTATCGATTTCAGTCGCGACAGCGAATACATGCAGGGTGGCGCCTTTGATGAGGGCTATATGAACCCGGACTGGGGGCGCCCAACTTGCAAGCAATGGTGGGAAGCTGACGCTGGTACTGGAGGGGTGCGAGAACGACTTACTAGCAACACGTCGACATGGCGCAGTCTCTTGCAAGTCGCCCAAAACACTATCACGTTTAGCTCGACAGATGAGGCCAAGGACGCCATGGCCAAACTGGCCTTCGAGAAGGCCAACCCAACTTTTGTAAGTCCTGACAAGATGCTCGGCGATGACTATGGCAAGGGCACGAATGCTTGGCGAAGCGTAACCGGCGCCGCTAGTACCTGGGGCGTGGCTGACAAAGCCCTGGATGCCTCGCTAAGCATGATCCCAATGTTGAATGCATTGCCCATGGTGCAGGCTCTTGTGCTTATGGCGCTCTATATGTTCCTGCCGCTAGTGGTTGTTATTAGCGGCTACGACCTGAAGATGATGTTGTATGGCGGCTTGGCCATATTTACGGTGAAATTCTGGGCGGTCATGTGGTTCGTGGCGCGCTGGCTCGACGCCCGCCTGATTGACGCCATGTACCCAGGCTTGACCGGTTCCGCGCTGATGCAGGAGATCACACAGTCGTTTAGCTCCGGTCAGCCGCAACTCTATAAGCGCATGATCCTCAACATCTTATTGGCAGCTATGTTCATCGGCTTGCCGATGATATGGACTGCAATGATGAGTTGGATCGGCTTTAGATTCGGCGTCGAGAACGCTAACCTGAGCAATGCGAGCAAGCTGGCAAATGGTGCCGGAAGTTCAACGAAGAAAATTCCGATTGGACGGAAATAATTTGAAGATCAATCTTCATAACGTTCGCGGTAATGCTCAAACTCCGGAGCGTCGATTGTTCCCTCGTTTAACGCATGTTGAGCATCGTAAGTACCGAGGATCTCTCTCTTGTCCCTGCTTGGAGTTGTTTGGAGAAAAGCGAAGGCGGCATTTCCCAATGAAGAGAGAAGAAGCCCCGTGAGGATCACCGTTACTCGAACGGCGAATCTAGCAGTCAAACACAGAATATTGAAGAAGGCTTGGAGCATTCAGTTTCCAGCGAGGTACCTGATCTTCGTGGTTCCTCGCGCGGCGCTGCGTTGCAGTAGCCCAAAGCTGGAACTCGCGCACAGTCCGGTGCGCCTGGCAGGTTGACCACTTACCTGACCCATAAGCTCCATACGTAGGCAAGCCATAAAGAGCTTTTACATGATAACGCATTCGAAATTACATCGTGAAGCTCCGTCACCTAGCCTCCAAAAATTTTGGTCGCTGCTGGCCGCCGCCCATTCTCTTTAGCTCGTTCTCAACTTCCACAACAATTGTTGGACTTCGTCAGAAGTCTGCGGTTAGGCTTTCTCCCAGAAGTACCTGAGTTCCGCAACACCGGCACACGAATGGTACGCCCGCATATAACGCGTCCACATACTACCCCCATGCTAGCAAGGGAGCCTGATGGCGCGCTTGTCCTAATATCAGCGCTTGTAGTTGCTTTGATGGCTTGCGAGCCATTCTGTGATTCTTCTCAGTGCATCAATGCGGTGGCTTGGTTTGCCGGAAACGGAAAATGAATGACCCGCGCCCGGATAGAGAACCATCTCGGTTTTGGCTGTCCCTAGATATGCGAGCTTGACAAACAGCTCCTCTGTCTGGGCTCGCGGGCAGCGCTCGTCATTGGCACCCTGCAAAAACAATGTCGGCGTTTTGGCCTTGTCGATGCTGAAGGCTGGCGAGAGCTTATTGACGATACTTCGAAAATCCTTCCGGCTGGTATCCATGGCATAAGCATCCGAGTAGTAGCCCGTGTCAGAAGTGCCGAAGTGCGATTCGATGTTGGCGACCGGTGCGCATATCACTGCTGCGCTGAGTTTGTGATTTCTCGCAATGCAATAGGCCGCCAAGAAGCCGCCGTAGGATGTGCCACACACGGCCACATGCTCGCTGGCCAGTCCCTCACTCTGCAGTTGGTTGACGATGGCAAGATGTTGCGGCCAGTCCAGTTCGCCCCACTTCCCGCGCAGGCGGTCTGAGAATTCTCTACCGTAGCTGCTTGAGCCGACGGCGTTCGCCGCAATGACGATCCACCCCTGGGAAGCGAGCAGTTGCCAATAGGGATGTGTGGAGAATTTGAGATCTGCATAGCTTGCCGGGCCACCGTGGAAGTCTACCAGCAGAGGCTTCTTTCCATTCTTTGCTGAGCCAGGTTGCGTCGCCGACGTCAACACCCAGGCATCAATGCGCTCATTCTTGCCGCTGCCGTCCGGAACATCAAAGCTGCGGAAGTTGCTGGTCAGGGGCGTTTTATCGTCCCACCAATCATTGAAGTTGCTGATTTTTTGCTCGTCACCCTCGGCCGATTTCTTGAAGTAGATCTCCTGCGGTTCATGAGCACTTTCACCGATATAGACGAATCCCTCACCAAGGACCATGGAGCTTAAGTGTCGATTTCCGCCGGCGACCATCGTGAGATTCCCATCCGGAACGCTAATGAGAGCCGCACACTGCAGTCCCTTGTGGACGCGAATAAAGCCGATGGAGCGTGAGTCTCTTGACCAGCAAAGGTCGCCTGCCAGAACCTCCAAGGAAACGGGCCCCAGGCCCGCGACCGTCTTTGTCTTCACATCGATAATCCAAAGACGCATTTGGGCATCGCCTTCAGCGTGCGAGCCCATGAAAACTATCCATCGGCCGTCGGGGGACCAACTTGGCGATGAACTATTGCTTTGCTCGAACGACAGTTGTTCGCAAGAGCTGAGTACCCCATCTTCGACCTTAAGCAGCCAAATGTCCGTGCGATGGTATTCCTTGTCCTTTTGGCGCGTGCGTGAGATGCAGATACAGCTCCCATCAGGACTCCAAGCTGCGCTTTGCACGTTGTAATCGCCCGAGGTCAACTGCGTCGCCGTCCCGTCCTCGCTATCAACGATGAAAAGATGGCTACGGCTGTTGAGCAGGTAGCCACTTCCATCGAGCTTGTAGGGAAGCCTCCAGCATAGTTGAGGAGCGTTCGGGTCGGGAGCATTGTGACAAGCACCATCGTGGCGATCACAACCTTGCTCGCGCTGATCTGGATCCACTGTGGTGGTACCAATTGCCAAGAGCATTTTGCCGTCGGGCCTCCATCGGATCTCGGATGCACCGCGAGACAAGTGCGTCAACTGGCGAGGTTCTCCGCCATTGCACGCAAGCAGATAGATTTGTGCAACGCCAGGATTTTGTTTATCGGACAGGTAAGCGATCTGTTTGGCGTCCGGGGACCAGCGCGGGGCGGAGTCCATTGATGCTCCCCATGTCAGCTGTCGGGGTGTGCCGGGTTCCATGGTCGAAAGCAACCATATACATGACGAGTAGCTATCTCGATCCTGGTCAGCTTTTTTTACTGAGCAAAGCACCGCGTCATTGGGCGAGATATGGAGATCGGAGATGACGCTTTCTAAAAAGATATCCTCAGGAACGAACGAGTCAGACATTCCATTCTCCTTGGGGCCATGAAAAACGGCTCGGCAAATGCCAAGCCGTAATCGATGTCAGTGAGTGTTGAGCAAGCTTTTCAAAGCTTGCTCACTTCTTTTGACTGGCGTCGTTCCCTTGATTTCCTTGCTTGTTGCCCTGGTTTTGCTGAGCATTCTGTGAGCCCTGGCCACCTTGCTGTTGCTGTTGATTGTTCTGCTGGTTTTGTTGGTTGTTTTGCTGGTTCTGTTGGTTTTGCTGGTTCTGTTGGTTTTGCTGGTTGTTCTGCTGATTGTTCGCATTCTGCTGGTTCTGAGAGCCGCCCTTCATTTGTTCCTCCTGAGCTGTGGATGCATTTTGCTGATTCGCATTGTTTTGGTTTTGTTGGTTGGCATTGTTTTGGTTTTGCTGCGTCATGATCAACTCCTTAAAGATGAACCGAAAAAATCTCCGGCAAGCTCATGAGGCAATCTGCGTGCCAGCCCTATCCAACTGAGTGCACCTCCGAGATCGTTGGAATGGGGGGCAATCAGGAGCTTCTTGCCGTATCTTTTTCATTCGTCTGAGCACGATGATGGCTTCACGGTACTGCCTTCCTGATTGCCTTGGCGTCCCGGTTACTTAGACTTTGCTGCCTGGAGGTCGCGCGCCATCTTTAGATGATGTTCCAGTGTGGGCAGCGTCGACGTGACAAAGGATTTGAGTTGCGGATCCTGAACCTGTTGGCTTGCTTTGCGAAATAGATCAACAGTTTCAACGTGAGCGCGCACGCCCATGCTCTCGCTGTAGAGCCGGTCAAAGGTTTCTCCTTGGGCAGCTTCGAGAAGCTTGAGCTTGTCCGTTTGCTCAGCCAAAGGCAGCTTTGGTAGCGTCACGCCTTTTGCTGCAGCCAAGCTTTCCAACTCTTTTCCCGTCTTGCTATGGTCTTCGACCATCTTCGAGGCGAAGGTCTTCACCTGGGCTTGCGTTGCCTTTTTTGCAGCCAGCTGGCTGCTTTCGATCTCCGCTTGATTGTTTTGTGCCGCTTGCTTCATGAAGGCAACTTCCTGCGCGGATAGCTGCTCATTGGACTTGCGAGTTTCGTTCTTTGTTGCCGCTTCGGGAGCCGCTTTGTTGCCGGGCTGCTGAGCGTTGGCTGCGAGAGGTAAACCCAGTAGTGCGGCAGCGAGCACCAAGCTGGTCGAACGAATGCTGGGACATTGAAGTCGGTTGCTAACCTTCATTGCAGACTCCTGATGAGTGGGGACTCGTCAGCGGCAATTTGGATGCCTGGCAATGTTCGAGGCTTGAATTTTCAATTTCCGAGTTCGCTGCGGCACTGCGGGCACGAAATTTGCCGTCACAAGCGTTGCCCGACTGCCCGTCTTTCGGCTTGAGTCACGCTTGAGTGGGAAAGAGTCTTTGAGTACTTGCGGATGCTTCAGGGATCGGCAGTTGGGTCCATTGCCATTTACTCCTCGATGCAAAGGTGTGTCATGCCCAAAGCCAACAAACCAGCTTCCACCCTCAAAAGTACCAAGGCTGCTCCAGCCCGCAATACCGATAGCGGTCCTTCCAGTACAGAAGGGGTTGATATCCGTTCCTTGAAGGCTCGGCAGACTCAGGATCTCGCAGCGGCCAGGCCTTACAACCCCACAAAGGCGGGAGAACACGGGTTTGACAGCGGCTTGTTTCCAGCTGCCGGTGCTCATACAGCGCCCACTTCCCGGCTTCCTTCTGCAAGCACCCTCACGGAATCGGAAGCTTCGTCCAAGACTGGGACGGGCGCATTTGCGGGGGTCAACGCCACCATAGGCACGCTCGATCATGTACGTGTTGATTCGGAAGGGCAGACGCTCACGACGAACCAGGGTGTGGCCATCGGCGACAACCAAAACTCTCTCAAATATGGAGAGCGTGGGCCGGTGCTGCTGGAAGATTTCATATTGCGCGAAAAGATCACACACTTCGACCATGAGCGCATCCCTGAGCGGATCGTTCATGCCAGAGGCTCGGGGGCTCACGGATATTTCGAATGCTATGCATCTCTGAGCGAATTAACCCGTGCAGCGCCTTTTCAGGCAGCGGGCAAGATCACGCCAGTCTTCGTGCGCTTTTCGACAGTGCAGGGCGAGCGAGGATCGAAGGACACCGCGCGCGATGTGCGCGGATTCGCTGTGAAGTTCTATACGGACGAAGGCAACTGGGATCTAGTTGGCAACAACATGCCCGTGTTCTTCATCCAAGATGCCATGAAGTTTCCGGATCTGGTCCATGCAGTGAAGCCGGAGCCTCATCACCAGATGCCTCAGGCTGCAAGCGCTCATGACACCTTCTGGGATTTCGTTTCTTTGATGCCCGAATCCACTCACATGTTGATGTGGTTGATGTCCGATCGCGCCATACCGCGCAGCTTTGCCACCATGCAGGGTTTTGGTGTGCATACGTTCCGCTTCGTCAATGCGCAGGGGCAATCCGTCTTCGTCAAGTTTCATTGGTCTCCGAAGGCTGGAACTCATTCTCTGGTCTGGGATGAGGCCGTCAAGATCTCGGGTGCAGATCCAGACTACAACCGGCGCGATTTGTGGGAGCGCATTGAATCGGGCGCCTTTCCCGAGTTTGAGCTGGGCGTCCAGGTTTTCTCCGAAGAGGATGCAGAGGGATTCAGCTTCGACATTCTCGACTCTACGAAGATCATTCCGGAGGAATTGGTCCCGGTGCGCCCCATCGGACGCATGGTGCTCAATCGAAACCCCGACAACTTCTTTGCAGAGACCGAGCAGGTAGCTTTCTGCACCGCTCATGTGGTGCCAGGCATCGATTTCTCGAATGATCCGCTGCTGGCGGGTCGTATTCACTCATACGTGGACACACAGATCTCGCGCCTGGGAGGTCCAAATTTCCACGAGATCCCCATCAATGCGCCCCTGACACAGGTGCATAACAATCAGCGCGACGGTATGCACCGCCAGGCAATTCATCGGGGCAAGGTCGCCTATGAGCCAAATTCGCTCGGCGGAGGCTGCCCGTTTCAGGCGGGAGCTGCCCAGGGCTTTGTGTCGGTGCCGGCGCGGATCCAGGCCAACGAGGCCCAAGGGAAGGTACGCGCCAAACCTGAAAAGTTTGCTGACCACTACACACAGGCAAAACTGTTCTTCGACAGCCAGACTGCCGTCGAGCAAGCACACATCTCAGCAGCGTTTCGTTTTGAGCTGAGCAAGGTGACCGTGCCCGCCATCCGCGAGCGCATGGTTTCCTCCTTGCGCAATGTATCGGAAGAACTCGCGCTCCAGATCGCGCAAGGTCTCGGTATTCAAGAGATGCCGGAGCCTATGCCTTTGGCTCTTACCTCTCCCGCAGCACCTGAAGTCGACCAGTCGCCTGCACTGTCACTGTTTGCCCGACCCGGAGAGGTGCAAATCATGGCCAGAAAGGTGGCGATTCTTGTGGCAGATGGAGTCATTGGTGCAAGTGCCGTAGCACTTCATGAGGCACTCTTTGCCAGAGGTGCGGTTCCGAGATTTGTGGCCCCGCATATTGGGCCTGTTTTTACGGACGACGGGGTTGAAATCAATGCAGACGCCTCCCTCGAGAACGAGCCTGGCTTTCTGTTTGATGCCTTGGCCCTGCCTGACGGAACTGCCGGTGTGCAACGCTTGGCTGCCAACGGCCACACGATCGAGTTCATCAAAGATCAATACAGGCACTGCAAACCCATCCTTGTCATGCCTGCTTCTTCCGCTCTCATGCTGGTGGCTCAAATCCCATCGATGCTGCCCGACGGTCAGCCAGATCCGGGACTGTTGGTCGGCTCGTCGGAGTCGGACTTCGAGGACTTCTTCAAAGCCATTGGCAAACACCGCCATGTTGAACGTGAGACCGACCCGCCAGTGATCTGATGGTCATGGATGGCATACCTCCCGGACCCTTGGCCCGGCGCAGCCTTCATAAGCTGCGTCCTCAGTGAAACCCGCGGAAAAGGTTCAATATGCAAAACATCAAATCTTCGTGCGCCACGGCAGCATCGGCTACTCCCGATGTCACCTCAGAAGCGATGAGCGACTCCAAATCCAAGCACTCGGGACTTCTCGCGAACTTTGATCATTTCGCCAACCACGTCACCAGTTGGGTAGGCACACCGATAGCTTTTTGTAGCGCTCTCGGCGGTGTCATCATTTGGGCGCTGGTAGGGCCGGTGTTCAAGTATTCCGAAAACTGGCAACTGATCATCAACACTGGCACCTCGGTAGTCACTTTCTTGATGGTGTTCCTCATCCAGCAAAGCCAAAGCAAGGACAGCGTAGCGCTGCACTTAAAGCTCGATGAACTGCTGAAGGCCACCAAGTCTGCCAACAATCAAATGATGTGCATTGAAGATCTGGACGAAGAAGAACTGCGATCGATGGCGGCGCACTATCTCAGACTTGCAAAAAATGCCCAGTATTCCGCGGACTCGAAAGACGTTGACCCTTGAGTCTGCGCATAACGGAAGTTTCTCTCTAGACATAGAGACTCCACGGAATAGCGTTTGACGTGCCTGAAGTCCCTATTTAAAGCGGTCTCTGTTCAGCGCTGGTCGGTATGCTCTTCCAGGAGCACCGTGTTAGATGTTCACTTCGCAGCCTCTTGAGGCTGATGTACAGAGAGCCCAAAAATGAAACTCTTGGGCTCATTGGTGTTCGACAGTTAAGGTGGTGATGCGCATTTGGCAGGTCGAACACTTTTACGTATGTCGCCGCATTTTTGTGCTCTGTCAAATACCGCTGACAGAATAATTCAGGCTCGTCTAGGGCGGCACATTCCGGACGCCAGCTAGTCCGCGCACGGCCATGCTAAGTTGGAAAAACAGTTTATGGGCATGAACGATTCACCGCCCCTCTTCTCCTCGATGTTGAATTTTCTGAATTGTGATGCTTCCATCCGCTTCTAGAAACATGCAACGTATCTCCTGCTCCTCACAATTTGCCTCTCTCAAGGCTTTCTCCACATCGTTTTGAGAAACCCGATGCCTTTTTCTGACTGCATCGAAAATCTGGCCATTCCTGCCGATCAGAACGGCCTCACCTTCCAACAGCTTTTCTGCACCACGCCAGCGCGCTGTGACAAAGCCAATCAAGGTGTTTAATGCGATCAGCACAACACAAACAATCAGCCCTCCTGGAAGGGATTGGTCAGAGCCAGTCATGGACGGTCCAGCTGCCTCGCTTACAAGCATTACCACCAGCAGGTCAAAGGGCGTGAATTGTCCTACCGTACGTCGTCCCGTGGCCCGCATCATCAAAAGAAGCAGTGCATAAACAACGATAGCGCGTAGCAGCAGTTCAAGCGGATGGACATCAAGATCCAGCATACTGATTCCCTACGAACGTGAGGATCTGTGGCGCGTGCGGGTTGAAGCCCGGACCGAACAATCGAAGGCCCGACGAAGATGCTGCAACGCATACGTTTTCCGAGAGGGGCTTTCAGCAGCCGTGCAATCACTCGGCACCCAGACGTCATATCCAGACATGCGTGCATCGGTAGCACTGAGCATCACACACATGTCTGTTGCGAATCCCACGATGACCAATTTTTTCGCATCCATCCGATTGAGCAGATGTTGCAAAGGCGTGGAATGAAAAGCCGAATGCTGGGGCTTCAATATCACCAGATCTCCTTCGGCAGGTGCCAGGGTCCGTGCTATCACTCCGCGATGCCCCGACAGCCCGCTGCATTCGGCCAAGATATTGGTGAACTCGCTGTGCCAAGTCCCATAGTTGTCGTTGGCATAAATGGCAGGGACGCCACGAGCGCGCAGCCTTGCCTTGAGGCTGGCAATTGTCAGCGCTGCCTTCGAAGCATCCCGTACCAAGCTTGCAGCATTGGGAAATTGCAGAGGATTGATGACATCCACCAGCAGAAGAACCTCAGTTGCACGAGGCACCACGGTAGGTTTCAGCGCTGGTTGAGGCGACATGTCGACCGTTAGAGCATTGTCTTGCGCTGCTGCTCTGCTCGAGAAGCGCCGATAGCCGTCTCGACTTGCTTGACTTCTTCGGGTGGGGGAAGGACTGCCGGCATACCGAGACTCTCTATAGCCAGTTCGCGGCACCAGCCTTTGGTGTGATAAAGGTGATGGTCTTCGTCCTTTTCCACTCGGGAATGTGCTTCTTTCAACGCCTTGCCGGTTTCGCCGGTAGCCACTTCGGCGACCTTACCCAGAAGCTCCCAGTTGGCATGATCCTTGGTTTCCGCATGTACGACACACTCACATGCGACCAGTTGCGCCGCAACCGGATTGCCGTCAGCCAGCGCCAGTTGCATCGCTTTTACAAGTGACCTGCCGATATGCTTTACCACCTCGCGTGAAGGAGCTGCCTCGTCTGCATCAATGCCTAGCAATTCGCACGTTGTGCGCACCACGTTTTGATGATTCAAAGTCTCCTCAAGGTACTTTTCCCATTCCTCTTTCAGATCATCATTGATGGCGCAGGTGAGGGCTGTCCGATAGACCTGCTCGCCGCCAAGCTCTGTTTCCATCATCTGCAGCAGCAAATCCTTGAGCTGGGATTCGTCATATCGAGTTTTGGCCATTTCATTCTCCAGTTTCAAACGATCGGTCGAAATAAGAAATCAGCAATTTCGATAGATCGGTCTGTAGGTTGAACATTGCAGACATCTGATATGCATAACTCATGCCAGCTATTCCTATAGGGAAACGAAGCTCGAGTGCAAAGAAATTGTATTTTTTACCGCAGAATATTCACTATCGCATGTGTTTTAGATTAATTTTTTGGAATATCTGTCATTCAAAATTTTTATTTTTAGATGCCAAAAATTGACTGGAAAATACTATGGAGTCAGGATAACTTTTCGGCAGAAGTCCTGCTGTTTCTCAAATATTTCATACCCCTTGACGATCTCACCCAAATTCATTCGGTGGGAGATGATGACCTCTGGCTTCATCAAGCCATTGGATATTTGTTCCAACAACTCTGGTAGGTACCTCTGGACATGCGTCTGCCCCATTTCAAAAGTCAGCCCCTTTTCAAAAGCATCTCCAAACAGAAAGCCATGTATGAAGCCTGCATAAACGCCAGGCACGCTCACCACGCCACCGCGGCGGGTTGCAGCAATGCATTGGCGCAGCGCCTTGCCGCTTGAGCCTTCAATTTTTAGATTGGTCAAGACCGTTTCCACGGCACTTCCCTTGGCCTCAAAGCCGACAGCATCTATGGTGGCGTCCACGCCCCTGTTCTGGGTATTTTCGAGAATGTACTCGGCCGGATCATCAATTACGGAGAAATTTATCGGAATTACCCCGTAAGTCTTTTTTGCGAATTCAAGCCGGTAATTGCTTTCATCTACCATAAAGATAGTCTCTGCCCCTAAAAAGCGTGCGCACATGGCAGTCATCAGGCCGACAGGGCCTGCGCCAAATATGGCGACCGTGGAACCACTGGAGATCCGTGCATTGAGTGCCGCCTGGTACCCGGTGGGAAGGATGTCCGACAAGAAAAGCACCTGTTCATTATTCAGGAAGTCGGGTATTAGAATAGGGCCAGTATTTGCCTTTGGAACCCGTGCATATTCTGCCTGCCCCCCTGAATATCCTCCATACAGATGGCTATAGCCAAAAAGTCCGGCGCCAGGTCGTGCTGATTTTTTGTTGATAATTGCCCCTCGGCCTGTATTGGTTTCCTCGCAGGCGGCAAACAGCGATCTATTGCAAAAAAAACATTCCCCGCAAGCAATCACAAATGGAACGACCACTCTGTCGCCCCTTTTTAGGCCCTTGACGTCGTGCCCAACGTCTTCGACAACTCCCATAAATTCATGACCCAGGATATCTCCGGTCTCCATTCCTGGAATCTTGCCGCGATAGATATGAAGGTCAGATCCACATATGGCAGTGGCGGTCACTTTGATAATAATATCTTCGGCATCTTGTAAGCGGGGGTCAGCAACCGTATCGAAGCGAACATCCTTGGAGCCATGGTAAGTAAGAGCCTTCATAGGAATCTCCATCTATCGAGTTAATGCCATTGAGAAAGAGTTGCCAGCTCGTTGCTTGATGGCAAAAGCTGTGCCCGGCGTTTCGGGTTGGACCACGGAAATACCCGCCGCAGGTTGACGGTGGGGTTCGTGCATTTAACTGGACACGTGTGACCGAGGTCCTTCAACTGCTGCTTCCGGCCAGAAGCTGTCGTCAGATAGATAGCCGTGCACCGATGGTCGAGGCATTAAGCGGTATGTCGTGGAACGGCGGTGATGATGGAGCTACCGGTTAACGGCCGTTCGCGTCGGCCAGCGTTGGCCCAATGCGACCGTCTGTGCCCTGCAAGCGGATATCTGCGCTGTCGTCCGGAACCGCCCTACTCACTTGTAGGTTCAAAAAACAGGCACTCACCTTGCCCCATCTGCGGATAGATTACATAGTCTTCGGACTGCCTGCCCGTGCATCTCACAGGGGCGGCGCGAGGCCGTATCGTTGCTGCTGTCGGGTATCCGGTAAGGTATTGGTGATATGCCGCACGCCACTGTCACCCACTTGCTAGGCTTGCTGTGATCCAGTCGCACCTTCCTCCCCGCTTCCGAAGATCTTACGCTGAATGCTCAACGATTCATTGGGCCCCTGGAGTTGGCCGCTGCCTGAGTCCAGGCGCAACATATTGGCAATGCTAAAAGAGCTAGAGTCTTGCCCATGGACGCTTCATGGATTAAGAATCACTCTTACTAATCGTCATGCAGCTGGACCGTACGCGGATCCCTCATCATTGAGAATGTGCTTGTTCATTTCGTGCCTTCACCGGCAGAAGTTGTGGGCTATCCCGCTCATTTTTGAGAGCCGACGGCGGACGTCAACAATGATCCGCCTCTTGGAGGAACAGTGTGACCTCACAAGCAGAGATTGATAGCCTGAAACATCGGCTCGCATACGCTGAACGCGCCCTCGCCGAGTTTCAGGAAGTGCGGAAGAGTGAAGTCAAGTACCGCGCGCTTTTCGAATCTCTGGATCAGGGCTTCGCTATTCTCGAGACGATCCGAAGCGCGCAAGGCAACTTGGTCGATTTGGTGTATCGCGAGATGAACAAGGCATTTATCCAACAGACCGGTGTTGCCCCGCCTGTCGGCACGCGTGTCAAGGAAGTTGCGCCGGCTATCGAAGGCCAATGGTTGGACTTCTATGACCTAGTGTCGAAGACAGGCCAGGCCCAGACTAAGGAAAGTTTCAACACCGACCTGAAAAAGTGGTTTCGCACAAACGCCTGCCGCATCGGATCCGAAGGTAGCCCCCTGCTTGGGGTCGTGATCGAGGACGTTACGCTGCGCATGCTGAAAGAACAGAAGCTGCGCGAAAGTGAAGAGCGTCAAACGCTTTTACTCAGACTGAGCGACGCGCTGAAGCCGTTGGACGCGCCCTCCGACGTGCAAAAGGTTGCCCTGGAATTACTGGTACAGCACTTCGATCTTCTACGCGCAGCTTACTACGACGTGGATAAAGACCAAGAAAACATGCTCCTGGTCGCCAGCGTTGAGACCGATGCAGGCAGATGGCCAGAACGGCTGAAGATTTCAGACCATGCATCCGACATCTCTGAAGCCTATCTGGTCGGCAAGACCTCTGTAGTCCATGATTCCGAATCCGATCCCCGCCTAACAGTCGAAGACCGCGCCCTGCTTCGCAGTCTTGGCGTTCGGCGTCTTGCCGGCGTGCCGGTCTTCAAACGCGGCAAGTTGCTGGCCGTCATCGGCGTACATGCACGGGACGCACGGGAATGGCTTGACCATGAAATTCGCTTGATGGAAGAAGTAGCAGACCGAACCCGGTCTTCTGCTGCACGCGCTCATGCCGAGGTTGATTTACGCAAGGCGCTTGCTGAAAAGGAAAGCGTGCGCGCAGCCCTAGAGCAGGATCATGAAATCAAAGACCGATTTCTTGCCGTGCTCTCGCACGAGCTACGCAACCCCCTGGCCTCCATCAGCAACTCTGCGTATGTGCTGCGCTCTACGAACCTGGATGATGACAGTAGGTCAAAGGCGATCGACATAATTGGACGCCAGTCCAAGGCCATGCAGGTACTGCTCGATGACTTGCTAGACATCTCTCGCCTGCGGCATGGAAAGCTGGAACTGAATCGCCAGCGAGTTTCACTCCAGGCGCTTGTGGATTCGGCTATGGAAGCAACGCAGCCACTGATGTCAGCGCAGAGACACACATGCAAGGTGGTCGTTCCGCAGGAGCAAGCGTGGATCGAGGGAGACCCCCTGCGCCTGAGTCAAGCGCTGGCCAATCTACTGACCAATGCCGCCAAATACACCCCGGCGGACGGGAACATCACGGTAACGGCTCGGGTCTCCGAAGAGACCATTGACATTGAAGTGTTGGACGATGGTATGGGCATGGAGCCGTCCAAAGTCGAAGGCATGTTCGAGATGTTCGCCCAAGGTCCAGTCAGGCCGGACAAAGCAGGGGTGTACGGTTTGGGAATCGGCTTAGCATTGGCTCGTGACATCCTGGCGCTGCACAGCGGACGGATCGCAGGATTCAGTGAGGGCCTGGGCCTGGGAAGTCGCTTTGTTATTACCCTGCCTCGTTTACACGCTCTCGCGGCGCCAAATCCTACGAAGCGCGATTCTCAGACAGTCCCGCACGCCAACCGACCGCGAGTCCTTCTGGTGGATGACAACGTTGACATGATCTGGTCCTCGCAGCTCCTGCTCACTGACTGCGATATCTCATGCGCACAGACGGCGGCGGAAGGTCTGGAGCTAGCGCAACGCAGGCTGCCCGAGGTGGCAGTGCTGGATCTGGGACTTCCAGATAGCAGTGGCCTCGATTTGGGACGAGCCATCCGAGCACTGCCGGGTGGTGGTGATGTGCTCATCATTGCTGCAACCGGATGGGGACGAGCGTTGGACCGCGAGCGCACTCAGGCTGCTGGTTTCGATGCGCACCTGGTCAAACCGATCAATATTGAGGTGTTGCGCGGTCTCATCCAAAGCCACGTTCCCAGAAGCCGCAAGCCAACAAGCACCGGGCAGGGCTAACCTCTGCTGAGTCGCTTCTGCACGATGCCGCACCCTATGCGTGCTACCCGCTCCATCAGGCACTCTGCACCGAGGAGTCGAACACATCGGAGTGCCCAAATGCCATCTCGGTTCACGCGCCTGCGCCTTTCTGAGTGAAGAGCGCAGGACAGCTAGCGACCCACTGCGGTCGTTTGAGCTCTGCCTGCATATGCCTGCAATTGGTCGGTAGCCGCTATCGGACCAGGACGGCTCACGACCAAGAGCCGTAAGTCAAGCTACTAAAATTCAAGGTCAGAAGCTCTGCGCGGCTTTATCAGATAGCGCTTCCTGCGCAGCTGGGTTACCCGAATCTGCTCGAAAAGGCATGAGCGCTCTGCTCAGCATTCGGCGCGATTACGCCCAGCAGCCTTTGCTCGATAGAGAGCACTGTCCGCAGCCTCGATCAGCTCCACTGTCTTATGCGGTCCTTGCGCCCCATGTTGACTTGCCACGCCGATGCTACACGTGACGCAGCCGAAGGGGCTGGCCTGATGGTCAATGCCCAGACCTTGGATTCGTTGCACCAGCAATTGAGCGATGTGCATGGCTCCTGTCAAAGAGGTGTTAGGCAAGATGATGCTCATTTCCTCCCCGCCGTAGCGCGCAGCTAGGTCCCCAGGGCGTTTGGCGATGAGCTTCAGTTCTCGGGACACCTGCTTCAGGCACTCATCCCCCGCGACATGTCCATAGCTGTCATTGAAACCCTTGAATTGGTCCAAATCCATGAGCAAAAGTGATAGCGGTGTTCCCTCCCGGGCAGAACGCCTAGCTTCTAACTCCAGCGTTTCGTCAAAGTGCCGCCGGTTCGCCAGCCCTGTTAGAGAGTCCTGGGCAGCCAGCCGTCCCAACTGTATATTGACTTCCAGCAGCTTTTCACGCGCAGCTATCAGAGCTGCTTCAGTGTGCACGCGAAGTCGGATGGTCTGGATCAGTCTCCAGCCGATCACTGCTATCGCTGCCAGCAAGCCGAGTACCACCCCTGCTGTCAGCTGTGCTTGACGCTGCCATGCGTTGAGTGCCTCCTGCTTTCCCTGGGCCACTGTGGTAAAGAGGGGATAGCGTTCACTGCTCCTAAATGCATAGAGCCTTTCGGTGCCATCTATTCCTGAGCGGAAAGAGGCTGTGCCAGACTTCAGGCCGGAGAAGTATCGCAAAAAGTTGGGCGAACGCGAAAAATCCTGGCCCAGGTTTTTTTCATCAAACGGATAACGCACTAGCAACTGTCCATTTGCAGTGGCTAGCGAGATGACACCTTGCTTGCCAATGTCAATCGTGCCGAACACCCCAAGAAAGTTCTCTATGCTCAAGGTCACAACGATGACCCCTCCAAATTGTCCTTGTTTGTTCTCGAAGCGTCGGCTGACGGTTAACACCCGTTCACCGGTGGAGCGGCTACGAATGGGAGGGCCGATAGCAACGTCGTGCGAAGGACTGTCGCGATGGAGTTGGAAAAAGCTGCGGTCAGCACTGCTGGTCTCTGCAGCAAAAATCCCCTTGCTAGACATCAGCCAATGTCCACGTGCATCAACCACACGTAGTTCGTTAAGTTGATTAAGCAATTGCTCCTGCCGATTACCAAGCTTTTGCATCCGTTGCAAAAGCGCAGGAGTAACTCCTTCTTCTTCAAGGCGCTCAGCCATACCAAGCAGAAGCATGGAACTCTGAGTAAGCACGCCTTCTGCATACGTATTCAATGTCTGCGCCAGATTGCGGTTGTGAGTGTCGATTTCGTCCAGAGTGCGCAGGCGAGCTGACCAGATCTGCCAACCTGTAGCAACCAGAACCGAGACAAAAACCACCCCCAGTAGACACATGGCGAGATGCGCGTCGCGCATCGTCGGTGCATAGCTCTTCATTTCAGAGCCTTGCACACTCCCTCCGTTCTGCCTCAACCCTAAAGACATGCCCCACCCCCTCATCTCAACCAGTCGTTAACGGCACTCTTGCGGTGCCAGTTGGTGCCCCCGACTGCTCTGTATTGGAGAGGGCCGGGAAGAATTTTCCCCTATCTCCGGAAAGATCAACATGTAGCGCATCAAGCCCAACTCCTTCGGACAGGATTCTTGGGAGCGTTCCCGTGTCGGATCTCAGCGAGCAGTTGTCAAGCAGGCATCGGCTTGGGTTGTGCGAAAGACTGCAAGGTCTCAGCAGCACGTTTCATCACTTGCAAAGCCAACTGTTTGAGTGCTGCAGGACATCCCAATAAGTCCAGAGGCTGGTCTGGGTCGATTGCAGCCGACGCGAAAGACCGCTAATGGGTACCTCAGGTTTGTGGCGCCGTCACATCAAGTCTGCCGTCCGGCGACAGACCGCTCGCAGCCTGAAGCGGGCCTCGGGGCGGAGACGCCGAACTTCCGCTTCTGGCCGAACTCAGTCGGTCACGACCAGCAGCCTAGTCAGCAGCAAACGGCGCAGGTGGTCAGTTCAACCAAAATTGCGTCTAGGCCGCCACCAGCTCCACAGGCCCAATACCGAGGTAGACCTGCTTGCCAGCTACATCGGTGACGCTCCAACGGTCATCTGCTATTTGAGTAATTTTGTAGTTTTCCGGTGTAAAAGGCAGATCCATATTTTCTAAGTAACCCAACCAGGTCCCGTAGCGAAGTACAGCTGATGGCACGATTTCGCTTGCATTTGCTTTGAATTTCATAGGTCGCCAATCATGCCCGATCCTCATTTAAATTCTCGGCTCTCGGTCGAAAGCCGGCCCAAGAGGTGGGATAGATCAGCCAGTCGCTCAGCGATCAGGTTGCACACTTGTCCTTGGCGCTGCCAACGCCCTTCGACTGCCAGAAGGCGTGACCCTAGCAGCACCTGACGCTGCTCATCCCGCACGTCGCGCCAGACAATGACCTGTGTGCTGCCCTCCTCGTCTTCCAGCGAGACGAATACCGTGCCGTTGGCCGTGCTCGGTTGCTGCCGCAGCGTCACAATGCCGGCAGTCCGCACCCGCTCGCCGCTGACGACAGTGCGCAGTTGCCTGGAAGTCTTGAGCTTGTGTTTGTTTAGCCGCGGCCGCAGAAGGCGCATGGGGTGACTGCGCAGCGTCAAGCCTGTCGAGGCAAAGTCCCATAGCACCTCCTCGCCTTCCGGCGCTGCCGGCAGTTCAAGGAAAGCTTCGTCAACGGTGGCCACCTCCAGCAGCTCGGGCGCGGCGTGCATGGCTGCGGCATCCCACACCTGTTGGCGACGGTGCCCAGATAGCGTGGCCAGAGCACCCGCAGCGGCTAGAACCTTCATCTCGTGCTGCTGTAGACGCACACGCATGGCAAGTTGCTCTGCAGTGTCGAACGGCGCTCGATGACGCTCTTCCGCAATGCGCTGTGCAGTGCTGCTGCGCAGGCTGGAGACAAGGCGCAGGCCCAGCCGTACAGCTGGTTTGGTGTCGATGTCTTCGATCGTGCAGTCCACCTCGCTGTGCATCACGTCGACGGGCCGTACTTCGACGCCGTGGTGGCGCGCGTCTTGGACCAGCTGGCTGGCGGAATAGAACCCCAGCGGCTGACTATTGAGCATGGCCGCAAGGAAGGCGGCAGGCTCATGGCGCTTGATCCAGCAGCTGGCATAGACAAGCAGAGCGAAGCTGGCCGCGTGGCTTTCAGGGAAGCCATACTCGCTAAAACCTTTGATCTGCTCAAAAATTTGCTCAGCGAACTCGCGCTCGTAGCCGCGTGAGGTCATGCCATGCACGATCTTGTCGTAATACTTTTCGAGGCCGCCTTTGCGCTTCCATGCTGCCATGGCTCGGCGCAGGCCATCGGCCTCGCCAGCAGTGAAACCTGCCGCAAGCATGGCCACCTGCATGACCTGCTCCTGAAAAACGGGCACACCCAAGGTGCGACCCAAGGCTTCCTTCAACGCTTCGCTTGGGTAGCTCACGGGGTCAATGCCCTGGCGGCGGCGCAAATACGGGTGCACCATGCCGCCCTGAATCGGGCCAGGCCGCACGATGGCCACCTCAATCACCAGGTCGTAGAAGCGCCTGGGTTTTAAGCGTGGCAGCATCGTCATCTGCGCGCGGCTCTCGATCTGGAACACACCAACTGTGTCGGCCCTGCAAATCATGTCGTAGGTGGCCTTGTCCTCTGCAGGAATGTCCTGCATCGAAAAATTGAACCCACGGCGCCGGCTGATGAACTCCAATGCTCGGCGGATGGCCGACAGCATGCCCAGAGCCAACACATCGACCTTGAGCAGGCCTGCAGCATCCAGATCATCCTTGTCCCATTCGATCACTGTGCGATCCGGCATCGAGGCGTTTTCTACCGGCACCATCCTGCACAACAGATCTCGCGTGAGCACGAAGCCGCCGGTGTGCTGGGAAAGATGCCGTGGGAAGCCGATCAGCTGCTCCGTCAAGGTGATGAGCTGCTGCACGGCCAGAGAGCTCGTGTCCATGCCGAGCTCATCGAAACGTTCCTGACGAATGCTGCGGCCGTCAAACCACTGCTGCCCCTTGGCAATGGCGTCGACCACTTCGAGCTCGAAGCCCAAGGCCTTGCCCACATCGCGGATGGCGGATCGAGGCCGATAGGAAATGACGGCAGCCGTCAGTGCAGCGCGGTCGCGGCCATACTTCTGGTACAGGTACTGAATGACCTCTTCCCGACGCTGGTGCTCGAAGTCGATGTCAATATCGGGTGGCTCGTTGCGCTCCCGGCTGATGAAACGCTCGAAGAGCACGGACATGCGCGCAGGATCTACCTCCGTCACGCCCAGGCAGTAGCAGACCACGCTGTTTGCTGCAGAGCCCCGGCCTTGACAGAGGATGTTGCGCGACCGAGCAAAGGCCACGATGTCATAGACCGTGAGGAAGTACGGTTCGTACTTCAGCTCGCAAATCAACTCCAGCTCGTGCTCGATCTGATGCTGAACCTTCTCTGGGATGCCGCCTGGCCAGCGCCGCCCTGCCCCCTCGTAGGTCGCCTGGCGCAAATAGCTGGCGGCCGTGTGCCCTGCAGGCACGACTTCATCAGGGTATTGGTAGCGCAGTTCGTCCAGACTGAATTTGCAGCGCTCAGCGACCCTAAGCGTTTGAGCAAGCAGCTCGGCGGGGAATGTCTGGGCCAGCCGAAGCCGGCTGCGCAAGTGCCGCTCCGCGCTGCGCTGGAGCGCGTAGCCGCATTCAGTGAGCGGCTTGCCGACGCGTGTGGCCGTCAGTACGTCCTGCAGGGGTTTGCGCGAGCGCACATGCATGTGCACGTCGCCCACGGCCACGAGCGGCAATGCGGTCAGATCGGACAGCTCCCGCATGCGATGGAGCCACAGCTCATCATCCAGTCGGCGCACCAGGTCCACGCCGATCCAGCAGCGGCCCGTGAAATGTGTCAAAGCCCAGCCGCCCATGGCAGCCAGCTGTGGGTCGGTCGCGCAGCGCTCTGGACACAGCAGCACCAGGTTGTCTCGAAGCTCATTCCCGTCGATCTCATCGAGATCGAGCCGATAGGTCCCTTTTTCGGAAGAGCGGCGTAGCTTGGTGATGAACTGGCACAGGTTGCCGTAGCCGTTGAGATTCTGGGCCAGGACCACCAGGGTGAATGGTGCTTCGCTGCTATCACGCGGTTGGATGCTGAACTGAGAACCCAGTAGCAGCTGCAAGCCCGCTTGCTTGGCTGCCACGTGTGCGCGCACCACGCCAGCCATCGAACACTCGTCTGTAATGGCCAGGGCGCTGTAGCCAAGCTCCTGGGCACGCTCTACGAGCTCCTCCGGTCGGCTGGCCCCACGCAGGAAGGTGAAATTGGAGATGCACCGCAGCTCCGCATAGGCAGGCAGGACGTTTTCCATGACGGCCGCTCTTTCTCAGGCGTAGTGCCCGTGCAGAAACCAGGCGGTTTGGTCGCCGGCGAGGCGTGCCTGGAAGATCCAGAGCAGACCTGCATGATCGCTGCGGGCAACCCAGTAGTCCCGCTGCACGTTCAGTGGGATTTCTTCTTCATTTCCCTCTTCATGGCCACGATGCCACCAGCCTCCCTCTACCCTATCAGGGCCAAGCAAGAGCTGCAGGGTCCCTTGATAGATCGGGCGATTGGCACGCTCTATAAGGCGTAGGGGCTTGTCCAGCACCCAGTTGGGAAGCGGCAGCTCGTGCACGAGGTGGGACCTGGAAGCTCGGCGAGCTTCGGTCGAGCCCCACTCCTGCATCCATTCGAGTCGATGATCGGCAGCCAGCTGTGGCCGACGCACCGCGCCATCGCCAAGCCGTGCCTGGATGCGCTCTAGGGCCAACTTGGTGGATTGAGCTCTATTTGCAACTTCCGGGATCAGCGAGCGGCTTTCCTCAACAATGGGCTGCACCTCGGTAGCCAGGATCTCCAGCTCACCAGCTGGTGCGAGCAGCTCGACCTTGGCCAGATGCTCGCCGAGCAGCCGAGCGAAGTGCTCGACGTTCTGTGTTGGCTCCGCTGTACGGATGGTCAGTTCACCTCCGGTACCGGCATCGCGAGCACGCATGTCGTCATGACACCACCGCAATGTGAACGCAGTAGCTCCCAGCTGACGAGCTTTGAGCCAGCCCGCCATCTGCAGAAGCAGCCGCCGCGCCCCGAAAAGCATGGCAGGTGCCAGATCCACGCGACACATGAGCTCCAGCCGCGCTCGAAAGGTCTCAGGCACAGTCGCCCAGGCGTAAGCCTCTGGCCGCAGGCCATATGCGCGGTCCATTGCTTCAAGAAGCTCTTTGTCGAAGCGACGCACGATGCCGCCACGCGGCAGTGCACGCACTTGGCCAAGGGTTCTGCATCCAACCCTCGCCAGGGTGGGTTGATGCTTGGCCACTGCGGTAATTCGCTCCAGCAACAGCCGATCGAGCAGGTGCACCAACGGCTCGTGGAACCCATCGCTCATACCTTGTCGTGCCAACGCAAGCGCTGCCAGGCCTGTCGGTGCCCATGCAACACTGGCTCCAAGTTCTTGCGCCCCAGTCTCCACCAGCGAATGTAACGCCGCTGTGCCGCCGAATAGCCGCATGCTTGCTTCGACCTCCAGCAGTACACCCTCTTCGACCATGGCCACACGCGGCGTGAACTGCAAAGCCCAGACCGCCAACGACTGCAGATCAATGGGCGATGCGGAGCTTGGAAGCGATATGGGTATGAGAGCTGCCCAATGCATGGTGCACCTCCTGTGGAATGCTTGGCACTGAAATTCCAAGGTTGCGCATACGAGGCGGCAAGATGGAATTTAGATTGCCCGGAACGGCATTCAGGTGCATTACGTCGACGGCAGCACCACCCCGGCGTTTGCGGATCTGCACGTCAATGTCCCAGCCCTGTCCGAGAGATACAGAGAGCCGGAGCGGTGCCGGCGAGGCGTCGTGTAGGGCTGATTCGGGACGAATCAGGAACACTGGCGCATCGCATGCATGCGCGTGAACCTGCAGGCGGCGGATCTGATCCTGCCTTGCTTGAGGAAGCCAAGCAATCACAGCACCGTCTGGCTCAGATTTAATGAGTTGCTCTGTGGCCCACAGCCGTTCAGCCGGCCCCTTGGCATCGATCCAGACCAGCTGCTCTGGTGCAAGGCCGAGCTGAGCAAGGCCCATTGCGAGAGGAGTCTTCGGAGGAGCAACCAGATAGACCCGACTACCCTTGTCCGCCAGCAACTCAGGCAAGGCTGGCCCGAGCAATCGCCATTCGCACAGCGCGGCCTGGGGCAGCAGCAACTCGCTCAAGCCATGAGTTGGCCAGCCACCACCGGGCAACGCGGCATTGAGCTCCGTAAAGCCAGTAGGGAAAGCTCTGCCGGTCGATCTTGCTACCTCTGTGCCGCGCCAAACCGCCTGCGCAAGATGCGCGGGCAGATGCCAGCGGTCATAGTCACCGGGATCGTGTGTGATGGAGTGGGTTGCGGCATTCATGGCTTTTACCTGTATGGGCATACAGTATAAAAGCCTTGATGCAGATTTGCACCTGGATGTTGACGGCGCTTAATCAGTGCTGCGGATTGAGGAGCAGCACTGCAGGTCTAGCTGTTGTCCGCGCGAATTCAGAAGGCAGTGCTGGTGGTCTCTTCTTATCCGATAGCCCAAGAAGGGCTTTCCTGACTCTCAATGCGTTGGTATGGCGTAGGCCACGCCAAGCTGAGCGGCCAACTCTGCAAGGCGTCGATCTGCCGTCCAAAGCAAAGTGCCTGGTGTGATTAGCGTCGAGGCCAGCAGCGATAGATCGACCAAGCCGCAGCCCTTACCGAATAGCTTGTTCTTTTCAAGGAAGGCCAAAGTCTCGGGAATTGAAGCTTCCTGGCTCGGCCGCAGCATGGCCAGGGCAGCCAGCGTGTCGACGCGCGGCGCTGGTGGCGTGCCGCAGGCCAACTCTGCATGCACCATGGGATGCATCAGCACGCTGTCTTGCACCAGTAGTTCCTGCAGGTGAGTGTCGGCCTCCCGAAAATGCCTCACCCACACCGATGTATCGACTAGAACGGACACCGGCATCAGCGAGAGCCTTCGGCATCTGCCGCGCTGCCACGGCGTGGCACGTCAGGCATGTCTGGCGCGCTTCCGCCCAGGGCAGCCAAGCGCTTGCCTGCCTCGACGCGAGTGAAGGTCTCAAGTGCCAGGCGTACCAGTTCAGGCACAGCAATACCGGGCGCTGCAACAGCGCGGGCACGGTTCACGACTTCGTCGTCGATCGTAAAGGTCGATCTCATGGCTACTCCTTTAACATCAAATTTGATGCATTGTCGCATCAGTAAAGATGTTTGTGAATAGTGATTTGTATGCACAATACAAAAATGACCCATCAGCCAAACCAGCTCGACCTTGTGCCCTCACCCCGCTTGGCACCCACGCAGGAAACCTACAACGAGCTGCAGATGGCCTACGACCATTTCAACGAACGGCTGTTTGAAGGGCAGCTCCCAAGCTGCTTGATTACGCTGCAGCGGGAAAAGCGGACTTTCGGATATTTCTCGGCCGCCCGCTTTGCCTCGGTGGACGGCTCAACGACCGACGAAATTGCGATGAATCCGACCTACTTTGCTGTGGTACCGATCATCGAAACACTCCAGACCCAAGTTCATGAAATGACGCACTTGTGGCAGCACCATTTTGGCAAGCCAGGCCGAGGCCGGTATCACAACGAGGAATGGGCACGAAAGATGGAGAGCATTGGGCTCATGCCCTCCTCTACTGGGCAACCTGGCGGCGCGCGAACGGGCGATTGCATGGCGGACTATGCCGTCGAGGGTGGCCGCTTCCTGGCTGCATGCCAGGAGCTGCTGACCGCAAATTTCACGCTCAGCTGGTACGACCGCTTCCCTTCTGCAGATCATGTGATCGCTGGCCAAGCCAGCATGGCCAACCACATTCAAGGCATCGAAGGGACCAAGCCTCCTATGGCCAGCATCCCTGCCCTCGCCGAGGCAGTGAAGCCCACGGGCTTAGCTGTTGCGGCCACAGCAGGGGAAGACGGAGTGCCGGCCACGCCCGCCAACAAATCAAACCGGGTGAAATACAGCTGCAGCGGATGCAAGGACACAGTTTCAGTTTGGGGCAAGCCAGGACTCCAACTCATCTGTGGAGCCTGCCACCAAAGCTTTGAACCCCAATAAAACGGAGACGAACGGACGTCACATGCTGACAACGCCTGGAACCCATTGAAGACGGCGCAATCATCAGATCTGACTGTTCACCATTACTTTCCTTGATGTGGCCCAGGCACAGGGCTGCTATCTGGCATAAACCGGATTGCTCGGCTAACATCATTGGAATTCGCTGCTTAAACGAATTTCCATATGGCAAAACCGCAGGTCGTGAGCGACCCAGATTTCGAACACATGCTCAAAGCGACTGCGGCATACAGCCGCGTGCCTGAGCGCGACACGGCGCTGCTGCTGACGCTGTATGGCACAGCATTGGGGGTCACTGAACTGGCATGCCTGACGGTGGCCGACTACCTAAAGCCTGACGGCTCTGTGCTTGTGAAAAGCCGAGTGCGTGAAGAAGTCGCTCACAACGGTGTGCCGCGCCCCTTGTTCTGGACAAACCGCCGCGTCTGCACGGCGCTGGACGATTACCTTGGGTGGCGGGTGAGGAGCAAGCAGGGGGTCACAGTCAAGCAGGGCTCGTATCGAGCCCTTGACCCCGCCAGCGCGCTATTTTTAACCGAGACAGGGGTGGCATATGGCCTTACAGAAAAAATGCTGCCTTCCGGCGCTGTGAGCTATTCGTGCAATGCCTTGGGCGCATACATCAGCAGACTGCACGCAAATGCGGGGATTGAAGGCGGTTCGGCCCAGTCAGCGCGCCGCACTTTTGCGACGAAGCTATATCGCAAGGGCTACGACTACCGGCACCTGGCCGAAATCTTGGGAGTACAGAGCGTGACGACAGTAAAGCGGCTTGTAGAAGCCGATCCGGTTGATCTTGGCGACCTTGTCGCTGGAGCTGTGTGATGGATTTGCCGCACAAGCCTTTGCCAACAAATTTTTTATCGAATCAGACCTCGGCAAAACTCACAAAAGTCAATCCCAGAATGAAAAACCAGGACGTGACATTTATGAAACAAGCGCCTAGGGAGAAGAGAGCATGAAGCTAAAAGAAATCAGGTTAGTAAATTTTCGCGGTATCGAGAGTATGACTTTGCCATTTACCACCAGAACCTCCGCCATTCTGGGAGTCAACGGTGTGGGAAAATCATCAGTACTCGATGCTCTGGCCATTGCATTGTCAAACATGACGGAGCGTATCGTTGGTCAAGCTGCTAAGGCTCGAGATATCTCTCCTGACGACATCAAGAACACTGCAACTTATGCGCGCATTCAAGTGACGGCCGACCTGGATATCAAATTACTCACCAACGATGTTGCTGCGGATGAGATTTTTAGCGTTGCCCAAACCGTGTCGCCTATTCACACGCTCGTCACCTGGGCTATAGCGCGCAACAGAACAGCAGGCAAACATCCTACCGATCGTAGTAGTAACCTCGACCAATTAAATACATCTAGCAGTCTGTTTAATTGCCGAATGCTTCATGCGGAAGCAAACCACCTGCCTACCCATTTGCCTTTAGCTGTTTATTATGACGTTCATCGAGCCGTGCTGGATGTTCCGCTACGGGTGAAACAAAAGCTCAAGAACACTCCGCGTGAGGCTTATCACGACGCGTTAGGTCATGGAGGGGCTGATTTTAGGGGATTTTTTGCATGGTTTCGTGATCGCGAAGATGCAGAAAATGAGCGAATTCGCGATGAGTCAGGTTATATAGACCGAGATTTACAGGCAGTGCGCACTGCAGTGGAGACATTTACCAGTTTCACTGAATTGAGAATTCGCCGTAAACCTTCGCTGCGTATGACTGTGAAGAAGAAGGGGGTAGAACTGAATGTACTACAGTTGTCGGATGGCGAAAAATGCCTGCTGGCCATGGTGGGTGACCTGGCACGTCGTCTGAGCCTGCTTAACACCGACCGAGAGAATCCATTGCTAGGCGAAGGCGTAGTTCTGATTGACGAAATTGACCTGCACCTGCATCCGAAATGGCAACGTTCGGTGGTCGCTTCATTAGAGCGCACTTTTCCAAACTGTCAGTTCATCATTACCACTCACTCGCCACAAGTGGTGGGAGAATTACCACCAGAAGCTCTGCTGCTTTTGCGCGATGGTGAGTTTTTGGGCCATGCAGAACGCTCTTTGGGGCTGCGTAGTGGCGAGGTTCTTGAGGAATTGATGGAGGGGGCCTCCCGGAACTCAGGGGTGAATAGGCGACTTCGTAACATTCGTGTCTTGCTTGATGATGACAGAATTAAAAGCTCTCAAAAATACCTGAATTCTTTACAAGAAAGAGTGGGTGAAATTCCTGAAGTAATTGAATTACAAGCCGCTATTCAAAGCCTGAAATGGCTGGAGACTGAAGAAGAATGAAAACAATCAGAAAAGGGGCACCACCTCAAGAATTGATTAATTGGAAACGAGATAACGCAGACGTACCACAGAACTTGTTTTATGGTGCAGGTGGATTCCCGGCAGAAGCTGTGCGTCGAAGCTTGTTGACGGAGCAGTTCCATTTGTGTGCATACACTATGCGTCGCCTTGCAGCGGATAATATTGACACACGAAGCTCATGTCACATAGAACACGTGCTTCCTCAATGCCGTAAAGTATTGGGCGAAGATGTAGATTACCAGAATATGGTGGCCTGTTACCCACCGAGTCAATCTAAGATAGCCTGTGAATTTGGCGCCCACTCCAAAGCAGATTTTGACCCTAGTGAAGGTGGATTTGTTTCACCACTTTCGAATAATGCACAAGAGCAATTTATGTTTGATGCGGACGGTAATATTAAAGGCCGCACAGACGATGCATCTGCCACCATTAATATCTTAAATCTCAACTGCAAAGTGCTTGTTAATGACCGTGCAGCTGCTATCAAAGGTTACTTGCAGCCCAAAGGAAAAAGAATTTCAGCACAGAGTGCACGTCGACTCGCGCAGCATATTATTCAAAACGATGCGCAGTTGTGTTTACCAGCTTACTGCATCGCGATTGCTCAAGCTGCTCTGCAGTATGCAGACCGAGAAGAGCGGAGAGCAGGCCGCATGAGAAAAGAAGGTAGGCCATAACAACATTCAGCATTCAAGCACTCACGCCGCCATGTTTTCTAAAACTATGGTTGATGCCCTTGAGGCGAACAATCATGGTAGTTAAGTGGTGTCTAGATTTTTCTTTGGCACTGACTAGGTAGAATTGACAGACGCCAAGGTTCGTACGCCTCAAATCCTATCGGATAGGAAAGCAGCTGCCCCCTCGTGGGTTGGCACAGACTACTGCGCCAAGGCCTTGGCAATGAAGCTTTAAAAACACAAAGAGGAATCGAAAATGAGTGGAGCACAAGAAGAGCGGGCACGCCGAATCGTAGCGGAGATGGAGCGCGATGCTTTGGCCATGCGGGCAGAGATCACCAGTCTGGAAGCTCAGCTTGAAGATAAGCGCAAGGCATTGGCTGCGCACGAATCACAAATTCGTGCCATCAAGTACAGCGACAGCTACTAATGGAAGCCTGAGCCGCGTTCGCTCAGGCGAGGCTTGGCAGTGCACTCGAACTAGGAAAGCACAGCATGCTCAAAACTTGGGGAATAGCACAGTTCTATGGAATGGGATCAATGCAGTACCTGCTTGAGTCAGGTCAGTGGCTCAATGATGGTCAACTCTTTGATGGTGCACCAATACTGTTGTTTGAATCAATGACGGAGGCAGACGCCCATGCTTCGCAACTGAAGAAGAGCAGGCAGGCTCATGGTGTGCAGTTCATGGTGGATCACCAAGGCAAGGTAGTTACTGCACGTCGAAAGAAATAGCAAACCAACATGGCACAGCGAAACCGAATTCCCGTGGCGTGGATGAAAGTCTATGACTCAGCAGACAACTACAAGGCTTCTTGTGTGGACTATGCGGAAGCGGCTGTGCAAGCAGAGAAGCTAGCGTTAGGTCACAGCGACTATAGCCTCAAGCTTTCGCAGTACGTTGCCTAAATACTGGCAGATTAACGGCTTGAGAATCGGAAAATGTCATACCCCCCAAAGTCCCAACGCTTTGCAGTTTTCATCAAAGAGTTACTTGCAGCACGCAACCCAATTAATCGGCAAGATGCTGTCGATTTGATGCGGCAAGTGATGAAGGCTGTAGAAGACCATTACGGCCTACCAAACGACTACGACAGGCGTATGCATGTGTTTTCATTGGACGCCAATCTCGGCTGGAAGGATCTCGACAAAGATCCGTGCTACTGGGATGACGCCGTTTCGAAAACGCACCGCACAGAGGTCTACAACAGTGGCCGAATCGTCATCACAAGAGTTAAGCCTCCAAGCCATTTGGTGCTGAGCAAACCTTAACGAGGAAATCAATGAAGGTTTACCTTGACGACGAGCGTCCTGCACCCCTTGGTTGGGTTCGTGCGTTCTGGCCGAACGAGGTCATCGCTTTGCTGAAAACGGGCTCCGTACAGGAATTGAGTTTGGATCATGACCTCGGGGACGATGCACGGGGCACTGGGTATGACGTGGTACTTTGGATCGAAGAAGCCGTGATGCTGCGCGGATTTCAGCCCCCGGAAATTTATGTGCACTCGGCCAACAGTTCCGCAAGGCAGAAGATGTTGGCGGGCGTGGCAGCAATTCAGCAGCGCGCAAAACGAAAGCTTTGACGAAGGAAGGTCATGCCTCATCGGCAAACCGCTCAGCAAATCACCGCTAAGCGGATCAAGGAAACCAGGAAAGAAAGCCTGATCGTCTTTCGACTGATCAGGCTTTCTTCACTACAGCTACTGGCTTTGCGATACTGGGCATGAAACCGCATGTGTGCTGCGAAGCGACGCAAGCATTTCGCCGATGCAGATTCCAACGGCCTTAAAGGGCTCATAGCAAATGCTCTGGCCCAGCACTTCATGTGCAGTAGTCACACATAGTCCTGAAATCAAGTGCCTTGGCACCTGCTTCATAGCAGCATGCTCAGTTGGAAGAAACTGCCGCAGCAATCTAGGGTTGGTAGGATGCCTCAGCTTAGGGTCGGTAGACCGGACCTTTGAGTAGCCCTTGGTAAGGGTTGGGCACGAGGTATCAGTCCCTTGAACCAACTGCATCTTGAAGCCCTTGCCCGCCAGCAAGTCCCTGGACTGCTTGGCCTTCAAGCCGGCCATCTCAGACCATCTCTCATCGTCGTCAGTGACGTGCTCCAAGATAGAGTCGATAGGCTGCTCCAGCCTCGCGGGACGCCGCAAGTCGGCAAACGAGAACTGCAGACCCTCCGTCACGGCTATTACGCCTAATCGCGACCTGTTCTCGATAGAGTTCCAGTCATGACCATCCACTTCGGTCTCATGAACGACATACCCAAAATCCCGAAGGAAATTGCGCAAGATGCACATGCTGCCGGTGTTCTTGTAGCCAGGCACGTTCTCGACGCAGATTACGGCCGGTTGGAGCTTGGCCACGATGGCGAGGAAGGGCACGATCAGGTGCCCGACTTCAGGATGCGCCTCCGCATGCCCTGCTCCATTACGGCCACGACCAGCGGTCGAAGCACCAGAACACGGAATGCCGGCCTCCAAAATCGACACCTTGGGTAGATGATCCATAGCCCAGCTATCGAACGCTAAGTGCTGCATAGGTGCCGCTAGCGGCACGGTCGCAGCATCCCAACAATCGTTGGCTCGATGTGCATGCTCCAGCAATTCTGGCCGGATCTCGTTGGCGAACGCCAGACGGACAGGAATGCCGGCATCACGCAGGCCGCTGTGCAATGCATGCGATAGCACCCCTCCCCCATGCGACAGAGAGCCGATGGTGAGTGGCTCGCCCGATTGCAGCTGTGCTTTGACACGCGCCAGTCGCTCCTGCTTGGCCAACTCCACATGGGACGGCAATATCACAATGCGTGCCTGCTGAACAATGACGCGAACCGTAGTCAGGCCATCGAACAGCTTCAGCAGCTCGGCAGAATTGATGTCGATGACTGGGACTTCCAGGCCGGACTTACTCTTGCGCGACACGACACGAAAGCCGGTCGGGCAAAGATCAAGTACGAGGGTTCTACGGCTTTCGTCTTTGCGAATGTTGAAGCGCTTACCTGGTAGGAAACCGGCGAGTTTTGCTTTCACGCCTTCGAGCCAGATGCGCGGAGCACCTCTGTTCTGGCCGATTTTTGTGACTTCATAGGCTTTCATGGATGTCCTCGAAAATGGACGAGGAACCATGTCGTTACCCAGCGCAAACAGCACCGGACAAGGAAACATAGTTCCCTGTCCGGGTTGGAATAGAAGCTTCTGCAACGATGGATCAGTGCAGAAGTGAAAGAATGGCGCAAGGCCGGCTGATGCGCTGACAAAGCAGCAGTTAGTGCTTTGAGCCTGGGGCTCTGCGATTCTCAAAAGCTCAATCGCGTAGAAAACGCAGCAATGCTAACGATTCAGCCTCAGCGAGACAACACTACCAACGCACATAGCGCTGGAAATTCGCGCTGCGTGGATGATGCTGATTCGCCATGGCCCGGATATCCTCATGCAAGATAGAGACATAGTGTGCAGTCGTCTCTTGATGCTCGTGACCCAGCAGTAACTGGATAGTGTGCAGAGACGCCTTTCCCTGGTACAGATGCGACGCAAAGGCGTGTCGCAATGCGTGCGGTGTCAAGCGAAGGCCGCATTCGCGACCATAACGGCTGACCATTCTGCGCAACTGGTAGTAGCGGTAGTCTGGATAGCGTCCGCTACTAACAAACAGTTTGGATGTGGATCTCTTGCTATGGCCTCCGGCCGCGAGGATCAATTGTCGAGCTGCTTTGTATTGTGCAATCCAATACCTGGCATGTTCGCCAACGACAACCAAGCGCTCTTTGCTCCCCTTACCCCAGATGTGCATGGGCTTGCCGCTGGCAGGGACCTGATCGAGCGTGATGTTCAGCAGCTCCCCTGCACGTAGCCCAGACCCATAAAGCAGCTCCAAAGCTGCGCGATCTCGCATGCCCTTGGCAGTTTGCGTATCCGGTAGCTCCATCATCTTGGCGATCGCGTTACTCGATGGCGGACGGCGTGGCCGGCGCAAGCCACCGCGCAGTGGCAGCAGCGCGCGGTGGACGCCAAGGTCCACGATACCGGACTCTTTCGCCCAGCGATACAGCCGCTGCAGCATCCATTGTTTGAGACGCATCGCCGACACAGATCTGGTGTCTTTCCAGCTAAGTAGGAACACTTGCAGGTCGTCGACCGAAGCATGATCCCAAGCGCGGCCGGTCGCCTCCAACAGCCATGCGTTGAACGCTCGCAACTGGATCTGCAGCACCTGAAGAGTGCTTTCTGCAAGCCCCTCTTGAAAAAATAGATCGGTTAGAAAATCTCCAAAACGGAAATCCCAGCCGGCGGGAACATCCATCGTGCCGGCAACAAGCAAATTATTCATTCATCTACCCGTGTGAATGCCCGCACGAAGAAGCCGCCTCATCGGCGCCTTCTTTGGCTGGCGAGACACACACCTCGACAGTTCAAAATATAGATCAATTCGGAATTGATATGTCAAGCGGAAACCGTGATGTATGTAACGCACGGTTTCCACTGGAGGCAACGCCGACCGCTCCCTAAAGTGCGGTCCATGCAAAAGCAATCACATATCAAAGCAATGCCTCGCGTAGTGAGAGGCAGGCTTGCCGCAGCCGCGGCTTTGTTCGTTGGCCTGACCGCTGGAGCAATAGCTGCAGACGTATCAGAGAAGGTTGCGGCGCAGATCAAGGCCGGCGTCAACGCAAACACGAACGGAGCGGTGCGTGTAGAGCAAATCAATACAACACCGCTCACCAACATCTATGAGGTGATTTCCGAAGGGGAGATATTCTATGTGAATGAAACGGGTCGTTACAGTTTTGTCGGCGGCTCGTTGATGGATTTGAAGAGCAAAACAGACCTGACCGCCTTGCAACAAGACAAGAGGATGGTCATTCCATTCAACAAGCTTCCCCTGCAGCACGCGATTAAGGAAGTGCACGGAGATGGAAGCCGTGTGATGGCGCTCTTCGAAGACCCGTTCTGCCCCATTTGCCGAGTCTTCACAAAGTTTGTCGACCAGATCGACAACGTGACGATCTATCGCTTCATCTTCCCTATCACTGATCGGCGAAGTCAATCTCTTGCACGGATGGCCTGGTGCTCACGCGACCGTGCCGGCGTGTGGAAAGCCATCATGGACGGCGCACGGCCGCAATTGCCCGAGTCGTGCAACACCGACGGTTTGGTAGAGATCCTCAAGCTCGGTGAGCGCTATGGCATGAACAACACGCCCACCGTGGTGCTGGCAAGCGGCAAGCGCTTGGTTGGCGCCACACCGCCCGAGCAATTCATGGATGAGTTGGAGCGTGGCGGTCGTTTGAAGGCGGACCAACGATGATCGCGCCCGCCTCCGTTCGCCCCCTCATTTCTGCCCTATTCCCTGCGCTTGCCATTGCCATGGCGACAAGCGCTCACGCGCAGTCCTGGGAGACCATGCGAGAAGTCGTCTTCGACAGCTCGGTGTTTTCGTCCACGGGTACAGCGGAGGACCGGGAGATCCTCAAGACAGTTTGGGCAACAGAGCTTTCCGCTCCACGACTGGGCAGTGCGGGAAAGCGCATGCCTGCGTTCGCGCTGCTGGGTGACACCGCAACCGCTGAGGGCAAAGTCATCTTCAGCATGTTCGCCGCTGCGGGGAACACACTTTGCCTGGATGCACCAAATGGCGCCGCAGCCATGGACATCTACAGCGTCTGCACCATGCGTGTCATCGCTTGGCCGCCAAGACCTGGACTGCGCGCCATTGAACTCCCTGGCTACTGCATGTTGTACGCCAATACCGACCGATCGCAGAACCGCGTCGAGTACCGCATAGAGCAGTCCCAGCCAGCCCTGACGATTCGATTCCGGGCATGGCAGTTCGGCAAAGTCATTCCCGCATGCAATCGCGCTATGCGCCTGAGCTAGACATGAGCTGCCGCTTTTTCCTGCGTCTATCCAAGCTTGTGTGGCTATTGCCAGCCGTGGCTTTGGCCGCCATCGTCGGCTCTGCAGACATTACCCAAGCCATTCAAAACTCGCCAAATGCGAGTGCCTGGCTCAAGCAGAACGCGCAGGCTGTGGCCAACCTTGCTATCAACGTTGAATCGGGCGGCAACACCAGCGCATTCAACGGCAGCTGCTGCTATGGCGTCCTGCAGATGAATAGGACAAACATCGCCAAGTATGCAGGAGTGACACCTGAACAGTATCGCCAACTGCCCCTGCAGGCCCAGATCGATGCTTGGTCCCAACTGACCGCCGACGCCATGCGCTCCGGCGTGGTCCGCCAATTGATTGGCTTGGGCACTTTTGATGGGCGCGCCGTTGACGGGAATCTGGTGCTCGCTTGCGTGCAGCTTGGCATCGGCAACTGCCAGCGAATGATTAACTCAGGGTCTTGCCGTGGCTTTGCCGACAGCAATGGCACATCTATATGCGACATGGCCGACAGGATGGCCAATGGACGACCTACCAACCCAGGCAACACCAACCCGCCCGGAAACGGCTCTGGGAGCACGGGTGGCACCGGTGGCACCGGGTTGGGGGGTAACAGCTGCCCGCGAGACGCCACCGGTGCATGCATGGAAGTCTCGGCAGCAATGCAGCAAGGCTTCCTGCAGGGCTCCGGGATGCAGATGCCCAGCCTCAAGCAAATGCTCCTTGCTGGAAGCGGCGCGTTTTTCTTTCTTGTCACAGCCAGTGCCTTCAGCGGCCTTTACGGTCGCTACACCTCGGGACGTGTTGCAACGGGCGAGCTTGTGCACTATCTCGTGAAAGGCACAACAACCTTGCTCATTGGGCTGTTGGCCCTCTCGATGCTGTGAGGCGCGGATGTTTAGCTTAGCCCACGTCACTCGCAGTCTGCTATTAGCGGCCCTAGTCGCCGCATCTGGCCTGTCCCTGGCCCAGGTACCGCCCAAAAAGCTCCCGACCTACGACTGCCTTCGCGGAAATTCCAGGTCTGCCCACTGTGAGCAACTGCTCCGCAACTATTGGCAGCATGAGCCTGCCATTCGGGCGATCGCTGTTCATTACGGGCTGGAGCCAGCGCTGCTAATGGCTCTCGTGGCTATCGAGAGCCAATTCAACTCGCGTGCGAGATCGCCTGCAGGTGCGCTCGGACTCACTCAAGTCATGCCGGATACGGCCCGCGGCGAAGGCTTGCAGGACCCAAAGGTGAACTTGTATCAGCCAGAGCTTGGGCTGGCCACCGGCGCAGCTTACCTGCGAAAGATGTGGTTCGAGTTTCGAGACTGGGAGCTGGCACTCGCCGCATACAACGCCGGCCCTGGCGCCGTGCGTAAGCACAAAGGCATTCCGCCGTACCGCGAAACACAAGCCTACGTCCCCATGGTTCTCGCTTTGTACCGCGAGTTTGCCTGGGCAGACGCCATGGCCCGAGCAAGCAAATGAGGAACGCAATGAAATTTCATCACCTAGGACGATGCGCGATGGTTGTCGCCGTCGCGCTTACTGCCTGGCCGACCTTGGCGCAGGACAAAGCGGACGCATCCGCCAAATCAACGCTCCTGCAATCAGAAATCGAAGTGACATGGCAGGACAAAGCCCAAGGCCTGGCTCAACTTCTGGCAGATCGGCTGGGCGTTCCCTTCACGAGTGCGGTACCACTGGACACTCAGGTGTCCGTCAAACAGGCAGGTGGCTCCACGGTCGCCAATCTGATCTCGACGGTCAACAGCCAACTCCCCCCTGGGATCAAGCTTCAGCTCACGGAAACTGCTGCTGGCACGAAGCTGGAAGCAGTAGCAGCGAGCGCGCCGACTACATCGGTGGCCACTGCAGTGGTACAGGGAAGCGCACCAACGCGCGCGCAGATTGAGGGACTGTTCACAACCAGCGCAGTTCCAGGCTCGGGCTCGTGGGTGGACCAGGCGCGCCAACACTGGAAAGCCTCCTTCACTGACGGCTCCGGACAGCCTGCACGCCGCTGGGAGCTCAAGCTCCAGGACGTAACGCTGAACAAGGCCTTCACACGCTGGGCCGCAGAAGCCGGCTATCGCGTGCGCTGGGATGCGCGCAAGCATGTCGTGATCGGAAGCCCCGAGACCTACGAAATGCCATTCGAGCAGGCCGTCACCGCCGCCCTGTCGTCACCAGGCATTCAAGCAAGCGAATACCCGCTCGATGTCTGCTTCTACCCCAATAACCCGCCCTTGGCCCGTATCACCCGCCGTGGCGAGCAAGACAAGGAATGCACCCAATGATTCTGGCCAACCTAAAGCACAGCGTCGTACCCCCTGCCCTCGTTTCTGCCCTGCTGCTCGCAGGATGTGTCTCGCCCGCAGTCACCCAGCAAGTTCGTGGCCACATTGACAGCTCCTTGGAGGCCGCAAGTGTCATGAATCGGAGCCTGCGCGTGGAAGAGTCAACACAGGGCCACAAGGCTGCCACAAATGCAGCTGCCGCCCGTCAGCTCTCGCCCATCGTTGCTCGCCGTGCTTCGCGTCCATGGATCGGCTCCGAGATGATCGAGATCAGTTCCGAAGACTCCCTTCCCGCCATCTTCGATGAAACCTTCAAGCTCATCAGCTTTGAAGACAAAAGCACTGGCGGCAAGGTCAGCCTCGCAGTTTGGGCCGAACGCATGTCCCGTATCACGGGTGTTCCGTTTCGCATCAAGCAGGACGTATACAGCCCGGCGTCATCGGCAGTCGCCTCTAGCCCAAGCATCGCCCAGCCGGCCAAGCCCGCGACCGCCACAGTTGCAGGAATGAGCATGCCTGCGCCTCTGGCCGCTGCTGGCCAGCCGAGCGTCGAGGTCATACGCCCTGGTCCAAACCTCATGCTCGACACAGTTGAAATGGACTGGAAGAACAACACGCCGCGCGGCATCACTGAGTTCGTGACAGCCAGGCTGGGACTGTCGTATGCGTATCGCGATGGCGTGATCATTATTGAGCGCTACGTCACCGAAACCTTCGAGATCGCCGCTCTTGAAGGAAGCAAGGACTTTGCTATGAATTTGCAAGGTGGCTCAACCTCGGGCGCAAGCAGCACCACAGGCGCCACTGGCAATTCCCAGTCCAATTTCCGCATCGACGAAGCTGGATCACTGGACATCTTCAATTCATTCATGAATAGCCTGCAGCAGATGGTGGCTGCAGTCCCCGGATCATCCATCGCCGTCAACCAGGGTACCGGTAGATTTGCCGTGACCACGACCAAGGAGGCCATGCAGCGCATTCGCCAAGTGGTCAAGTCCGAGAACGAGTCACTGAAACGCCAGGTCCGCATTCAGATGGACATCTACTCCATCACGACGAAAGACGGCGACGAGAAAGGCGTGAACTGGGGCGTGGTGCTCAATTCGCTGACCTCCAAATGGGGCGCCACCATTGATTCGCCCACTTCGCTTGTGGGCGACACGGCTGGCCAATTCGGGATGACGATCCTCTCTTTTGCAAATGGAGGCAACCCGAACAGCGGCACGGTAGCACGCTGGGGAGGCTCACAGGCGGCCATTCAGGCGCTGAACGAGTATGGCACCAACATCCAGCATCGCCCCATTGAAATGCAGGCGATGAACCGCCAATGGGCTCGAAAGACCAACCTCAACGACCGTTCATACGTGTCTGAGACGCTGCCTTCGACCTCCACTGCAGCCGGCTCAGGGTCAGTGGGCATGAAGACTGCCAATGTCACTACGGGCGATCGCTTCATGATCCAACCCGCGATCTTGGACGACGGCTCAGTGCAGTTGAGATTCGGCATAAGCATGACCAACCTGGTGGCGATGACTGAGACGACCTCGGGCCAGGGAACTTCGATCTCAAGGGTCCAAAACCCAGAAAGGTCAGGCATCGACGATCAATCGACGGTCATGCTCAAAGCTGGCCAAGTCATGGTCCTCACCGGCATGGCCCGCTACAAGGCCAAAGACAACCGCCGCCGTCTGGCTGAAGGTTGGAGTTTGCTCGCTGGTGGTTCTGACGCGCAAAGCCTGGAACGTGAGGAATTCCTCGTTGTGGTTCGTCCTGTGCTCATGAACTGAGGCCACCATGAGCGCATACCTCATCGAACGGCGCTATGTGATCGGCGTGACTTGGCAGCAGACCGTCCAAGCCGTGAATCTCAAGAAGCACGCACAACAACTTGCTCGCAAGGCGAAGGCAGACTACTACTGCACGGTCGCACCAGCCACCGTAGGCACCGCGAAACTCAAAGTCTCCAACCAGGGGGAAAAGCTCATCGCCTTGGCTGCCGGCGTGGCCGCCTTCGCCAACGGCCATGTGTTTGCAGCCATCAAGCTCCCACAAGGGATCTGGATCTGCGCCGCAATCGACGGAGCACCAGCGACCGGCTTCGATGCTCTGGTGACGGACGAAGAAGCTGCTCGCGCGCGGCTCGCAGCATTTGAGCGATTGGCCACCTCGTCAATCTCACTGTTCACGAATGAGCCCGATTTACTTTACCCTGCCCCACAGGTACAGCCGGTAACGCTGAGCCAGGTCATCAGCGCAGCAGCCAGCAATGAGGCCAGCGAGCCCTTGGCCAAGGTCGGTACCAGCATCCCTCCAGCTGTGCTCTACACCGTCGCCGGCGCGCTCCTTTTGCTCGGAGGCGTACGCGCTTGGGACTATTGGCAACTGGAGCAAAGACGCCAAGCAGAGCTCTTGGCCAACGCCAATGAGCTGGACCCCAAGACAGCATGGACTCAAGCCTTCCAAGCATATGCACAGGAGAAATCTACCTACGGGCACGAAGCGCTACGTGCATTGCGCGAAGCCACTGAAAAACTACCCACCAGCATCGCGGGGTGGCGCCTAAAGGAGACTGACTGCAAGCCAAGCGCTGGCAGCACTTGGGGCTGCACGCTGAAATTCGAGCGCACCGCTGATGTGGGTCTCGACCCCACCAACGAGGACTTCGATCGTTTGCGCCCTCGCGAGTGGACGGTCCGCTATTCCACAGTGGATGAAATAGAGGCGGTGATGCAAGTGTCAGCGCCTGCACGCCGCCTCAATTTCGATGAACTTACCCCACTGGCCATCCAGCAAGTGCGTGGCCTCAGCTCGTTGCAGCTGATCTTGCGCGCTTTCAGCGGAAAAACCATTGGGCCATTCCAGCCGGAAGCAGTCCCTGCACCGCTCAACAAGGTCGGAGAGCCCGTGTCCATGCCTGCAGAGCTAGGGCTGGCCATCTACAAAGCTGCGTTGACCAACCTTAGCGGCCCCTTGCTCAGCGTGGACCTGCTGATAGCTCCAGAGCTACCGGTGGCGTGGACCTCATTCAAGGTCGACTTTGCCCGACTGCCAAACGACTGGCAAGCCAACGGCGAAGCGTCTCTCAAGAAAAGCCTCATGACGGCCACCTTGGCCGGAGAAATCTATGCAAAGAACTAAGCCCGCCGTTGCAGCTGCGCTGATTGGCTTCGCCATGCACGCTGCCGCCCAGGATCTCGCTGCGGCCGCATCGCAGCCACAGCCAGGCTATGGCTTTGCTCCAACTGTGAAGAAGCTCATGCAACTTGAAGCCGATAAGGCCGTTGAGGCTGCGCTCGGCCAATCGGGGGGCTCCGCTCCTGCAGCCGCGGCTTCACAAGCAGCTGCACCAACCGTGCAGCCAGCCGTAGAAGCACCGCCGGAGCCTCGCCCGCTTCTTACCCTCAATGGCATCTATGGGCGTGTAGGCCGCTGGACAGCCGAGGTGGCCATCGACGGCCGAATCTACGCCTTCACGCCTTCCGAGATGAAGGCGGGCTATACGGCGAAGCGCATTGATGCGCGGTGCATCGAACTGCAGCACGGCAAGTTTCCGCAGAAGCTCTGCAGCGACCGATGAGGACCTAAAGATGCAGTGGCCTTTCTTCTCCCGTCAACGTGCAACAGTCGCTGCTCCGGTGACTGCGACCACTTTTGTCCCCAGTCAGCGTGTCATAAAGACCGAGACCGAGCTGCTCAAGGAAGTGAGCTTCCATCGCCCACTCGCGAAGGACATCAACCTGGCGGGAAGTCTGGCCCAGCACATCTGTCCTCTCGAAACACGAAAAGACAGCAAGCAGTTCATTCTGCTTGTGAGCAGCCGCCACCGAAGCTCTCAAGAACTACGGGCTACGACGGAGCTCCTCCTGTCCAAAAACTACCGTCTCGCACCGGGCGCCAACGTCTATCTGGTCGAGAGCGAAACCATCATCCATGCCGTCACGCGTGGCCACATCGACGGGACCCAGGGGGAGCGTCTTCGCAACATCTTGGGCGACAGGGCAAAAGCCGGCTATTACCAGTCGTTCGAGGAACTGGTGCGTTACGGCGTGACCAACAGGGCCTCTGACATTCACCTAAACATCTTCACTGCCCAAACACGCAGCGAGGTACGGTTCACTATCGAGGGCAAGTACGTGGCACCACCACGCTTCCACTTGCCAACAGCCACGCTTTCGTCCATCGCTGGAGTCGCGTACCAAACTGCCAAGGGCGTCAAAGACCCAGTTTTCAATGGGACTGTCGAATCCCAGTGCCGGATCTTCATCGACCTGGCCGAGCTCGGACAGTTCATGCTGCGCTGGGCGTCGATGGCCTGTGACGAAGGCCCGCAGATCACCATGCGGATCACGCCAATCAATGCCAAGAAAGAACCACTGACGCTGGAGCAACTTGGCTATCTCCCAACACAGATCGCCATGCTGATGCGGGCCATGCGATCCGAGGGCGGTGCAATCGTCCTCTCGGGGGTCGTTGACTCGGGCAAATCGACAACGATATCGACACTACTCAGTGGAGTTCCAAGCACGCGCAAAGTGATGACAGTGGAAGACCCGCGAGAAAACATCTTGCCTGGCAGTCACTTCCACCAGAACACAGTGAGTCGCGACCTTGAAAGCGATGAAGACCCTTTCAAGCCAAAGAAGAGAACACTAAAGCGAACCGCTCTTAACGATCTATTCATCGGTGAGATTCGTGACCAGCAAACTGCCGCCCTGCTCCAAGATGCTATCGAATCGGGCACGAACTGCTATACGACTGTCCACGCTCGTAATTGCATGGGTATACCAGCACGCTTGATATCGCCAGGTATTGGCATTGACATCGATGTCGTTTCCACCCCAGGAAACCTCAAGCTATTGGGATATCAGGCATTACTTCCGAAAAACTGCCCTGGCTGCAAGCTAAAGGCCGCAAAGCTCCTACAAGGTGAAGACGCAATAGAGTGGGAGGATTACTTCTCACGCATCAAACGTCTTTACGACATCGATCCAGAAAAGATATACGTCAGAAACCCCGATGGATGCGATAAATGCCGGCGTGATGGCTTGCCTGAACTGAATGGCCTACTTGGCCGCACCGTCGTCGCTGAGTTGGTCGAGCCTGACGACTATTTCCTTGAATGTATCCGCGACTCCAAAACAATTGAACTGAGCCGCTATCTGGCGTCATTGCGCACCTCACGATATGACGATCCAGATATGACCGGAAAATCTGCAATGGACTGTGCCATATACAAAATGAGCAAAGGTGAAATAGACCCTAGAGAGATCGAGCCTCGATTTATGTCATTCGTCACCGTAGAAAGACGCCGTGAAATGGCTGCAGCTCACACAAAGAATCTTCAATCAATTAAGAAGCTGCAGGCTGTGTGATGCCATCCATAATTGATTTTTTTTCGCCATTAAAACGCGCAGCACGACAATTCTCGCCATTAAAGCGCGCGGCACGACAATTTAGAAGGCATCGCGCCGACTATTACGAGTATCTCGCTGACGTGCTTTCAGATTCCGATGGGCGAATCCTTATGCACGACATATTCGTAAAGGATGCTCAACGCTACGCACCAAAGAACCGTTGGCAGAAGCTCCGTCCCCATCCCCGAGCAGTGCTTTCCGAATACTGGGCAGGCAAGTTTCTGGACACTGGCACAGACATAGGCGCAACTTGGCGAGGCACACTGCCCGATGCAGACATGCTGATTATTGCGTCAGCAGCTAACCACGGAGGCACTGGATCAGTACCGGATGCATTGAAAGAGGCTGCGCGCTTGGTGAGAGTGGTTGATGAGGCGCGCAGCCTCTTTCTCTCCATCATTGCTGTAGCAATATTCGCAATTATTGTTGTCCTTGCAACTCTCACAAGCGTGCCAGCTTTTGTGTGGCCGCAAATTAAGGCCACCTTCGATTTTGTACCTGAAACACTTTATGGTCCGCATGCATTAGATCTGGACCATTTCTCCAAGGTCTTCGCCTCATATATCATTCCTCTAGCAATAGGAATACTAATACTTTGTATCGCATTTAGTTGGTCTTTGACGCGTTGGAGCGGGCGCTCTCGTCAATGGGCGGAAAATCTCATTATCTACCGTGTCTACCGAAATTATCGCGGTGCGATGTTTCTTTCGACTTTATCGACTCTGGTGAAGCGAGGCTCAGGTCTCAACCTTCGAGAAGGCATACAGGCAATCTCATTGCAGGCGGAGCCTTGGCTGCAATGGTATTGCCAACGCATTCAAGAAAATATCGAACTCGGCTTTGTGGACGGTAGGCTTTTTGATGTAGGCCTAATGGAGCCGGATGCTCTATATTACTTGTTCGATATTTCCGAAGCAAAGTCATTAGAAGCCGGCCTTCAATTAACCGGTCGTCGCACAGAGCGCGATATGGGAAAGAGCATCAAAAAGCGTGCATTCATCCTCCGATGGGGCATTCTGTTTGTATCGTTAGCAATAGTCGGTTGGGTTGTTTTCAACACATTTTCTGCCATTCAAGAAATGACCGATGCCGCAAAAATGGTTTTCCTGTAAGTCTATTTCAACCTGCTTTATCAAGGAGCAAAAAACTATGCAAAGCTTTATTAATCAATCTCGTCGCCTGCGCAAGACATTTCGACGTAAAGGAAAAGAAGACGGCTTCACGCTGATCGAACTGATGGTCGTTGCGGGCATTATCGTGATCCTCGCAGTGCTGGCATTTCCCGCGCTGCAAGGCCTATATCGTGAATACCGTGCGCCGTACTTTGCGCGAGACCTTGCTAAGGCCGTAGCGTCGATCCAGGGTGCAGCAAACACCGTGGCCACAGCGACTCCATATACAGGCGTGACAACGGCCACGCTGGCCAGCGCACTGAAAGACTCCGCGTTCAGCGTTTCCGGCGCTACTGCGACCCACTCCATACAAGCAACCGGATTGAACCCCCAGGCAATTGCCGTAACCGGCACACCTGGCGCAAACCTGCTGGTCACGGTCTCAAAGGTGCACGAGAAGGCCTGCATGCCGATGATTACGCAGATGGTGCGAGCAGCTGAAAGCATCAAGGTTGGAACGGTCGTCGTAAAGGTCGCTGGTGGCCAACCTGCTATCGCGACGCTGCAAAGCAGCTGCGCGGTGCCGGCGGGCGTCGACATTGAGTACACCTTCCAATAACTCCCCCGCACGCCGTGCCGCATCTGGCACGGCCAAAGGACACTATGCTGCGCAAGCCCCCTCATCGCAAACAACAGGCTGGCTTCCTCCTTCTTGAGCTAATCGCTGTGCTTGGCTTGACCGCTGTTCTCGGCGTCTATGCATCCAAGGAGGCAATCGACAAGATCAACAGCGGCCGCGCAGAAGCTACCGGCGTCTACCTCTCGACGCTCAAGGATGGACTGGACAAGTTCCTGAACCTCAATGCCCAGGCCCTTGCCATGGGATCGGTTGTGACCGGCTTCGCCGATCCACTCGCCCCCACGGTCGACGAGCTGCGCACTGCCAAGTATTTGCCTGCCTCGTTTCCTCTCATCGACCCAATGAGACGCCGGCAACTCATCACAGTGGATCGATCTGGCTGCCCAGGATCGACGTGCTCGCTTACCGCCTATTCGTACAGCCACCTACCACTGACCGCCAGTTGCAATGGATATGCAACCGATGGAGCCTGCGCGGCTGCGACGGGCTACGTGTGGCATGTGCAAGCTGAAGAGATCAGATCCGCCAGCCAGGGGTATGGAGCTACAGTGACCTTGCTTGCGCCCAGTCGCCTGCGTGGGAACAGCTGTGACTATCCAACTCCAGGGGGCGCAGGCCCAGCCACTTATGGCGTTTGCACAACCAGGACTGCAGCGATCTATTCTCAATTTGTACGCATCCGAGACGACCGCGATCCCGACCTGCAAGGCGACTTGAGCGTTGTGGGGAAAGTGAAGTCTGGTTCACTCGCGTCGCAGTTGTTGTCAATCAGCAATGGACCAACCGAGACCACTAGCATCAACAGCAGCGGCGACCTGACGGTTAAGAACGGCTCTGGCGTGCCTACAGCCGGCATCTCGATGAGCGACGGCTCTGGCCGAACATACGGCCAGGTCATCAAGCCAACTAGCGTTCAAGTCAAGGGCAACTCCTGTACTGGAGCCAACCAGCAAGGCGATATTGCTCAGGATTCGACCGGCCAGGGGCTCGTCATGTGCATTGGAGGTACCTGGAAAGGAATCTCCCCGCAAAAGGATGCTGTAGCCGGAGGATGGTGTCCGCAGAACGGCGGAGTCGCATGGAATGCGCAGGATATTGCCCTCTATTGCTCGGGAAACCAATGGGTACCGCTAGCAGATCGATTTGGAAAGAAGATATTTGTTGAGTCTTACTCAGCTAGCAATGGGACTTGGATACCTAAACCGGCATGTGTTTCTGGAACAGCGGGCTCAATGGTCATACTCACTCCCAAGAATCAAAGCACTGATGCAGTCAAGCTGAATCATTACGCCACTGACTACGGCTGGGCGTGGCTAGTATCAGTTGTTGATAACCTCGGCGCAGCAGCAGCTGGTGAAGCAATTGCACAGATATACTGCATTTACTAATACAGGTTCATATGAAGCGTACTCTGATCACATTATCAGTCTTGCTAGCAATCTCGGTGAACGGAATTGCACAGAATTATGATTCTACTGGCACCGTTCGGTTATGGGCTCCGAGTCCTCCTGGCGGAAATTTGCCGGTTGTTGTTCCTGGCTATGGCTCCTTGGGAGAGGGAGCCATTAGTAACTCGTTTAACCTTCAGACTACAGGCGGCTGCTTTCCAGCTTGGACATACGGAGTCTGCGTGGTCAAAAGCGGAGGCGGAGGTTATTCGCTTGCCGGCTCTGATGGCCGGTGGCATAGCCTATGCCCTTCAAATACATACGGCATCATTACCGGGACACAGGCTACCACTACCGGATCGGTGTGTGGCGGAGACTGAGCCAAAAAAAGGCCCCACAGGGCCTTTTTTTATATGGTCACAAGATTTAGTTTTGTGTACCGGTGGAGAAAACAAACACCTCATTCAGTGGCTTTCCATCCGATGTGCCGCTTACGGCAACTCGGTATTGGGTGTTGGCAAGCAGAGGCTTATCAGGGATAACAAACGCCTCGCCAATTGCGAGCAACTTATTCACGTCATCCGTGGAATTGAGGATTCTAGTTGCCACTGGAGCAGACGAACTTACCTGAACCATTTCAGCAGTCTTGATTTCAATGGAGCCACCATAGGCAGCCTTGAAATAGACGGGCGTTCCCATGGGAGACGCGTTGAAGTCGCGGCTGGGATAGGGGCTCGGGGACTCAGGACCGAAGAGAGGTGATACGCCAGTTGTGCCGTTGCAGGGGAAGCTACGGACCTTGCCGCCTGTGTATACAGGAGTCGAGGTGCCAGCTGGCACGCCAAAATTCACAACAGCGACGCCGTAGTAGGCAGTCTCTCCTGCGATAGGAGTCTTGTTGTCCGACACAGAGAAGCCCACCCCCATCTCCACCCATTCACTTGCGGCTGCCGACAAATGGTAGACAGAAGAAAAGAGACTTTTGATCCTTGCTTCACCGGATGGACGATTTGGAGAGGTCTCAATGCCCGAGGGGCTAGTTCCTGCGAATAATGATCCAGAATTCTCGCTGGAAACAATTTCACCGAGTGTAGTCGCCTGATAACCTGCCGCCGTGGCACGTGCCAACAAATCCGCGCCGGTAAAGCCAGGATTTGTATTGACCTGCGTATGACTGACGGTCTCATTCAACCGCAGATAATTCGCGTGACCGGATGAGGCAGTGTCTAGTAACGAGTTCTGCTTCAAGGCACCGAAACCACACGTAACGCGGTTCTTATTGATGATATCGAAGATCTTGGCCCGGTTTACATCTGCATAGTTACCCGGTTGCGCGTCAGAAGGATAGGTTTCTGTCGGTGTTTCTGGCTTCGGAGTAGTTCCACCACCGTTACCCGCACCAGCATTACTATTCCCGGAGTCGCTGCCACCGCCGCCACCCCCACCACCGCATGCTGCGAGTGCGCAGGCAATTGCAACAATCGACAAAGTGCTGGAAATTTTCATCTGGAACCTCTATTTCAAATATGAAAGCTGCGCTCGATCGAATGAAACGTCGAGTGCGAAAATTGAACGGAAATTTGGAAGAGACGCGACAGCCGGTATGGACTGTGCAGGGGAACGATATGGCGTTATTTCATTGGTACTCCGCGTGGGACATATCTTGTGGGCTTCTCACAAGGGGTGACGCGAAGATTTCCAACGAAGCCTTGTGTAACTGTGCGTGACAATTGTATGTCTGTCAAGTGCCTCCAAAATAAAAAAAAATGACCACAAGCTGTGAAAACAGCTTGTGGTCAAAATGAGCTACATCGTCAAAAGGTCTCTCGCGAGAGCCATCTCAATGCTTTCGCCCTCGTTGTCGTTGAGAACGTCCAGTCCACTTTCAGGCATATCGCCAGAGGTGGACTGCGATACCGCGATTTTCTTGGCCATGAGTCGCAGGCATTCCATTTGTGAAGTGCCGGCGTAGCCAAGGAAGATCACGCGAACATCATGCTTCTGACCAATGCGCCAGGAGCGCCTGGCAGCCTGAAGCATCGTGTAGACGTTGAATCCCGATTGCATGAAAACGATCGTTGGGAACTCAAGCAAATCCAGGCCAGTCTTCACCAGCTCAGGATTGGTGATGAGCACATCGATGCCTCGCTCTACTTGGTCCGCTACCCAGTCTTCACGCTTGGCCGCATCTACGCTGGCGCGCAGCACAGCTACCTTAAACCCCCTGGCTTCGAGCAGCATGCGCAACCGGGCCGTGGTGTCGCGGGTGCCTGAGTAGATTGAATAGACCAGGACCTTGCGGCCGAGGGCTTTCTCATCCATGCAGAGCTGCATGAGCTTCGCCTCTTTCGGAGTGCATTCAACATCATCGAACAGAGCCGGTTGCATGTGCAGCAGCTCCTTGCTTCTTGGATGTCTCACCGTTTCCGAACGAAAGCAGCATTCTGGCCATGCAAGCAACACGTTCATGACCACCCCCAATAGCGTGCTGTCCTTCATGGCCAAGGCCTGCTTCAGGATCTGCACCAGTTTCATCGACATATCGACGTATGCTTCAGCTTGGTCATCGCGCATTTGCACGTCAACAAAGGTCTCGTCATACGCCGGCAACACCTTCTGCCCAATGTCCCGCAGCTTTAGGAATACCGTAATTGGCAGCACGTAACGCAAGATACCCACGGGGCCGAACCCTGGAGCCTTGCTTGTGCGAACAGTCACGCCTTTGCCCTTGGCCGTGCGGTGGGAAGTAGTTGAGGTCTCTTTGTAGATGTCCTTGAGCACTCCATGCACGCGCATGAAGCCCATGGTCGCAGCAGCCATGGAGCCGGTCTTGGATGGCTTGAAGCCGTCCTCGATCAACACCCTGGGATTGACGCGCCAGAGCAGGTGAAATAGATCATCCGCATAGCCGCCCATGAGTGTGCCCGTCAGCAGCAGCACCTTTTCGCACTGGCTGGCCAACACGCCCATTGCCTGACCCTGGGCCGAGCCCTCGTTTTTGTACTCGTGTCCTTCATCGACCACCAGCAAACCAAAATAGTTGGTCGGCAGATAGCGCTTGATGAACTCCGTGGGCTGATAGCCGCCCTGCCCGATTGAAAACTCGAACGTGGCCAGGCTGCGCTCCATGCGCTTCGCCTGCTTGTCGCTGAATACCAGCTCCCCGTTCTCGTCCATCAAGTTCAAGAACTCGTAGACGTTGTCTTCCAGCATCGCAGCAAGGGTTTTCTCTCCAAACTTGCTGAGCAGCCGCTTCGCAGAGACCGGGCCGATGGTTGGCATCTGCTGAAGCGCGTTGAGCACCAGGTCGGACATGGAGTCAATGGGCCGCCCATTGCGAATCAGCGTCCACAGCGTCGAGTTGCAGTGTTCGCACTTTCGCCGGCGGTCACTGAGGACCTGCTTGGCTAAGGGCACGGACATGGGCAAGGTCTCGTCGTCATCGCCCTTCGATTCGAGCGGCCGCATGCAGCAAGGGCAGCATGCAGCGACAAAACGCTGGCCACCAACGAGGATGGTGCGCTCGATAAGGGACGGACGCCAATGAAACCCCATACGCATCCGCACACGGCCCAGCACGAAGAACTCCGGCTGGCTCGTTGTGATGCCCAAGCGGGCACGCATCTGCAGCAGCTTGCGCAGTGTGTCCGGGCCATTCAAGATCCAGACCCGAGCGCCGGGTACCGTGTCAAGAATCTCGCGCCGCCACTTGTAGACAAGGTGCGGCGGTGAGATCACAAGCGTGCGCGGATTACGTCGCTGCAGCTGCTGAAGCAGCACAGACACGCAGATGGCCATCATGGTCTTGCCCGTGCCCATCTCCGCGTTTAACACCGCAGCTGGCTCGCCTCGATCAGCCAGGAGCTTCACGATGGCCTGAACCGCTTCGGATTGCTCTTTGAATGGCTTGCGCTTCAAATTGTCGAGGATCTGCTGGCGAGCCAGCCAGGCCTCGGACAGTTGATCGCGCTGCGGTAGATAGACAGGCGGGTTCTGTGACCGGACCTGATCGAGCAGCCCTTGGCCAAACTCGCGTATGAAATCTCCAAGGGGCAAGGTTTCATCAATCACTTCGGCCAGAAAATCTGCGCCCTCGATCGTGCCGAGTTCATCAGCGACTTCCTGTACCGCCGGGGCGGCCTCGGCCGCAGTAGTAGATGCCTCTGTCACAGCGGGCTCAGCAATTGCCAAATCGTTCATTGTTTGCTCCAAAAAAATGAGCACACACCCCGCAAAGGAGTGCGCGCTCAACGGTTAGATGAATGAAGGTACGAAAGGCCTCTGGCGAGGCCTTGGCGGATTTAAGGAAGGAGAACGCGGTTGCGAACGCCCTCGCTCACATGCCGAATGAAGTGATCAGAAATACTCACGCGCAGCGCGCGAAGATTTCCGATCCGCGGATAGAGGCCACCCCCGAGCTCGTGGACAGCGCCCTTCTCTCGACACCAGGCAATCAAGGGTGCTTGCCAGTGATCGAGCAGGGCAATGGGAGCCAAGGTTTTCACCAGGGCCCACACCTTCTCCTCGATGCCGGCGTCGACGTTGGACACGACCCAGCCAATGCGGTTGGGCTTGTCGATCTCCTGTAAGCGTTTGTCGTAGACGAACAGATGGTTCAAAGGTCCAAAGAGGTTCTGACGCGGCAGACGGCCGGTGAACTTTCCCAGGCGCTCCGCAGATCCAACCTGGACATGGTTACGCGTTCCTTCAGGGCTCACCAACGTGAAATCCGTGATTCCGTGCTCAGTCCTGCCCAGCTCCATAGCCGCGATGAACTGCATGGCAGAAGCATCGCGCCCATAGAACGAGAGAAACATGAGCTCGCCCTCATCGTTCCGCAGGCAAGCGTCGGCCCATAGATCCGCGAAACCCTCTATACGGTGAAGCGCTCTTTGCATGAAATGCTCCTGTTATGGAGCAGCCCACAAGGGGCGTGCCCCGTGTGGGTGGATGAAAGACTATGGATTCGGTATCCAGAGCCAGGCGGCGACGTAGGTACCGTCTTCCACCGGCGCAACCAGCGGCAAGGGATCGATGACGCAATGGTCATCGGCGTGGATCTCCCTGGCACGGGCGATTGCATCGGCGCACTCAGCGCGATTCAGATCCTGGTTGTTGAGAAGCCTGCCGAGCTGCGTGACAGCACCGGCAAGGTCGCCCGACTCCCAGGAGTCAACGACATCCCGCGCTGCTTCCTCCAGCTCATGCAAGGGCGACCGCCTTGCGTTTTTCCAGGGCGTCGTAGTGCATCTCGACCTGCAGTTTGAGGTCCTCGATCTGGGTCAGCGCCTGCGTATGCTGTTCGCGGACAACCTTCTCAGTCACACGCTTAGGCTTTGAAGCCACGAGCGTCTTGCTGAAATCGCCATCGCCGCCGAAACCCATTACAAAGCGCTTGAAACCTCCCTCTACCAATGACACAGAGGCCGATGTGACGAGGGAGCTATTTAACTTGCGTGTTAAGACGGTGAGCACACGCCGGTCGCCGAGATCAATCTCGGTGTTCCCGCGGTGGCCATCACGGATGTTGTTAGAGAAAGATGTGTTCATGGATCGCTCCTAGTTGAAGTGGATAGAGCGAGCCCCTCCCCTGCGGGATAGGCCCGCAAGGGTGGTTGAAGAAATGCCAAGGTCTCTCGACCTGGTGCGCCTTCATGGCTCAGCGCGCCTTAAAACCGTTTCTGATAGGTCAAACGGTTTTCCGCAGCTCACCCTACAGGTAGGCTGGGGAAAACCGGCTGTAGCCGGTTCTCGTGGGTTTAATGGGTCGTATCAGAATCCATCACTGCTGCATGATTCGCTGCTGGAAGCAAGCAGGCCAAGCGCGAGTGAGAGATCGAGTGAAACCAGATTGCGAAACGTCCGGTCCGATTCCGTCATGCGCTCCCCGAGGTGAAGCATGACGTTCTCAAGACTGGCTGATGCATCACACGCTTTGTTGAGCGCATCCAGGATCTGGGGGATCTTGGCGGGCAGCTCTGCGATTGCGGTGAGCATGGGCTCGTCTTGCATGGTCAGCCCCTGCAGATGGAGGCTGAGGATGTGTTCGAGCAGCTGGACGGTGTTCATCGAGCTCGCCATCAATATTCCGAAGGCAGCAAAATGGTGGTGACCGCCCAATCTGCATCCGTTATGACCCAGACCTTCCTATCGCCTATCAAGTAGGAAGACATGAGACGGCTTCTGTCCAACAGCGCCCGTTGATTCAATGATTTATCTGACTCGTCCAAGTCCCCCCAATCCCCGCACACATGCCTAGACAGCAAGTCGTATGGATTGAGAGAAAGACGACGAAGTAGATCGTCAGCTCCAACTGTGGCCACACAGCGGCCCAACTGAAAAAGTGGAATAGCTGCCGAAGTAGCTGCTTGTGAATGTGTTTGCATGGTGGATCTCGTTTGGTAAATCGGGTACCACCGGCCCCAGGGGGCTGGTGTCCCCAAGGGTTGAAAAGATGTGCGGCGTGAATTCGGTATAGAACTACGCAGTGCGCGCTTCAGCGCGCCATTCGGATGGAAGCATCAGCTTTGTTACCGACCAGTCAGCGCTCGTCACGACCCATACATACTCGCTGTTGACGAGGAATGCAGATAGTCGCTGGCCACGCGCCTCTTCCAAGTCGCGCGCAAGCATGACCAACTTGGTGTTGGCCAGCTCGCCTGGATCGCCACAGATGTGCCGCTGCAGGAGCTCGTGGGGATTGATGGTCCCCTGGCAAATTAGGTTGTCCAGACCCAGCGTTGCTACGCATCGGCCCGGTCGAAACAGCGGTGTGTCATAGCGCTGCGATGGTTGTGCTGGCTTCACAGCATTTCTCAATGTCATCTCCAATCAAGTGAATGAACGAGGACGACCTTCCCTGGGAAAGTGTCCCCAGGGGGTTGCGGTTCGCTGACCGAGGCCAGCAGTGGTTAAAGAAAAACTATGCGATGTTGACGATCCGACCCAGCCGGTGGTCGGGTGTGAACTCGATGGCATTGATGACGGGGACGAATCGGTCCAGCATCACCGTGGTTTGCGATGCTTGACCTTTCTCGTCAAAGTCAACGGACACCTTGCGCTCCTTGCGTTTGTAGGTATCCCCCTTTATCAGGAGCGTTCTGCCGCCGGCGCCTTGGATCATTCCGACCACCTGGCCAGCCGCAAGGGCAAGCGCAAGGTGCCATGGCGTCAGATCGCGCAACGGCGGTCGACAAGCGCCGCCGACCTGGCTGAACTGCGATGAAAGCCCGCTCCAAAGAAGACTCGATTCATACTTGTCCAGCTCGTCGCCGAGCTGCTCGGCGTCGATCTGCACAGCGTGGAAGTCGAACTCCTGATCGACCTGCAGCGCAGGTATGACATATGGCTCCAACTCCCAGGAGTCTGGAATGACAGGGGCGCCCTCTTCCGAGGCCTGGGCCTCAGTCAGTGGCTGCAGGGCCGCCTTGGTGGCATGGGTTGCCCGGCAGCGCTTGCCAATCACAATGCATTGTCGAAACTGCTGCACTGGCGCCATGAAGATCCGCAGATCCTCAAAGTTGCGCACCAGGTAGCTGCGTATTTCGTCGTCGAGCGCGTAGTGCGGAATGATGTAGACAAGCACTCCGCCATAGGCGAGATATGGCACGGTTTTTCGAAGAAAGGTTCGCTCCAGGCGCTCGGCCTTATCAGCCTCCGCTAACAGCGAGCGCTGGACTGATTGATCGGCTACGCCGAAGCCATAAGGCGGATTTAGAAACAGCAGGCCCATGCTTCTCGGCTTGAGCACCACATCGTGCACGTCCGAATGAATCACACGGTCGAGGATTCCCTTTGCATGACGCGCTCTGTCACGGTCGAGCTCGATGCCGAAGGCCTCGGCACCGCCGATTCGCCCTCGATCGACGGTCAGTAGCTGCCGTAAATCGGCGAGCGCGCTGCCCTCGCCGCAGCAAGGGTCAAACATGCGTATGCCCCCCTTCTCGGGCATCTGCAGCAGGTTTGAGATCCGGCGTATGGATTCCTCGTCCGTGGGGTAGTAGCCGTTTTTGACATAGTTGTGTGCCAGGCGCGAGAACATTAAGGCCATGGGCAGCTCCAGAAATAGAAAAGCCAGTCTCCTTATGGAGAGCTGGCTTGGTTAAAGAGGTGGTACTTCAGTACCGCTTAGAACGGGATCTCGTCTGGATCAAGGCCAACGCCGGTAAGCTCTTGAACCTTTCCGTAGATGTCGAGGCGCGGCAATGCGCGCTTCAAAGCATCTCGATAGAGAGGGTTGGAACGCGCATGCACAGCGATAACGGCCGCAGCCGACTGCTGAGCAGGCAAGTCTTGAATGCGGCGAAAGGCCACTGTGTCGGCAAGCGCCATCACTTCTTCCACGTCTGGCGACTGCAGCTCCGCAATCTCGGCACGCATCTCTAGGCGACGCATGATATGAAAGAGCGCCTCATGATCGAACAGCCTCTGCACGGTGGACAGCATGCTGCCCCCTTCATGCATCCATATGCCATTGACATACCGGATCTGCTCCACGGTACGGTCCATGAGACGACACTGGAAGGCTGTCGAGCTCAGCTCAGTTGCCTTCGCAATAGCGTCCTTCGCGATATAGAGCCGGTAGTTGACCTCCATATGCGTGTCGTAGACCTCGTAGCGATGTGCGGGCTCATTCTGAGTCCACAGGAGAAGCTCTTTGAACGCAGCTTCTTTTGCACAAATGGACATAGAGTCCTCCTAGCTAGGCTCAGGGAACTCCAGCCCAATGGGACCAAAGCCCCATAGGGAAAGAAAATGCCAGCCCTGATTTCTCAGGGACTGGCACGGGTTTAAAGATGATCCTTCTGAGACCAGTGACCCTTCGCCCAGGCTTTTTCAGCCTTGGCTTCGGTACTCCAAGTCTCCAGAGATTCGCGAGTGAACGGGCCGCGCTCGGTACAAGTACCGAGGTAGAAGCCACCTCCACTGCGCAAAACCTGCATCGGCAATGCCTCGCCACATTGAGCAGCGAGAACGCCGAAAGTCACACCATTAGTTGCTTGCGATTGAACGATTTGCGTCATGTCTTTTCTCCTGTTAAGGGGGGAAAGGACGAGCGCGCCCGAATGGGACACGGCCCATCCGGCGTTGAGAGAGGTTGAAAACGTGAGACACTTTCCAGATGACTGAAAAGCGCCCCCAGTTGAGAGTGATAACAGGGACTCCTCGTCTTGAGGAGCCTCTGGACCTAGTGCATCTTTTCGAGGAAATGGATGCGCGTGATGCGCTACCTATTCTTCGAACGAGGATGCGCCAGCAGACGGCGGCGGCAAATTCCGCTCTTTCAATAGTTGAACCAAGCTCGACGGCATCCCGTCAAGCAGCTCCGGCTTTTGATAGCAAGAACTGATCAGCGTCACGATCGAACAAACCTGCCCAGGTGCAACCAGCTCGCGCAGTCGCATCAGTGCTTCGTAGTCCTGCTCGGTACACATCGCCACGAACTTGCGATAGGCGTCATGCACTTGCATGCGCTGGTCCTCAGACCAAGCAATGAGCTTAAGGCTGGAAGGTGTGCCCATGGAGACTCCTCCCGATAAGGAGCGGGCACGCCGGCCCTTGCGGACAGTTGTGCCCGCGAGGGTTATAGAAAAATGATGCCCAGGACATTGCTGCCTGCACTTTTCAAGGGCTCAAAGTGCGCGAAACCATATTGATGGTCAGATGGTTTCCCAGAAGATCCGCAAGTGCTGCAGACACTCTGGGAACCCATCGGGCTCCCGGCATTGCCAGATTACAGTACCCAGGCCGCCTATAGGCTGGCCGGCTGTCACAACGGGCTCAGACAGCCAAGGAACGGCGCGGTCACGAGGCCGGCTTGGCTTTCACCGGACACGCACTATCGCAAAGCCGCTGCGCATCAGGTCGCAGCCACCCTAATTCCACTTTCCCGCTGCTTGGCTACCAGGCAGTAGGCTGATCCATAGACGCGTGTTCACGCATATGGATCAGCCCGCTGATGCGGGCGATGGGCTTTACTTTGGACGCCAAGTTTGATCTTGGTATCCGAATTGATAGGTGCCCAGTTGGCCGAAGGCTTTGGTCTGCTCCCGCAACATCGAACGATCGACAGTGGGATCTAGCTTCACTGGTTGAAGACCGCGGATCTGCTCCCAGTAATCCCGAAGCACTTCAGGAAGTTCAGGTGTGTCGACCTGACCTACGTCTTCGACTGATGAAGCTTGCGCAGCTGCTTGGGTTGTTTGCCCAGTGTCCCGCTTTATTCTCTCAATGCGCTCGCGCATCTGGTCACCCAACCGTGTGGACCCTTCGGTCTTCGACTGGGTACGCGGCGCGGGCAACGAAGCTGTCCACACGGGCGTTTGAGACGCTAGGGATGGCGATTCAAGTAGCGGGTCGGGCTCGGCCAGTTCGGTGTCGACAGGAGCATCGGAGGCGCTATCGAGCTGCATGTCATGCAGCGTTGCTCTCATCTCCGTCACGGCTTTTCCAAACGCAATGTACTGGTGCAGGAAGATTCGGCTGATCCAAACAGTACCGTGATACTCACCTTCTTCGAACTGATCCAGGAGTGAATCCTTGACCTTGAGTTCGCAGCACTCGTGGAATAGCTCCCCGACGCAGAAATCGCCGTAGCGGCCCCCTCGAATTTGTTTGACACGCAACGTCACGTTTTCGAGCTTTATCAAGCTTTTGCTCCATCTAATTGCGGAGCACCAGTCCTACGCGGGGCCAGGCCCGCATGGGTGAAAAAAAACACTCCACACGCGTGCGCCTGTGGAGTGCTGTTTGGAATTACCAAAGGACTTCCGATCCTTTGGGAATGAGACAGAACACACCGGTTCGAGGTGTGCGTCAACGAGTGAAGTGTGTACGGTCTATAGGTGCCTCGGCCCATAGGGCGCGCAAGTTTCAGAGGCTCACCTGCTTCGCTAGTTGCCTAGCATCCGGTTTGAGTGATACCGGCAAACACTTGGAAAGGCTGAGAGCATAGCGCAATTCCAGAGTATTCGGGCCACAAATCACGCCCTGAATTGCTTTCGCAATTCAGGGGTGGGTGGCTACTGCTGATTACGCGTAATCATGTTCGCGTCGATCAGCATATCCGCCTTGCCGTTGATGGCCAGACGTACTGCCGTACCCGCCTGAGCGAGCTGGCTGGCGCGTAGGCGCCGAAGGTGTACGGCCCTGCGGAGCAGGAGCACGATACTGAGGTTGCTGACGTGGAGCTTGAGCTGGTACATGTTCCTGCGATGCAGGTCCATGTGGTTGCTCATCCTGGCCACCCTGTTCAGAGTTGCCAGCACGTTCATCGTAGAACGCGTCATCGCCCTGCGGTTGACTGCCGACATGAGCAGCCTCCACATTCGACTCGGCACGTTGATACACGAGCTGACCATCGACCCTCACCGAGTTCACAAGAATCAGACGGCCCTTGATAAGGCCGGCCAGTTCCTTCTTCCCGGTGGGGCGCCCCTTCTGATCACGCTCCTCTCGTTCATACGAGTGAGCATAGAGGTCAGCTATACGGAAAGAGATCAGCACCTTGCGGCGCTCATCAGTTTCCTTTTGCAGACTTTCGATGAGCTCGATGGCCTCGGCAGAGGACACGCGCAAATCGAAGTAGGTGTAGTCAGGAGAATCCGTTGCCCCACGCAGCGCACTGATAGCGCAAGCGAGAAACGGTTCAGCCTTGCGACCACGACCAGTGGGCGTAACCCAACGAACACGGGACAAATATCCAATGCCGTTAGCGTGCAGGTTGAAAAACTCACGTTGAGCAGGTGCTTGTTGTTGCTGCATGATGACTCCAAATTTCCAATGTTTGGACGGAGCACAGCCACACCTGACCGCAAGGTCTGGATGGGGCGATGATCCCCATCCGGGTTGCGAGGTAATGCTTTGACCAATCCTTGGGGAATCGGCTGACGACTCTCAAAAGCTCAGTCGTCTATGTGCGCCTTCAAGGCGATCACGGGCGCTAGATTAAATGGAAGATGGCCGTACGTCAAACAGTGTTGACAGCTTGCTCCCTACCCTAATGAATTGCCCGACAGAGACACCGCCTTGTGCGCATCCGTTACACGAAAAAATCTCCCAAGCTGTGCATTTCCACGAGGCATTGAACAATCACGACCGCTCTGAGACATTAGCCAGCTACCAAGCGAATCCGCTGGCATTGGTGCCGCACAGAAATCGCCTTGGCCGCAGGTGACACCCAACTAAGACCAGCGCAGCCTGGGTTGAGCGTCTACGCTTTAGTGACTCGCTCCCCGAGTGAAACGCTGCCGGCCGAGTAAGCACAGCTGAAAGTCAAGACGGCAGCAAAGCACTCGGAAGACCGAGAGGCATACAAAGACGCAAAGGCTCAGTTCGTCAACGCTGTTAACCCGTGCATCAAGGGGTCGTCTCAAAGGCTACGACTCTGTGCAGACGCTCATGTCACACGTTGAACGTCCAGTCTCGACAGTGGGCAGAGCAGATTTGGTCCGACCGATGACGCTCCGCAGCCGTTGACTACCTGCCCTGCGCCAGACGCTCAAGGCCAACTTCATCGGTCAGCTTTGCGGTGCAGCGCTCGCAAGTAGCGATGCCCAGCTCCCGCCAGGAGCGACGGCATTTGGGTGCCACCATCCATCAAGCTCTAACGGCTTCATGACTGTGGCTATCAGCAGTCATTAGATGAAAAGGATTCGATGCACCGCAAACCTCAGTCACCGTGCTAGCTAGCTGCTGATTGCCCTCGAGGCCAGGGCAGTCAGTCCAGCATGCTGGGCGAATAACTCGATCTGCTACTTGTGCAACCAATCGGATAGCTCATCAGCATGTTCCTGCTCCTGTTCAAGGATCTGCTCAATCAGACGACGGGTGGTGTGATCTTTATCTCCGATCAAGGCAATCATCTGTGTGTAGACCTCTATGGCGACACGTTCAGCAACGAGGTTCGCACGAATCATTGAGTGCAGGTCGAGTTGCTCATCGTAGTCAGCGTGACTGCGATCAACAAGCGAAGCGGGATTGAAGTCAGGCTCGCCACCTAACTGAACAATGCGCGCAGCTATTCGATCGGCATGGGACTGCTCCTCGTTAGCGTGCACGAGAAACTCATCTGCAATAGCTGGTGAGGACAGTCCGGTAGCCGTGAAGTGGTGACGCTTGTAGCGGAGAACGCAGACCAGCTCGGTAGCCAGCGAGTCATTTAGCAGCCGAATGATGTCCTCGCGCCACGGACTTTTTTCTTCAACGACTGCTCCATCATCTAAGCTGCGCTTGGCTCTTTCTAGTGCTTCGGTATCAATCTTCAACTGCGCGTGAGCGATTGTCCTTTGTGCAATTTGGGTCATACGTGGGCCTCAAAGTTATGCGGCAAACAGAAAAAGACTGCCAGATCCAGCTCGTGGATGGCCAGCCGCGTAAGTTCAAAGTAGATTGCATCGCCACACATGTCTGTGAGACAAGTTCGCATATGTCTCGGTGAAGTGCAATTCAATGTTTAAGGCGCTCCTCGCCTTGCTCGACAGATGTTGGACTCATTCCTTCTTCACTCATGGCTACGCAAGCCGCAGCACACTTTCTGCAAGCAAGTGCGCAGGTTTGACAGTGCTGATGAGTGTGCCGCTCACATTCATTGGCACATGCCAGACAAATCTCGGCGCAGAGACGACAGATCTGCTTGGCCATCTCACTGTTGCGTGCCATGGACCATGCTGCAAGACGGCACATCGCTGCGCAGTCTGTATCGAGCATGATGCAGCGAGTCATCATCTGCACATCACTTTCTTTGAGACATGCAGCGAAGCATGAGTCACAAGCGACAGCACAAGCGTTGCATTCATCAATGCAGGACAGATAGGGGTTGGTTGAGGTCAAAGCGGACTCCTTTCAAGGCATCAAAGAATGAGGCTCAGTGAGCCGCTATGAAATCAATCAGTGCCCGGTTGAACTCCTCGGCATGCGAGAGGTTGCAGCCATGCGGACCATTCTTGATGATGTGTATTTCACTGCCTTTCACTGCATCATGGGTTCTCGCCCCGCTGACCTCCAGAGGAACAATGCGGTCACTGTCACCATGAATGATGAGAGTGGGCACATCAATTCTCTTCAGGTCATCCCGAAAGTCAGTGCGCGAGAAGGACGCTATGCAGTCATGGGTTCCCTTCGGCGAGGCAAATGCCGCAATCGTCTTGGCATACTCGCGCTGTGCTTCACTGACCTGCAAGGTTCCGTCCGACTTCGAGAAGAACTTTTGTGTGAACTCGTCGAGAAAATTCAGACGGTCTTTGAGGACTGCCTGCTCCTTCTTCACAACCTCCTCTTCAGAGACAGCTCCCTGCGGATTCGATTCGCACTTGAGCAGAAACGGAGGGACAGCAGCTGCGAACACCGCACACCGGATAGAGGCTGTGCCGTAGGCACCGATGTAGCGAGCAACTTCACCGCCGCCCATGGAGAAGCCCACCAAGCAGACGTTCTTTAGTGCGAGTTCCGTGATTAGCGCATTGAGGTCGCTGGCCAGCGAGTCGTAGTCATAACCATCCCAAGGCTGAGAAGAGCCGCCAAAGCCGCGCCGGTCATAGGTAATGACTCTGAATCCGGCATCCACCAGATTGGCAACCTGAGACTCCCAGGTACGCCCACTGAGCGGCCAGCCATGAATGAGCACAACGGGCGGACCATCACCAAAGTCTTGATAGTGCAGTTGCACTGGCTTGGATTTGGATTGGGAAATTTCTATATATGGCATGAGATCTCCTGTGTAGTTACGGCGATAAAAGAACGCTGCGGGCTAGGTCGTTCTTCGGCCAGCCAGGGGACGGCCATCACTGGCCCTGGCATCTGTATCAACCAGACCTTTCTTGAGGTCCTTGTGGGCTTGCTTCATCTCTGGGTGGGCATTGACTCTGGTTGCGTGCAATGACTGATCCCGCTCGTGTGGCAACTGGGACTCGTTGCCAGGTGCCCTCGCATCGCTCTTCTTTGCGAGATTCACCTTGGCTTCGTCAGGACTGGCCACCGTAAAACGGTCTTTTGGCTTCATAAGCGCCTCCTTTCGAAAGCTCAGTCTGGTGCACTGACAAACACTGCCGTGTAGTCCATAGGACAAGACACGTTCGGAGCTGTTAATGAAGTGTCGAGATACTTGTGTCCGGCTCCAGAATTCCGGACCCATATGCTCGAAGTCACTTGCCAGGACAAAACATCGGATGCCACTGCAGGGTGGACAAATGCCGTGCCGACCTCTCCAAGAAGAGAGTTTCTATCCTCACTTAGAGCGAATAAGAGGTCGTAGCCTCAGGTCACATTTCAAATTGCTAGGTCCGGGCTCGGCCTGTTGACAGTTGACGCCCGTTGCCCGCGAACAGGAAGGGGCCCGAGCCGTCTACAACAAGGCTGACTAACGGTAGCAGCGCAAAGAGATACAGCATGTATGGGCTGACATGATCGACTCATGGACGAAAGCCTGTTAGAAGTTTTGGCAGCCAGGAGTACACACACCCCTCTTCTGGCCGATCGACACTCGGCGCAAGTGAAAGCTGCTGCGGCTGACAGCGCCTAAACTCGAACGCCCATGGCTACTGCTTGGACTTCGACTTGGCTCTGCCCGAGCCCGACTTTTTCCCGCCACCGGACTCCTTGTTGACCGTGGCCCAAGCGATCTCCTGGGCTTTTTTCTCGCTCACTCCACGGTTCTCATAACTCTCTTCAATATGCGCCGCTTGGCGTTTTTGCTTGTCCGTGTACTTGGACTTATCTCCTTGGGCCATCGCAGTTCTCCTTTAGGGCTGAGGCACCGGCTCCGGTGGAAGCTTCACCGGTGGAACTTCCTGAGGTGGATCAATGGGTTTGGGCTTCGATGGAACGTCTGGAGGTTGATCGGGATCCTCAACCGGAGGGACAATCGGAGTATCGGGGGCTGCATCATGGAATATGTTCACGGTCTACCTCCTTGATCTTCATCGCTCCATCAGCCCTGAAGCGGTGCAACTGCTCGCAAACGGCAATCAATATGTCCAGGACAAATGAAAAGCCCGTGCCACCCACCATTGGAGCGAGAGCCTCAGTCCACGCTATCGATCTCAGACAAATGCAGTTCGACAGCGATCGACTGCTGATGAAAAAGCAAAAATAAAAAACTGGCGCCAGTATTCATACTGGATCACCTGGAAACACAGCGTTGCAGTTCCAAGCCGCACGAATCTGCCCAACTCCTTGGTTTTCTATCGAACCTTGTTCGTTCTTACACTTACCCATTGATCCTGCCGGGTGGCTGGCAAAGCGCCAAGAATGTGGAATGTGTGCTCTTCAATGGCCTGAATCACAATACTTCCATCGCGATGTAGATAGACTCGCACCCGCACATTCGGCTCCAGATCTATGAAAGCGACGTCTGAGTCCAATCCCTTCCACCCATGCTCTATGCAAAGTCTTTTCATGCGCAACTCTTGAATGAGTTCCTCGCCAGCCCCAACTTCTAGGTTGACCTGCACCCATAAACTCATAATCAAGTCATGAGCATCCTGCTGGCTATGACAAGGCTGCGCGGCTTCGATTTTTCCAAGCCAGCTATGCAGTCTTGAGTCAAAAGACACGGGCTCACCTGAACTATGCATTTATTTCCCCTTTGCAAAAGCATATCGTGAATCGATGTTTTTTGCCAAGGCACCTTTATCAGATCATTTTAATGATGCAATTTGAAAGAGCAGCATACTACACTGAAATCATTTATTGGGTCCCAAAGGAGCCTGGGTTGGATCTCTGGGCCGCACTGGATCTGCTGGCGCCGGCGAAGGTTCGGTTGTACGGGGTGGTTCATCCATCCGCTGCGTCATCGGTGGCCTAGTCTCGGATTCCGATTTGGTAACTCTGTTATCACAGGCAGAGGTAGCCGCCATGGCGCTGAAAAGCGTCACCAATAAGAGAATTTTCATTAAAGCCCCTTCCTTGGGTTACACATCTTCCCTGCACTTAGTGCCTATAGATATAGTGAAACTAGCCTTTAAACGCTGTCAATGGCATCCGATGCAACCAGGAAAGCAGATAGGGAAAATCTGCCTTCCTTATCAAATCAGCAAGAAACTATTGACCAAACCGCTTCTTAGCATCTGCGATGCAGGTATCCTTTGCATCACCTGTCATTGATTCACAGCGTGCTTTTGCGGAGTTATAGTCGGCCTCACGAACCTTTTCGCTGCCATCCTTTCTGGTATTGGCTACATCAGATGATGTGGCAGACGGATTGTTTCTAACTTCGGAGACCTTTGCCGACTCAAGTGCTCTTGTATGGGAGGCCTTTGCATCCTTCTTGCATACATCTTTTGCATTCCCGGAAAAGTCATCGCACTTTTCTTTGGCTACTTCATACTCTGAATCCGCCTTGGCCTTGGCAACGGCATACTGATTTCTTTCACTAGGCTCCGCCTTATATTTCAGCTCGGCTGACGAAACTTTTTCTTTTCCTTTGGCCTGCTCTTCACAGATGTCTTTGGCATTTCCACTCAAAGATTTGCATTGCTCCTTGGCCGCCTTGTATTCTGAACTGATACGATCTTTTTCAGCGGAGTGCTCTGCCGGTGTCAGAGCAAACACCGACGCAGATAAGGTACAAGCAGTGCAGAGAATAGCCAACTTGGAATTGATTGTCATAACAGTTCCCATTTCATTTGGTTGTCATGGTTCTTTGAGCATAGGCGATATGCCTCTCTCAGCAGATTTCTTGAGGCTAGGCGACACCCCTTTGTCAAATGACTTGTTGGGCACCCATTACATCCACATAAGAGGTATTAGTTGCCCGTCGTTCACAGCGAATAACTGAAACAAAGGTTTTTCAAGGCATTTTTTCGTGCCTGTTCGACCATTTGTTAACGCTGCTGCTGATCCTTTTTAGGATCGCTCTTGGCCTCGTGTCCGGCTTGCTTGTGCCCGCCGCTGTCCGGATTATGGCTTTTCGCTCCGCCCTGTTGTTGCTGTTGATCCTTCTTGGGATCGCTCTTGGCGTCCTGCCCGGCCTGCTTGTGTGCACCGCTTGCAGGATTATGGTTTTGCGCACTGCCCTGCTGCTGCTGCTCATTAGGCTTCGAGGTGCTCTCGTGCTTCTTCGTGGTATCGCTGTGGCTCTGCTGTACCATGATTATCTCCTTAAGGTATACCGCAAAAACATCGGCCTTAAAGCTTAAGCATCATTCATGCCAGGATTTCTCACAGAGAATGGAGCCAGGCCTTGAATATTTTTCTCCCGTTTATCGGAAAATTCTGCCGTAGAAATTTCTGAATGAAGAAGAATCTTCCAAGATAAAATAAATAGCCCATGGTCAATCCTTGAAACTCATAACAGGCTAAAAGGTTTGCATGCCCCTTTTGGGGAATAATTCCAGCATACAATACCTGATATTTTTCATGTGAAGTTTCGCTAGCGAAATGGATCAAATTCCGCCACACCTGAGGACGAGCAGAATCTGGCACACTAGTGTTCATTCGTCCACTTATACGCCCATAGAATTGGGCCTATCTACCTGCATCTAATAACACACCTCGACACCACTATTGAATGCCTATTTGATCGAAATATCAAACAGTATCAAAATCAATCTATCCCATCACACTCAACGTCGCTTTTGACCGCCGCCATCCGGACTCTCCTTCCTCTGCTGCGGCAGGCAATCTTTGCGCTCGAGCTTGCCAGAATTCGTGGCTGGCGAAGAGGTATCTCTGTTGATTTTCGCACCGGATTTGCCTTGGCCGTAACGACAGTCGAGCACGTCACTGCTCGGACCAGCGGGAGAACTTGGCTTGTCCCGGTCTACGCCTTCTGGTGTTTTATCGACAATAGCGCCATGTGAAGGCCCGCCAGGGTCAGCCACCGCCGGCTCAGTCGGCCCTGTCGACTGTGTCTGTGCAAATGCAAATGTGACGAAAAGGGAGATTGCGAAGGAATGGAGGATTTTTTTCACGAAAGTCTCCTGAGTAGGTATGTCGCACTGGCAATTCTCATGCCTGCGGGATTACCCCCTGGCCCTGCAATACATCGATTTCCGTTTGCCCGACAATGACGACAACTCGCTCAAGTCAGCGGCTACTTCGTAGATTTCTCAAGTTCACATTCCTTTGCTCACTGACTTATGCTCAGCAGTGAAAAATCTGAGGAGCCAATAATGATCATGCGCGCTTCACGTCAATATCGGCACATTGCCCAGAGACTTTGCCTGATTTCAGCGACTGTGAGCCCAATTGATACGCCGAATTTCATTGGAATGATGCTCATCAAATAGAAGCTAAATGCTCTCACAGCCAGATATTTTCAAATTAAGGGATAACGTCTCACAAGCAGAACGCATGCGCGCCTTCGTCGGCGAGAAATGATCCCCGTATCGTAGTGAAACGTTAACTGCATATTGACGTCGAGCAGCATAGCTGAATACGGCGACTAAAAGTGCCCCATGAAAAACAACGAAAAGCGCAAACCAAGCCCTATAGCACCGAAATCCGCACCGTCCCTGTCCGGGAAGCCCCTTGACCCGCTCCACTCCTATCGGCAAAAGCGCGACTTCACCCAAACGCCCGAGCCATCGGGTCAAGGCGAGTCCGGCAGCGCGGGTCTCCAGTACGTTATCCAAAAGCACTGGGCCAGTCACTTGCACTATGACCTGCGACTTGAGCTTGACGGAGCCATGAAGAGCTGGGCCGTACCCAAGGGCCCGAGCTATGACCCTGCGGACAAACGCATGGCGGTACAGGTCGAAGACCATCCCATCGCGTACAACCGCTTCGAAGGACAGATCCCGTCCGGACAATATGGTGCGGGCAAGGTCATAGTCTGGGACAAAGGCTGGTGGCAGCCACACGGAGATCCTGGCCAAGGCTATCGAGACGGCAAGCTCAAATTCACGCTGCACGGTCACAAGCTGCAAGGGCAATGGACTTTGGTGCGCATGCGGGGCCGCTCCGGTGAGAAGCAGCCGGCTTGGCTGCTGATCAAGGAACAGGATGATTTCGCACGCCCTGCCTCCGTGTTTAAGCTTGTCGATGCCATGCCGGACAGCGTACTGACCCTGCCACCCATCGATGCGCCCCGACCGCAGGCGCGATCCTCTCAAAGCTTGCAGCAGAAAGCAGCGCCGCTCCCCCAGCGACTTGCGCCTCAGTTGGCCACACTCGCCGAGACGCCTCCTCATGACCTCTCCGAGTGGCAGTGGGAACTCAAGTTCGACGGCTACCGCATGCTGACCCGCATCCATGCGGGCTCCGTGCGCCTATTCACCCGCAACGGCATTGACTGGACTGACAGAATGCCCGCGCTGACTGCAGCGCTAGCCAACCTGCCTGTCAAGTCGGCCTGGCTGGATGGAGAAGTCCTGATGCTCGACAGCCGCGGTCACCCGGACTTTCAAGCATTGCAAAATGCCTTCGACGGCCATGCAACCCAGGACTTGGTTTACTACCTGTTCGATCTTCCATACATCGACGGGCAGGACTTGCGACCGCTTTCCCTTCTCGAGCGAAAGCAGATGCTCAGAAGCCTGATCGACACAGCAGCCACCCCCAACATTCGGTTCAGCCAGGCATTCGACGCCGCCCCGCAGGACCTGGTCGCTTCGGCCTGCGAGCTGGGCTTCGAAGGGATCGTGGGAAAGCGCAAAACCGCCGCCTACGCATCCCGACGGACTTCCGACTGGATCAAGCTCAAGTGCAGCCGCCGGCAGGAGTTCGTTATCGGCGGCTATACCGATCCGCAAGGCCATCGGCAGGGACTTGGCTCCCTGCTGCTGGGTGTGCATGGCGACGACGGCCGACTTCGCTATGCAGGAAACGTAGGCACCGGATTCACCGATCGTTCACTAAGTGAACTGCGAGAAAGACTGGTACGCCTGGCCAGTGCCAGCAGTCCCTTCGCCAAGGGTCAGGCCACGCCTCGCAATGCTCATTGGGTGCAGCCCTGTCTGCTGGCCGAGGTCTCATTTGCCGAATGGACTCAGTCCGGAAAGCTGCGCCACCCGGTCTTTCACGGCCTCCGGGACGACAAGCCCGCCACGGCCATAACGCGCGAACAACCTGAGCCTCTATCTTCTATGACCAAGAACGCCGCCTCCAACCACAAGCTGCCATCCGGTCTGAAAGTGACCAGCCCAGAGCGCATCATCGACCCCTCCACTGGAGTCACCAAGCTGGATCTGGTGCGTTACTACGTGCTGGTCGCACCTTTGATGATGGAGCATTTGAAGCATCGTCCCGTGGCTCTGCTGCGCGCACCGGACGGAGTGAATGGCGAACGATTCTTCCAGAAGCACCTGGAGCGTGCAGAAATAGACGGCATCGAAGCATTGGAACCCGGCCTGGACAAAGGCCACGCCCCGCTGCTGGAAGTCGCCCGTGCACAGGGACTTCTGGCCGGTGCACAGATGAACGTCATCGAATATCACAGCTGGAACGCCCGAAAAGACCGCATTCTGCGCCCCGACCGTATGACGTTCGACCTGGATCCCGGTGAAGGGGTGGCCTGGGAGCATGTCTTGGAAGCAGCCCAGCTGGTCCAGGTATTCCTGCAGGAGCTGGGCCTGGCGGCCTTCCTCAAAACCAGTGGCGGAAAGGGCCTGCATGTGGTCACACCCATCAAGCGCCTGCACGACTGGGACACCGTCAAGGGCTTTTCACGCGCCGTGGTCCAGCATCTGGCCAGCACCATCCCCCAGCGTTTTGTGGCCAAAAGCGGACCCCGCAACCGCGTGGGAAAAATCTTTGTGGACTATCTGCGCAATGGCTTCGGCGCGACCACGGCCTGCGCCTGGACGGCACGCGCGCGGCCCGGAATGGGAATTTCCGTGCCTGTGGCCTGGAGCGAGCTAGACCGACTCAAAAGCGGCTCCCACTGGAGTCTGCAGACGGTAGAGCAGCGGCTTCGCACCGGCAACAGCTCCTGGGCCGACTACCCGGCCTCGGCGGTCAGCATCACCACGGCCATGAAACGGCTGGAGTACTCGCCCACGGCTTCGCACAAAACCTAGGCAGCGTAACCTGAGCCGATACGGGGATGCTCCATGCGTTCGTCGGACGGCCGCATGCAGGCCCGTGACTGCTGTCGACGCCCAGTCTTAGACTCTGGGTCGCGTTTTACGTCCTTCACCCCAGGAGATCGCACATGGCCCATGCTCGAGCCGGCAGCAAGCAAGCACTGTGGGGATTGGCTGTGCTTCGAGAGGCTCTGATGGCGGGAAGCTTTGCCAGCGTCCTCTCCGCATTCGCGCTGGTCTGGGCCGGGCATAGCGAAGTTCGCAGCGCAGTCGCTCCATTGAACGCCGTCAGTCACTGGCGCTGGGGCCGCCCCGCGTTTCATCAGCGCGAATTTTCGGTGCGCCTCACCTTGCTCGGCTACAGCATCCATCATTGCGCTTCGATCTGGTGGGCTGCCGTCCATGCAGCGGCAATGATGCACCACCCCCGCTCGCAACAGCCTGCCCAGGTGGTGGCCGGTGCCCTGACCACCAGTGTCGTCGCCTGTTTGGTGGACTTCAAATGCACGCCCGAACGTCTCAAACCCGGCTTCGAGCACCACCTCTCACGCCCCCAGTTAGGTGGCGTATATCTCGCATTCGCCGCAGGTCTTGCCCTCGGAGCCATGCTGGCACGCAGCGGCAAGACTCCCTAAGGAATCGACCCCTATGCCAAAGCGACTCAGTCTCCCGACCCAAACCCGAAGTGATTGCCAGACCTGTGCGATGCAGACGACGCGCCCGACGTCTACGTTTTGTCCTGTGATGGCCCGGCCGTTTGCCACCGCCGTGGACCAAGTTCCAGATCTTCAATTAAGGCTTGCAAGGCGAGCAAACCATCGGCCATGGCCGACTGATAGCCAAGCACTGCTGTACTCGCGCGCTGTATCTCGCGTCAGCGGTTCTGACTTAGCTCGCTCGGTACGCAAAGGAAACGTCCCCTGCTAGGTTCCCGGACATGCACCTCGATTTCCCTGAGCCTGCTATTCATGGCTTCAGCATAGGCCATTTAAGGACCGACAGTTCCCCTGGGCCTACCAGGCTGCGACGGCTGAACCTACAAACTCCAGGCGCATTGACGCAGAGACTGTAGTCATATAGCCACGATGGAGGTTCAAGCATGGCAAGTGCACGTCGCACACTCTGGAAAGGGGCTATCAGCTTTGGGCTGGTGCATATTCCCATCGCGCTTCATACCGCAACTACCGAGCAAGGCATTGATTTTGACTGGCTGGACAAACGCACCATGGATCCGGTGGGATACAAGCGCGTGAACAAGCGAACAGGCAAGGAAATTAGCAAGGACGATATCGTCAAGGCCGTCGAGTACAAGGACGGCAAATACGTCGTCGTCGACGCACAAGAGATCGAAGCAGTGTTTCCAAAGACCACGCAGACCATAAAGATCGAGCGCTTCGTCAATGCCTCGGAACTGCCTTTCATCTATCTCGAGCGGCCATACTTCATTGCACCGATCAATAAAAGCGACAAGGTCTACGCGCTGCTGCGCGAGGCCCTCCTCGCCACAGGGAAGATCGGTCTGGCCAAGGTCGTCATTGCCACCAAACAGCATCTGGCCGCTCTGGTGCCCTCGGGTTCGGCCTTGATACTGAATCTTCTGCGCTGGGGAGATGAAGTCAGGACATTAGATGGCTTGGAATTGCCTGCCGCAGGTAAGAAAAGCCTGAGCGCCTCAGAACTCAAGATGGCCAAGCAACTGGTCGACGATATGACAGGAGCCTGGAATCCGCAGGATTTCAAGGATGAATTCCGTCAGCAGATCATGAGCTTGGTGCAGAAAAAGGCCAAGGCTGGCAAGGCTAGAACCGTAGTCAAGCCCCAGGAGCAGGCTCTCGAGAGCGCCAAGGTGATCGACCTGACTGCCTTGCTGAAAAGCAGTCTGCGTCCGCGCATTCAGCCATCCCAAGCAAAGAAATCCGAGCCTCGAAAAGTGCAGCCTAAAACCAGAGCCAAAGCCAGCTAATTCCTCAAGGCCCCAGAAAAACAAGCCTGAGGCTACTCTCCCGCTTACCGCAATTGTGTTGAAAACGACCCATTGTCTCCGCTACTTTCATACTCTTTGATTCTGTTATACAGCGTTTTCAAACTGATCCCCAAGATGGCCGCTGCCTTTTCCTTATGGAAATTGCATTCCTTCAAAGTGGCCTCGATGAGCATACGCTCTGCCTCACCCACGGACAATCCTACCGACATCTGAATGGACGAAGCACCATCATTATCGCAAGCTTCGTTAAGACACCCCTCGGTATTCATGGCCACTTCTGAGCCATCTGTAGATAAATGGAATTCCCTGCCTTCAGCCTCCTCAGGCACCGGAAGCCATTCACAACCGATGCAATCCCCTTCTTCCATGACATAAGCCCGTTGAATGGAATTTCTCAGTTCACGAACATTTCCCGGCCAGGAGTATCTAGAAAGTCTTCGCAACGCTTCCTGCGAAAAAAACTTTCTTTTTCCCTCCTGGTCGCAGATAGCATTGAGAAAATAATCGGCTAGTTCCGGGACATCCTCCAGACGTTCCCGGAGTGGAGGAAGCTCGATCGGAAACACATTTAGACGGTAAAGAAGATCTTCTCTTAACTTGCCGTCCAATACAGCCTGGTGAAGACAGCGATTGGAGGCGGCAATGATACGGACGTCAGCGTCCTTCGTCGTAGTGGAGCCGACGCGCGAGAACTGGCCCGTTTCCAGAACCCGCAGGAGTTTAACTTGCAACTCCAGAGGCATTTCCGTCACCTCGTCCAGAAACAACGTGCCGCCCTCGGCTCTTTCAAAAAAACCTTGATGCTGCTTCTCGGCGCCGGTAAAACTCCCTTTTTCATGACCGAACACCTCGCTTTCGATCAGATTCGGCGATATGGCGCCACAGTTCACGGCAAGGAAAGCAGCATCTTTTCTCTTGCTGAGATTGTGCAAGGTCTGCGCAACTACCTCTTTCCCAGACCCACTCTCTCCCGTGATGAATACCGAGACGCTAGTTTGAGCAACACGAATAACCTGTTTATAGACATCTTGCATGGCCGCAGACCCACCAATAATGCCTTGAACCCTGTCAAACTGGCCGTCAATTTCAACCGTATTGTTTGACCCTAACGACTTCTTCAATAACTCATCGACCTTGTTCACCTCAACCGGCTTGATAAGATAATCTATAGCCCCAAGCCTCAAGGCATCTATTGCAGTGTCGATACTGGCATATCCGGTCATTAACACCACATCCGCATCTTTGCAGAGATCTTTATCCGCAATAACTTCCGTGCCATTTCCATCTGGCAGTCTAAGATCCAGAAAGATAAGCTTGGCTGCTTGCAATGCAAGCTGACGCCTGGCATCTATCAACGAATGCGCTGTTGCTATGGAGGTCGAGATATTGGCATCTTTTGCAAGGCAAAAGATTAATTCTTTCAGTGATGCAGCAGAATCAAAGCAATCATCAACGATAAGAATATGATTCATCAAAATCTCTGTTGGTTATGTTATATAGATACTCAGCATTTTTAATCGCCAAATAATTCTCCCTTGACAAGGGCTAAAACTATCTTACACCGAAATATAATTAGAGAATCTAGATATTTAAAACAAAATGTATCTTTAATATCTTTTCATTTCTACGATTTGAAAAACCACCTGCATAAAATTCTACCAAGAAAAATTATCGATAGGAAAAATAATTTTTACTGATGAATAAACTTATACATGCTTCGACTCCGATCAGCTTGTAGCAAGTCCATGCTTTCATTCTCACTGCGATCCTTCTTAGCTTGTCAAAACCCGCATACTAAAAACTCAGGAAATTCTGGAAATAACAACTTCGCGGTCTTCTTTCAAAGTGAGTTGTGAAAACCAAGTACCTAGTCTTGCAAGCACAACTATCGTGTCCGAGGAACATCTTTAGGCCCACTGGCCAACAAAGTCTGCAGTTCGGGCATTCGTACCGGCTTCACCATATGAGCGTCAAAGCCTGCCTGTTCGGATTCCCGACGATCCTTCTCCTGCCCCCAGCCCGTAACGGCAATGATCAAAGTGTGCCTGCCCCACTCCTGCTCTCGGATGCGCCGGCAAACCTCGTGACCATTCATACCCGGCATGCCGATGTCCATCAGGATGACATCGGGCCTGAGCACAGGCCCCACCTCCAGAGCACCTGGCCCGTCGCACGCCACATGTGTTTCGTGGCCCTCCAGGCTCAGCAACATCGCGAGTGAGTGCGCCGCGTCCTGGCTGTCATCCACGATGAGAATGCGGCATAGCCTCCCAGGCGCTTGCTTGGACGGCAGCTGCAGGGTCGAGGCACATTCCTTGAGCGGCAATCTGACCACGAACTCGCTGCCTTTGCCCAAGCCATCGCTGAAGGCCTGAACCTGGCCGCCATGCATTTCCACAAGCCGTTTGACCAGCATCAATCCAATACCCAGACCGCCCTGGGAGCGTTCCCGCGTCCGGTCGACCTGGGTGAATACCTCGAAGATCGTCTCCAGCTGATTCGCTGGTATGCCCGTACCGTTATCCAGGACGAGAACCTCCAGACAGTCCTCTTTGACTTCGGCGTGCAGACGAATCTCACCGCCTGGGGGCGTGTATTTCGCCGCGTTGGTGAGCAGATTGCCAAATACCTGCGTCAGGCGCGCTGCATCGCCATTCAGCATCAGGGGGGACTCGGGTAGCAACACCTGCAGTCGGTGCCTGCGCTCATCCAGGATATGCCTGCAGACCTCTAGCGCATGGTTCAGCACTGACTCGAGAAGCACCGGCTCGAGGCGCAACTCCAGCTTGCCCCGGTTGATGCGATTCACATCCAGCAAATCATCGACCAATCGCACTAGCTGCAAAAGCTGACGCTCCATCACTTCACGAGCGCCCATCATCAGCCCCGCATCTCCATTCGCGCGCTTTTGAACTTCTAGCATATTGCGCAATGGAGCCAGCGGATTGCGCAGCTCATGCGCCAGCATGGCCAGAAACTCATCCTTACGCTGCCGTTCGGTCGCCAGTTCGGCCTCCGTCTGATGGCGCTCTATCAACTCCGCCGCCTGCCGTGCCAGCAGATCGATATAGCGCAGAGCCTCTGGCGTGGGCCCGCCGACCTGTCGATAGTGATTGTTGAGCATGCCCAGCAAGCGGCCATCGCGGCTGACAAGCGGCGTGCACTGAATGGAGCGGATGTCGTCCTCCCGAATGATTTCTAGGCCAGGCGTTCCTTCAAGCCCGTCCAGCTTGTCCACGTCTTCAACCACCAGCCTCTGCACGCGTGCCGCTGCCTCTCCGCAACTGGCATCCCACCCGTCATACCGAAAATGCTCCACCAGCCGAGCGCTCAATCCTTGATGCACCACGATTCGCAATGCGTTCCTGACGGGATCGAAAATCTGGATGTTGCCCTTGTCCGTGCCCGAAATATCGGCCGCGGCGACGAGAATCTTATGGAGCAGAGGCTCCAATTCCCCTTTGCCGACTAGCTCAGAACTCAGTTGCTGAAGTCTGGCCAGCGCATCGATTTCCAGATAGAGATCTTCCGAGGCGCGAGTTCGCGTGACCGCCAGAGATACTGCAAGTGCCGCGAATTCAGCCACTCGGCACTCCCAGGTTCCTGGCTCCTGGGCCGGTAGGGCAAGCAGAACTAGCCCCACCGCTTTTCCGGCCCCATCCAGCGCGGGGTGAAAACAACAGACATCAATGTCATGCGCATCGCATATCGCATTCCACGCAGCATTCGCTTGTCCCGTGTTTTCACTTCTGTGGCAAACAACATAATGTTTTTTCCGAAGCGCTTGCGCACCGCACCACCCGCCTTCGTCGTCGACAGGCAAGCCCTTGAGAGCTTCGATGAACAAAGGAGGAAACTGACGGGAATGGCCTTCTTTGATCAGCCCGTGCTGAACGTCAGTAAACATCACACAGGCACGCGCACCCTCAATGAGTCGCCCCACCGCCTCCGTGACCGCTTCAAGACTCGCCTTGATGGGCGCGCCAGAAGCAATCGCCAGCAGAGCTTGCCGCCTCTCCTTCTCAAGCGCCAGAGCTTGCTCGACGGAAGGTGATTCTTGGTGCCCAGACTCCATGCCACTCACTCCTTCACTGAAGCGAGACAAGACCCTCTGGCCGACAGCCCGCATAGAAAATGAACCAATGAAATCGTCATGCAGCGCTTGAGACCAGATCAGCTCGCAGGAACGCATATTCGCATAGTTCGACCTGCACAGGGCAAGCCATAGCCCTGCCGCTAAGACTGAATGTCGGCAACGCCAGACCGTGGCGGGAATGGAAATTGCCCTGATTTCCCCTACCTGGGCCAGGACGCATTCTTGGCGCACGTGCCCGGAGTGTCACCCCTACCCTCATCTACAGCGGTCACCGGATGCGATGGCAGCAGCGCTAACCACTGACCATTGCCCCGACCTCCCGCATCGATCAAAGGAGCCATTCATGCAGCAACATCCCATCGGAAATGCAGGAGAACTGCAGCAGCAAGCGGATGAAAGCCACCCGGTGATGACCACCCAGCAAGGTATTCCTGTTGCAGACAACCAGAATTCATTGACTCAGGGCCATCGTGGCCCAAGTCTGCTGGAGGACTTCATTCTCAGAGAGAAGATCACTCACTTTGACCATGAACGCATTCCTGAACGCGTGGTCCATGCCAGAGGCTCCGCTGCACATGGTCACTTCACTCTCACGGAGAGCCTGCAGCAATACACCACGGCCAAAGTGCTGACGCAAGTGGGTAAGCAGGTGCCGGTGTTCGCGCGCTTTTCCACCGTGGCCGGCGGAGCTGGGTCGGTGGACACCCCGCGCGATGTACGCGGCTTTGCCGTGAAGTTCTACACCGAGGAAGGCAACTGGGATCTGGTGGGCAACAACATCCCCGTCTTCTTCATCCAGGATGCCATGAAGTTTCCCGATCTGGTCCATGCAGTGAAGATGGAGCCCGACCGCGCATTTCCTCAGGCTGCCACTGCACACGACACCTTCTGGGATTTCATCTCCCTGATGCCGGAGTCCATGCACATGGTGATGTGGATCATGAGCGACCGGACGCTGCCCCGCAGTCTGCGCATGATGGAGGGCTTCGGCATCCACAGCTTTCGCCTGCTTAGCGCCAGCGGCAAGAGCACATTCGTCAAGTTCCACTGGCGCCCCCAACTGGGCATGCAGTCCACCGTCTGGGATGAGGCACTCAAACTGCAGTCCGCAGACAACGACTACCATCGCCGCGACCTCTTCGACTCCATACAGTGCGGAGCCTTCCCTTGCTGGGATCTTTGCGTGCAACTCTTCGACGAGGAACAGGCAGCCATGCTGCCCTTCGACCATCTGGACCCCACCAAGATCATTCCCGAGGAACTCATCCCCCTCAAGCGCATCGGCGAGCTGGTGCTCGATCGCTGGCCGGACAACTTCTTTGCCGAGACCGAGCAAGTCGCTTTTTGTCCGGCCAATGTTCCGCCAGGCATCGATTTCTCTAACGACCCGCTTCTCCAGGGCCGCTTGTTCTCCTACCTCGACACTCAGTTGCTGCGCCTGGGCGGACCCAATTTCGCCCAGCTTCCCATCAACGCCCCTCAATGCCCTTTTGCGAACCACCAGCGCGACGGCCATATGCAGCAGGCCGTGCCTTCAGGCAGGGTCAGCTACGAACCCTCCAGCCTGCAGACGGACAGTCCTCGTGCCAGTCAGGCTTCCGGCTTCACGCATTTCGCCCAAGCCACTCCTGAAGGTTCCAAGGCACGCCTGAGGCCGGAGAGCTTCGCAGACCACTACAGCCAGGCCCGAATGTTCTATCAGAGCCAAAGCCGCGTCGAGCAGTCGCATATGGCCAGCGCAATGGTGTTCGAACTGTCAAAGGTTCAGACCGCTCATGTGCGCGAGGCCATGGTCAGCCATCTGCTGGTAATCGACGAAGACTTGGGTCGACGCGTGGCCAAAGGTCTGGGCATGCAGCAGTTGCCGCGTGCGGCGGAACCGGCGATGCCTGTGCAAGATCTCGACCCCAGCCCTGCGACCTGCATCATCGACCGCATGAAACCCACCCTGCAGGGACGCTGCATCGCCATGCTCGTGGACGAAGGCTCTAGCGCATCTTCTGTCGCCAGGTTCAAACAGGCTCTGCAAGCGCAACAGGCCAGAGTCATGTTCATTGCACCACGGGTCTCGGGGGTCACGCTGGACGACGGCAGCATTCTGGCTGTGGATGCGCAGCTGGCAGGCGCTCCTTCGGCACAGTTCGATGCGATAGTCTCTCTCCTCGCGCCCGCAAGCGCCGAAAGACTGGCAACGCAAAGCTGCGCCCAGGACTGGTTTCGCGACGCCTTTGCCCATCTGAAGGCAATTGCTGCCTGCCCGGCAAGCAACGCCATCCTCGACGCTTCAGGCATCAGGCCCGATAGCGGATTCTTCGCCACAGACGACCCCGCCCCTTTCATCGAGGGAGCCAAGACGCGCTTCTGGAGCCGGGAGCCAGCATTGCGCGATCTGGCATAGGCGTCTGGCCGGCTGCTGCCTTCTTGGGCAGCAGCCTCAGTCCTGCGTGATAACGCTTAGGCTGCCGTCTGCCTCCAGAAACAGGCACTCCATGTCGCATAACGCGCAGCCATGTTCACGCAAGGCCTTTTCGATATCATTTTTCGAGACACGGTGCTTCTTGCGCTTGGCATCGAAAACCCGCCCCTTGCGACCGAGCAGGATGGCTTCCCCTTCTAACAATCGTTCCGCCGGGCGCACATAGGCCGTCAAAAAGCCCACCAGGGTGTTCAACACAATCAGCACCGCGCATACCACTAGACCCGCGGACAGGGACTGGTCAGAGCCGGTCATAGAAGGTCCCGCGGCCTCACTCAGCAGCATGACGACCAACAGATCGAAGGGCGTGAACTGCCCCACGGTTCTACGCCCTGACAGGCGCATCATCAGCAGCAAGGCGCCATAGACGATCAAGGTGCGCCACAGCAGCTCCCAGGCATCTGACTCGAGGCTCCACATTACCGCTTCTCCTCACCGGCTTGACGCTGTGTCGGGCGCACAGAGCACTTGAAGGTATCCTGAAGCTGGCACAACACCTCCAACTTGCGCCGAGGCGACTCTGCGGCCGTGCAATCCTCCGGCACGCGAACCGAATAGCCCGACATGCGTGCATCGGTGGCGGTGCGCATCACGCACATATCGGTGGCGAATCCGACAATCGTCAACCGCCTGGCTTCCATGCGCCGTAGCAAATGCAACAGCGGCGTCGAATGAAAAGCAGAATGCTGAGGCTTGAGAATGACGAGATCTGAGGCGGTAGGAGCCAGCAGGTGGGCTATTTCGCCGCGCGCGCCGGGCAAGGCCTGGCAGGCGGCCAGGATGTCACTGAATTCACTATGCCAGGTACCATAATTGTCGTTGGCATAGATGGCCGCCACCTTGCGCAGCGCCAGGCGGGATTTGAAACGGGCAATGTGGCGCGCGGCCTCAAGCGCATGCGGCAGCAGAGCTCGAGCATTGGGAAAATGCAGCGGATTGATCACGTCGACCAACAACAGCACATGGGCGCTGTGAGGAACCTCGGTCGGTTTCAGCGAATGAGCCCGCTGCATTCGTCAATCTCAGAGCATCTGCTTGCGCTGCTGCTCGGCTCGCGAGGCGCCAATGGCAGACGCCACCTGCTTTACCTCCTCGGGCGGAGGCAAGACGGCCGGCATGCCAAGCTGCTCAATCCATAGCTCCCGGCACCAGCCTTTGGTATGAAACAGGTGATGCTGCTCGTCGTTGGCCACGCTGCTGTAGGCATCGTCAAGAATCTTGCGCGTCTCCCCCGTGGCGGCTTCAGCCAATTTACCCAGCAATTCCCAATTGGCCTGATCCTTGGTTTCCGCATGCACCACGCATTCGCAGGCCACCAGTTGGGCTACGTTGGCATCTGTGGTTTTCGACGCCTGCGCCATGGCCTTCACCAGCGAGTCGCCGATAAGCTTCACAATCTGGCGCGAAGCACAGTTCTCATCGCTGTCGATGCCCAGGGCCTCGCAAGTGCTGCGCACCACGTTCTGATGGCTCAAGGTCTCCTGCAGATATCCCTCCCATTCATGGCGCAAGTCGTCATTCTTCACGCAGGCCAGCGCTGTGCGATACACCTGCTCGCCGCCCAGCTCGGTTTCCATCATCTGCAGCAACAGCTCCTTGAGCTGCTGTGCATCGTAAGGGCGTTTGTTCATTGAACTCTCCCGGTTGACCAATAAGTTCAGGCCTCGGTTTGGGCATCTGCGCCGCCGCCGGCGTCGCCGGCTGCCGCCGACAAATTGGATCTATCGGGCTCGGAAGGAGTTGAAATTCCCTGCAGCGCGCGGGCAGCTTGTGCCGAGTCGGCTTTGACGGATAGATCCCCAAGGGCCAGCATGCCAACGAGGCGCTTGTCGCGGTCGACAACGGGCAAACGCCTGATCTGTGCCTGCTGCATTAGATAAGTGGCTTCCTCCACGGTTTGGTCTTCGTAACACCATTTCACATCCCCCGACATGACCTGACTCACCGTGGTGCTCTGCGCGGGCAGCCCCTGGGCAACGGCACGGATCGCGATATCGCGATCCGTAACCATGCCCACCAGGCGTTGACCATCGCATACCGGCACAGAGCCGATGGCCAGGGCTTCCATGGCCTGGGCTGCCGCTTGAAGCGAATCCGAGGGCGACAGGCTGCGCACCCCTGTGGTCATCATTTCACTGATTGATTTCATCACTTGGTCCCTTTGCTGAAGTGCACGGTCTCGCTGACCGCTGTCCTGTATGGCTGGCAATGTGCATGCCCGCTTCCTCAATGAGCGCGCACGTTGATTGCCCTCTGCAAGATCTCATGGCACTTGGCAGAGCTGGAAAACCGTCCCAGCCGAGGCCACCAGCACACTCCTATCAAACTACCTGGGGACTGCATATGCAAAATATGCCCGCGCAACTAGTTCATGTGGACGACACCACTCCGGGCTGGAGCCGCGTGCGACGAGGAAAGTCTTTTTCCTATGCAGATGAACAAGGCAAGACCATCCGCGATTCCGCGCAACTCGATCGCATCCGAAAGCTGGCCATCCCGCCTGCCTATACCGAGGTCTGGATCTGCCCCTCCCCTGAAGGCCACATCCAGGCCACAGCGCGCGATGACAAGGGACGCAAACAGTATCGATACCACCCCCTTTGGCAGGAACATCAGGAGCACCGGAAATTCCGCAGGATGCTGGATTTCGGCAAACGCCTGCCTATCCTGCGCCAAAAGGTGGAGCGCGACCTCTCGCGGCGGCAATGCAGTCTTGTCACTGTCACCGCTGCCGTAGTGCGACTGCTAGATCGCACGGCACTGCGCATTGGCAATGAGGAATATGTCTCCCGCAATGGCTCATACGGCCTGAGTACACTCAATGGCCGGCACGTACGGTTTCATGGCGACCGGCTTACGTTCCAGTTCCGCGGCAAGAGTGGCGTGATGCAAAAAGTCACATTGGTCGACCGAAAAGTCAGTCGCGTCGTGCGCCAATGCCAAAGCCTTCCCGGCAAGCGCCTCTTTCAATTCATGGATGAATGCGGCCAAGTGCAGTCCTTGCGCTCGGTACAAGTCAACGCCTATATCCGCTCCGCCTGCGGGGCAAGTTTCACCGCCAAAGACTTCCGGACCTGGCAAGCCAATGTCTGGGCTTTGGATCTGATCCGCAGCCAGATCTTGCAAGCTCCTGCCGACAGGGTCCAGATCGTTCGCGAGGTGGCGGGACGTCTCGGAAATACATACAGCGTGTGCCGCAAGTTTTACATCTACCCGGCGGTGCTCGACGCTCTGCCCACCGCCATAGCCACACCCACTTCCTCTTCAGCACCACTGAAGGGCCTTCAGCGCGTGGAAAATGACTTGATTAACTTCCTGAAATCACATGCAACCAAAAAATAAAACGACGCTTTATTAATTTCAGACTCCGCAGATCACACATGCAGATTCCATGGGAATCTTCTTCAGCGGTGAAACCAGGGGCCCCTCCCTCTCTTACCTGCCATGCATGGCGCCTCCTGATTTTGACCAATTTATTGCTTTCGACTCAGGCTTATCCGCGATCCCGTCGCGGTGTACGCATAGAGCCATCGGTAGAATTTCGGTTATCACGGTTGGTGTCACCAGTGGTGGAGTTGGGCGCGGTTCCAGTACTCTCAGGCATTGTTTGAGTACCGCTCTGATAATCAGAGCCGCCATCAGAGGTACTTGATCGGTTGGCCGGAGCGCTCTGCGAGGAGCGGGTATTGCTATTACCTCTGGTGGTATCAGTTGCCTGCCCTTGAGTGGCCGTCCCCGTTGAAGGAGTGGTCGGTGTATTTTGCGCATTAGCCACCTGAAATGTGCCAAAAGCAAAAATGGCCGCTGCAGAAACGATAATTTTCGAATAGATCTTCATTGCGTTCTCCAAAATGTTAACGTTACGTCCCCGGTTTCAGCTTCGCTAAAATCCTGATCGACGGCGCAATGCGCAGAAAGCATGGAGCAATCGGCATGCCTGGAAAACAACGCAACAAGAATTAATCATTGCTTTTAGCCTTGAAACGGGCCACTGCAGCAATTATTACAAAATGGGCTGCTGTTCCCAGTTTTTTCAAACTCTGAAACAATATCTTCGAGGAATCTTGCCGCTCATTGCCGGACTGCTATTCACGAGCAACCAGCTTGAACTTACCCGGTCGATGCTTGCGGCTTTGCTGCCAAACCACACGCCACCTCAAGGCGATGCCGCGTCGGCCTTGTCTTGAACCCGCAGGATTTCGGCCTGGGACACCGTGGCAGTGCCGAATTTGGCAACAGCCACCCCTGCAGCCAGGTTTGCATGCCGGATCGCCTGAACAAGAGGCGCACCGCCGGCCAACGCCGCTGCCAAAGCGGCCAGAACAGTATCTCCGGCACCGCTGACATCGAACACCTCTTTGGCTGCAGTTGGAATATGTTGGGGCGCGCCGTTTGCGCTGAACAATGACATGCCTCGTTCTCCGCGGGTAACAAGCAAATGTTCCACGCCGAATTGGGCTCTCGCGGTGTGCATCAGATGCGTGAACTCTGCTTCACTGGACCATGCGCCGGTCATGGCACGCGCCTCCTTCTCATTGGGCTTGAGCAGCCAGGCGCCACGGTAGCGTTCAAAGTCGCTGCCCTTGGGATCGACCAGCACGCGTGAACCACATTGCCTGGCGCTTTGGATGAAGCCTTCACATCGGGAAAGCGATCCTTTGTGATAGTCACTAAGCAAGATCCACGGATGACGGGGAATCAGCGCATCTGCGGTCTGTATGAGCGACTCAAGGGCCTGCGTCGGCACTTCGCGCTCGATATCGATCCTCAGCATCTGGTGTTGCCCACAGACAGCGCGAATCTTCTGGGTCGTGACGGCATGAGGCGAGCGAACTGCTTTCAGCTTTACTCCGTAAGTTGCCATCAACTGCAGCAACAGGTCGCCCGCTTCGTCTTCGCCTACCAAGGTAGCCAAGGTCGCTTGACTCCCCATCGCGCAAATGTTTGCAGCCACATTGGCAGCCCCTCCGGGACGCTGCCATTCCTTTGCGAACTTCAGCACAGGAACCGGGGCCTCTGGAGAAATTCGCTCCACGAGACCATCCCAGTAGCGATCCAGCATGCTGTCGCCGATCACGAGAATTGCGCGCCCGGTCATGGCTGCAG